>Ga0102879_1001479_pt1 | contig 9609 bp, 7 predicted proteins | sample Colrivmet1548B02_FD_78187 | JGI IMG/M metagenome (GOLD analysis project Ga0102879, IMG submission 78187) | Estuarine microbial communities from the Columbia River estuary - metaG 1548B-02 | ecosystem: Environmental > Aquatic > Marine > Intertidal zone > Estuary | place: USA: Columbia River Estuary... | reverse complement strand
CGAAAAACTTCTTCGTGATCAAGTTCGGATAAAAACGACGCTTGGTCTTGCGATTTGAGTGCGATACGTTGTTTCCAACCATCACTGACTTTCCTGTTAACTGACAAACTCGTGACATGTCTAAATTATTACGTGTAATTACAAAAGCGGATGCAAAGATAACAACTTTTTACAATACTGCAAATCCATTATTCACAAAAAAGCAGCCTTTTTCAACAAAGCGCATTATTTGGACTGATTTCGCGGATGGTGACTCAGTATAGCCTTGCGTAAAAAACGCTGGTCAAGATGCGTGTAAATCTCTGTGGTGGTGATAGATTCATGACCGAGCATTTCTTGCACAGCCCGCAAATTGGCGCCACCTTCGATCAAATGGGTAGCAAAACTGTGTCGAAAAGTATGCGGTGAAATTTGTTTATCGAGCCCAATTTTCTGAGCGAGTTGCTGAATGATGGTGAAAATCATGACGCGAGATAATGCAGCACCTCGGCGATTGAGAAATACGAAATGTTCTTGTCCTTTTTTGATGGCTAGGTTCATTCTCGATTCCGCTTGATAGCTGTTCACCTCTTCAATAACTCGATCTGAAACCGGTACCAAACGCTCTTTATTGCCCTTGCCGATCACACGGATAAAACCTTCGTCAAAATACAAATCTGAAAAGCGCAAACCAATGAGTTCTGACACGCGCAGACCGCAACTGTAGAGCGTTTCAAGCATGGCGTGATTGCGGGGGCCTTCCGGACTACTTAGGTCTATTGCAGCAAGCAGGGCATCAATTTCTTCGATTTCCAAAACCTCGGGTAATTTACGACCTAATTTGGGCTGCTCAAGGAGTTCAGAGGGGTCGGTTTGTATGTAGCGCTCTAGGATGAGGTATCGAAAAAACTGCTTGATACCAGAAATGATGCGCGCTTGGCTTCGGGCACTGAGCCCGAGGTCGTAGAGGTGAGCAACAAAAGTTTTGAGTTGCTCGTAGCGCACTTGTTCTGGCTTGCTTTTTTCACTAGAAAAATAGTCCGCTAAGAGGCTGACATCGCGCTGATAGGCTAGAATGGAGTTCTCCGCAAGACCCTTCTCGATTTTCAGGTATGAAACAAAATCCTTAATATAGCGCTCCCAATGCATGTAAAATGAAATTGCTCGTCGTTAATGGTCCCAATTTGAATTTACTCGGTACCCGAGAAACACAAATATATGGCAATGTCACATTCGAAGCTTATTTGGATCAGTTGAAAAGTCAAACAACTCATGAATTGTTTTATTTTCAGTCTAATGTCGAAGGTGAACTCATTAATTGTTTGCAAGAATCCGACGCTGATGGCATTATTCTAAATGCTGGTGGATACACCCATACGAGCGTTGCGCTGCGCGATTGCATAGCCGCTATCTCAACTCCAGTGGTAGAAGTACATATCTCCAACATCGCGGCCCGCGAAAGTTTCAGGCATGAATCTCTTCTGAGCCCCGTTTGCAAGGGTTGTATTTTTGGTTTTGGATTGGACGCATATCGTTTGGCCATTCGAGCATTTGAATGAGAGGTTGAAATAATTGGTATTTTTATACCATGATGCAACAACTCGAACATTTCTTTACCCACATTGATCCTGTTTTTGCCGCATTTTTAGCTACAACTTTCACTTGGTTGGTGACGGCAGCGGGCGCAAGTCTTGTTTTCTTTTTCAAAAACATGCACCGAGGTTTGCTCGATGGCATGCTCGGTTTTACGGGTGGCGTCATGGTTGCAGCGAGTTTTTGGTCTTTGTTGTTGCCGTCTATTGAGCTATCAGAGCGCTTATACCCAACTGTACCCTGGATGCCTGCTGCTGTCGGTTTTTTGACCGGTGCTATGTTTTTGTTTTTTTTAGATAAAAAACTACCGCACTTGCACATCAATTTCAATGAAAATGAAACCGAAGGTGTCAAGACCCAACTTCACAAAACGACCTTGTTGGTACTTGCCATAACCCTTCACAATATTCCCGAAGGTTTGGCTGTTGGCGTGCTTTTTGGCGCCGCTGCCAATGGAATGGAAGGCGCTACAATTGCTGGGGCTATTGCACTAGCGATTGGTATTGGTATTCAAAACTTCCCCGAAGGATTTGCTGTTGCTATGCCCCTGCGCCGTGCAGGAGCAAGCCGCACCAAGAGTTTTATGTTTGGCCAACTCTCTGCCATTGTAGAGCCAATTGCAGGTGTAATCGGCGCCATGGCAGTCATTTACATGGAACCCATTTTGCCTTTTGCGCTTTCTTTTGCCGCCGGCGCCATGATTTTTGTGGTGGTAGAGGAGGTGATCCCCGAAACCCAGCGCGATAAATACACAGATGTAGCTGTATTAGGCTTCATTGGCGGTTTCTTAGTGATGATGATCCTCGATGTTGCTTTGGGTTAATATAAAAAAAGCCCTCCAATCTGAAGGGCTTATCCGCGAAAATCACAAGTTTTAGTTACAAATTGTTTGCGCTGTAGCGTTCAAGATTTCTCTTACTTCGGCTAAGGTTGGTGCTTCAGCGTAGGTGCGCAATACAGGCTCTGTACCCGATGGGCGAATCATGACCCAGCGTTCGTCGTCGAAGAAATACTTGAAGCCGTCAATGGTTTGTACTTCTCGGATCTGGTATTTACCAAATGATGTGTAATTGTTTGCTTTGCAATTGGCAATGATTTTTTGCTTGAGTTCTTCGGTGATGTGGAGGTCGTTGCGCTCAAATTGGAAGGGTCCAACAATTGCATAAACCTCTTCGATGAGTTCGTCGAGGGTTTTGCCCGACTTGGCCATGAATTCCCAAATGATGAGACCCATCCAGATGCCGTCGCGCTCTGGGATGTGTCCTTTGACGGCAATGCCGCCCGATTCTTCTCCGCCCAACAACACGTCTTCTTTGATCATGATGCTCGCGATTTCTTTGAAGCCGATTTTGGTAACTTCAAGTTCGAGGCCGTAGTGTTTACACAATTTTTCGACGCGCGGCGTGACCGAAAATGCAATGACAACTTTGCCCGTCATTTGCTTGTATTTGACCATGTAGTGGATCAATAACAAGATGATGTGGTGAGAGTCTACGAACTCGCCGTGGCTGTTGTACAAGCCGATGCGGTCTGCATCGCCGTCGGTGGCCAGCGCGCAAGAGATGTCGCCGCGAGATTGAATGATTTGCGCTAGTTCTTGCAAGTTTTTAGCAATGGGTTCAGGCGCCGTCCCCATAAAAGAAGGGTTGTGCTCGCAATGAAGCAATTCGACTTCTGGCAAGACGAGCGGCAAAGCGCGCTGGCCAGCACCGTACATGGCATCGTACATAAATTTGAGACCTGAGTTGCGGATGGCAGCGAGGTCAAAATTGGCTTTGACGTGGTCGATGTAGCGGGTTTCTATGTCGATGATTTCGAGTTGTCCGCTTTCGAGTGCTTTGTCGAGGTCTTGGGTTTGGTAAGCCACCGAACAAGTATCGGGAATCAAATTTTCGACTTCAGTTACTTTTTCTGGTTCGAGCGGGCCGCCAAATTTAGCTTTGAGTTTGAAGCCATTGTAAGATGGTGGGTTATGACTTGCAGTAAGAATGATCCCAATTTCGCAACCAAGTTGATTTGCTGCCAAAGATATCATGGGTGTTGACACAAAACCGCGGGCCATTTTGATTTGAATGCCTTGGGCCAGCAAAACTTTAGCGGCTGTCTCCATGAAAAGTTCGCCGGCAAAACGGCAGTCGTGGCCAATCACAACAGTTGGGATGTCAAAGCGTTCTTTGAGCCAGATGCCCGTGGCCTCCGTGACGCGCGCTACGTTTTCTACGGTAAAGTCTGCTGCAATGATCGCTCTCCAGCCGTCGGTTCCAAATTTGATAGGTGTTGCCAAAATGTAAGTTATTTAGTGAATTGTTGAACAGTTTTTTCGATGATGGAAATGCATTCCCTTAATTGTGTTTCGGTAATGACGAGCGGTGGTGCAAAGCGGATGATGTTGCCATGTGTTGGCTTGGCCAAAAGCCCATTCTCTTTGAGGGCCACACATAAGCGCCAGGCAGTGTCTGAATCAGGGCTGTCATTGACCACCACTGCATTGAGCAAGCCTTTTCCGCGCACCTTCAGCAGTAAATCGTTTTGATCGATGATGCGCTGCATTTCTTGTCGAAAAATGGCGCCGAGTTTGCGGGCATTTTGAATGAGACTTTCTTCTTCTACAGCAGTGAGTGCGGCAATGGCAACTTTAGCTGCAATTGGATTGCCCCCAAACGTAGAACCGTGCTGGCCCGGCTTGATGACCATCATGATGGCGTCGTCGGCCAAAACGGCAGAAACAGGGTAGACCCCACCGGATAATGCTTTCCCTAAAATCAAGATGTCTGGGCGTGCGTAGGTGGCTGTTTGCTGTTCGCATTTACTTTCGCAAGTACAGTTGCCACAAACAGCGAGTAAGCTACCTGTGCGGGCAATTCCGGTCTGGACTTCATCGGCGATGAACAGGGCGTTGTGTTGGGTGCACAGCGCTCGGGCTTTTCGCATAAAGTCATCAGAAGGCGTGTAAACACCTGCTTCACCTTGTATAGGCTCCACTAAGAAACCCGCCACGTTTGGTTGCGCCATTGCTTGTTCTAGCGCAGCAATATCATCGTAGGGGATGGAAATAAAACCAGCCGGATACGGTCCAAAGTTTTGGTTGGAATCTGGGTCTGAGGAGAAAGAAACGATGGTGGTGGTGCGGCCATGGAAATTGCCTTCACAAACCACAATTTGAGCTTGGTTTTCGGAAATACCTTTCTTTTCGTAGGCCCATTTGCGACACAATTTGATGGCGGTCTCGACGGCTTCTGCACCCGTATTCATGGGCAACACTTTGTCAAAGCCAAAGTATGCGGTTACGAATTTTTCGTATTCACCGAGGCAGTTATTGTAAAAAGCGCGTGAAGTAAGTGCCAACGTTTGCGCTTGATCAATGAGTGCTTGGGTAATTTTTGGATGCGCATGACCTTGGTTCACGGCTGAATAAGCCGAAAGAAAATCAAAGTAACGCTTGCCCTCGACATCCCAGACATAAACGCCTTCACCTTTTTGTAGTACCACCGGCAGTGGATGGTAATTGTGGGCGCCATGCTGATCTTCTAAGTCGATATAGGCCTGAGATTTGCTAGATAGAGTAGTTGTTGATTGCATAGAGAACAAAGATAAGGCAAACTTCATTTTTTAGGAATATTTTAACAACACTTTACCATTATGCTTCTAAATTTGTATCGTGCATTGGACTAAACGCAGCATATTTTTTGTCACGTTAGTTGCTTTTCTAAGCAATTTGGCATTCGGTATGTCTGTGCCCGACGTTCAAGAAACTGCCCGTTTTATCGGGCACCCAGGTTTCAAATTTCTACAGAAATCTCATGTAGAGCTGACCTTCTCAGCATTTGAAACGCTCGAAGAATTAGAGGAATTAGAGCAAGAAACCGATCTTGACTCATCTGCGGCCTCTCATGTTTTCTTTAGTCAAAAGCTTGGTGCTCTCACTACAAATTACCATCTTCAAAAACGCCAATCAAAAAGAGCGCTATATGAACGAGATGCGTTTCGCTCTTGGCTTTGGTTGAAACAAACAATTTTCATTCATTTTCAGGTATTTAGGATTTAAACAGTGTTCGATTTTCCATCGTTTTTACACTTTTTAAACTCTATTTATGAACGAAAATCAAAATTTAGCACAGCTCATTCATGAGCTTGCACATTATTTACCCAGCCAGGCTCCTTTAAAGGATTTTATCCACCACAATACACTACACGCCTTTCAGCAGTTGCCTTTTCACAAAGGATTGCACGCTGCTCAGCAACTTTTTGGTTATCAGACCTACTTAACGCTAGATGACTACCGGCAACGCTACAAAAATGGCGAGATCTCCGAAGCTAGCTTGGCTCGCTCTTTAGAAAAGCATGATGAAGTTTCAATGGAGCAGTTATTTAGTTTCAAGGCAAGTCCATACCTCCGATCAAAAGTGGGCAGTTATCGGCTACAATGGAAGAAAAAACTTGGCTTTGATCTAGATGCGCGCGTGCATCCACTTTTGTTTCGCATCGTCAATTCATTTCTCGATCAAGGTATTGCGATTTGGCGTTTCCCGACGAATGGTTTGCCTTTTTTAGCCGCATTGAGACAAATGGAAACGGAGAATACAGCTTCTATTTTCACAGGAGAAAGAGCCAGAAATTGTTTTTTAAATCCTGCATTTAAACTTAGGGATGCACTCGATTTATTGGTTGGGGATCAAAGTGCCTGTGAAAATTATTTATACGATCAACAATTCGCGCACCCGGGCTATTCAGGAATGATCGCTCAAATTGCAAATAGACCAAGTTTATTAGTACTGCAAAGAACAATTGCTTTTGAAGATTTTTTGCTTTTGGAGTGTTTACTTGAAATTGATGCACTTGATCAGCACCATGGCAATTGGATTCCATCCTCGAAATTTGGTCTCGAAACCTATCAATTTGATCCGAATAATCTGCTTTCAACAACCGAACAAAAGCTCAAATCTATTTGGCAAGACGCTTATGAATGGACCTACTACGATCAAGTTTTGGACTCCCTGCAACAAAAGGAAAACCGTAAACAGTTAGAAGCAGGAAGCATTGGCATCTTTTGTATTGATGACCGCGAATGTTCTATAAGAAGGCACATTGAGCGGCTTGACCCCTCTTTTCTATCATTTGGAACGCCTGGTCATTTCAATATAGAAACTTACTTTCAGCCGTTTGGATCTTCGCAACGCACTAAAATTTGCCCAGCGCCAGTTCAACCAACGCACTTGATTATTGAACATTCAGTTGCTCAAAAGAAGGACAAAGAATGGCATTTTGATGCCAGATCTCATGGCCTCATTGTTGGCTGGGTCTTAACCCATACTTATGGTTTTTGGTCTGCTTTGAAACTTGCATTGAGTATTTTATGGCCTTCCAAAAACACAATGGCGGTTTCATCCAAACAACACATGGATGCTGAGGCAATGCTCAGTATTGAACACATGCCAGGTCAGTTCACGCCTGACGGTTTACAAATTGGTTTTACTGTAGCGCAAATGACTCAAATTGTTGGGGGTATGCTCAAGAGTATCGGCCTTCAGAAAGGGTTCTCTTCATTGATTTATATCGTGGCCCATGGCTCAAGCAGTGCCAATAATACGCACTATGCTGGCTACGATTGCGGCGCTTGTTCGGGAAGACCTGGTTCTGTCAATGCGCGTGCTTTTGCTCAGATGGCCAATCATCAATTGGTCAGACGCGCTTTGCGTGAAACGGGATTAGACATCCCCGATCATGTACATTTTGTCGCGGTGCTTCAGGATACTGCAATGGATGAGTTCAGTTATTTTGACACCCAACAAATTCCTATTGATTTAATGACAGTTTTTGAAAAGGACCGGGCGCTTTTTTCAAAAGCATGTGAACAGAATGCCATTGAGCGTTCGAAAAAGTTTGCAACGGTCAACTCTTTAGCAAATCCACGTAGTGTCCACAAAAAAGTCCAATTACGGACCGTTTCCTTATTTGAGCCACGTCCTGAATTGAACCACGCAACCAATGCACTTTGCATAGTGGGTAGACGTCAATTTTCACGCGATGTTTTCTTGGACCGCAGGGCTTTCTTGAATTCATATGATTACCGCGTCGATCCGACCGGTGAGGCGCTAAGCGGCATTCTCAATGCAGTAGCACCCGTTTGTGGCGGTATCAATTTAGAGTATTATTTCTCAAGAGTAGACAACGAACAATTGGGCGCTGGCTCCAAACTTCCGCATAACGTAATGGGCTTGCTGGGCGTTGCAAACGGTGTAGACGGCGACTTGAGAACAGGTTTGCCCAGTCAGATGATTGAACTCCACGACCCGTATAGACTTTTGGTCATCGTCGAACAAAAACCACAGGTCGTCTATGAGGCCATTACCCGCAATCCGCATACGTTTGAATGGTTTGCCAATGAATGGGTGAGATTGGTGGCGTATGATCCGGAAGCTCATGATTTCTCCGTTTTTGAGCAAGGTGCATTTGAGCCATATGCCAGTTCTGTAACTTCAAAACGAGCGTCATGAATATCACTTATTTCGTTCACGGTTACCTCGGATTGCCAATAGCCGGTTTCCTCATCAGTTTATTTTTGCCTGTAAAAAAAGAAGGCGCACTTTCTGTGCTGAGTTACAGCACGGCTTTTTTACAGCTACTGCTGGTTTGCCTGTTTACTGCGTTTTGGATTTTTCAAGGAGCAGAGCCTATTCAATTCAAGGAAATTTCGGTTTATCGTTCTGAGAACTATGATTTTTTTATAGATTTTCTGGTAGATAAACTCACCTTAACTTACGCATTTTTAGGTGCAGCACTGACCTTTCTGATCACCATCTACTCTCGTTATTATTTGCACAGAGAAGCTGGCTACAAGCGCTTTTTTAATACCATCCTCTTTTTTAATGTCGGCTATTCTACCATCATTTTTTCCGGAAATATGGAGACGCTTTTTATCGGATGGGAAATCCTCGGCGTATCATCCTTCCTATTGATTGCATTTTACCGCGAGCGCTTGCTACCCGTAAAAAATGCCCTAAAGGTATTCTCTGTATATCGCATTGGGGACATCGGTGTCATTCTCGCCATGTGGTTGTTGCATCATTTTTGGCATGAAAACGTGACGTTCTTGCAAATGAATCAGACCGTTTCGCTACATGAGCATTTGGCTCAGAATTCGTCTGTAGGCTTACTCATTGCGACGTTGTTTTACATAGCTGCTGCTGCAAAATCTGCTCAACTTCCTTTCTCCTCGTGGTTGCCACGCGCCATGGAAGGTCCAACGCCCTCAAGCGCCATTTTCTATGGCTCCATGTCGGTGCATATTGGCGCATTTTTACTTTTGCGCACGCTTCATTTTTGGGAAAACCAAATTTATTTTAAGGTTGGTTTGGTGATTGCGGGCTTACTAACTGCCTTGATCAGTACGGTGATCAGTCGGGTCCAAAGTACCATCAAGAGTCAGATAGCCTATGCTTCTATTGCGCAAATTGGCCTCATTTTCATTGAAATTGCATTGGGATGGGAGAATGTTGCACTCGTGCATATCGTCGGAAATGCATTTTTACGCACCTACCAACTCCTGATTTCACCATCCATTGTCAGCTATAAAATTCGAGAACAGCAATATGAGCTTCAAGAAGCTGTATTGCAAAAAAGTGCTTTTGATCGTTGGGTGGATCGTTATTACATGCTCAGTTTAAAGGAATGGAATCTGGATAATGCCCTTTTCAAATGGCTTTGGAATCCGCTCAAAAAAATTGGACGAGGCTGGAAAGTGCTCAATTTCAGCTACATTTTTTGGCTGATGGCTTTCATTCTACTGTTTGGCCTTATTTTACGCGCATATGAAGCCTTATTACCAACTGAAGTAAAGCAGCGCTTGCCTTTTTTCTTTGCCCTTTGGGGTTTCTTGATGGCTGTTAAAGCCTTTACCGAGCGGGATTCAGTCCGAAAAAGCTTGACGCTCATCATGCTGAATCATGCTTCTATTTCGCTTGCACTTTCGTTCAATGCCCACTTTGACAATGCCCACCATATTTGGTATCTCAGCGGGATTTTATTGGCATGGGCGCT
>Ga0102879_1001474_pt1 | contig 9637 bp, 9 predicted proteins | sample Colrivmet1548B02_FD_78187 | JGI IMG/M metagenome (GOLD analysis project Ga0102879, IMG submission 78187) | Estuarine microbial communities from the Columbia River estuary - metaG 1548B-02 | ecosystem: Environmental > Aquatic > Marine > Intertidal zone > Estuary | place: USA: Columbia River Estuary... | reverse complement strand
GAGACGCTAGGGATTATCCTTTTACCCTGTATACTCGTTGCCCTGCAACCTGACGCGGGAACCTTATTAGTATTTACCTCTTTTTTCTTTGTTCTATATAGAGAAGGGATTTCATTTGACCCCATTGTACTTTCATTATTAAGGTATTTTCCGAGGCTTAAATTTAAAACCACATGGCTAGGAACTCACTTTGTGCCATTTTTCTTCTTTTTATTGATTCTTGCGTTCTTAAGTCTATTTCTTTCAGGAAGCACATTTTATCCCTTTGGGATTAGCTTAACTGGTCCTTTATTTATGATTGTAATAATTACATTGGTTGCATTAATTTTTTTAGCCTTCATTCTCTTTTTTGGATACCCCCGAAATAAATCCAAAAACTTAATCGTCCTAGTAAGCAGCTATGTGTTTTCTTTATTTTTGGTTAGTAGTATCACCTTTATTTTCAACAACCTTGCGGCACCTCATCAAAAAAGTAGAATAGAATTAGTACTTGGCTTAAAAGAAGACCCCAATGGCGCGGATTACAATAGAAACAGAGCCATGGCTGCCGTAGGAAGTGGAAAATTTCTTGGAAAGGGATTTAGAAAGGCCTCTGTTTCGAGTATGCGAACAAACCATGTACCTGAAAGTGAAACCGATTTTATTTTTTGTCCCTTTGCTGAAGAGTGGGGATTTCTTGGGAACTTGTTTTTAATCTCACTATATCTATTTATACTATTCAGGATTTTTTCTATTGCAGAGCGACAACGTTCTGTTTTCTTTCGTGTCTACGCTTACTGCGTAGGCATGGTCTTGTTCTATCACTTTGCTATTAATATCGGCATGAATATTGGCTTTGCACCTGTAATTGGAATCCCTTTACCTTTTATGAGTTATGGTGGATCTTCGATGATGGCCTTTACAATCATGGTCTTTGTATTGTTAAAACTAGATAGCCAACGGCGAGATGTACTTAGATAAATGTTAATTTTGAGATTACTATGTTGACAGAAGAACAAAAGAAAAGATTTACCCGAATCTTTTGGGGGATTTCATTATTGCCTTTCCTTATGGTTTTCGGCTTGCTCGTATTGCAATCCGAGGATGATTTGCCTCCTATTTCTATGCTAGACAATCCCCCTGAACTTCAAGCATCATTAATCCTTGGTCAAACAGGTGATACCATTGGTCGCTATTGGCAAGTGAACCGAACAAGTGCTGCATATAAAAACATCTCTCCGTTTGTCTTTGACGCTCTCATTGCAACAGAAGATGAGCGTTTCATGGAACATTCTGGGGTTGATTTCCGGTCAATCGCACGATCTTTTGGGTCATTAGGACGATCTGGAGGTGCTTCTACCATTTCCCAGCAGTTAGCCAAATTATTATTCACCTTACAACAACGACAACGAGAAGAAATTGCTCGTGCAAATGGTGAATCACTGCTTTCTAACCGAGGCGGTATAATAGGTAAATTCAGACGACTTAACGAAAAAGCGCGCGAAAATATAATTGCAACACGGTTGGAATCTAGGTATACCAAAGAAGAAATTATTACCATGTACCTCAACCAATTCGACTTCTTATATAATGCAGTAGGAATCGAAAATGCGGCTAAAGTTTATTTCAATAAACGACCAAAAGAACTTAAAAAAGAAGAAGCCGCGATGCTTGTTGGTATGTGTAAAAACCCGGCTTTATATAATCCATATACCTACCAAATTAAAAATTATCGGAAAGTAATTGCGCAAGAAGAAGGAATAACACCAAGTGCGGTTCCACTAAATAAAATTCTTGAAGCGCGCGCGAAAGATTCACTTAGGGCGCTTACTCGAAGAAACCAAGTACTATATCAATGGCTTAGAAATAGCGGAAAAAATAATGAGGCCGTTGCACATAAACTTACCAGAGAAGAATACGACGAACTCATTAAAAAACCGGTACTCGTTAGTTACCAGTCTGTTGACCACAAGGAAGGAATGGCGCCTTACTTTAGAGAAGCATTAAGACAGGAAGTCACTGATATTCTATTGAAGAAAAATGAAGATGGGACACTAAAGTACCTGCGCGAAGACGGACAGCCTTATGATATATACCGAGATGGTCTTAAAATATACACCACATTAAACACACGTCTCCAAAAATATGCGGAATCCGCCGTTGAAAAACACATTAAAGAGTCGCTTCAACCTGCGTTCAATTCAAATAATCGCGGATTAAAGAACTTTCCGTTCTCCAATGAAATATCCTCAGATGTTGTCAATGAAATAATGAGTTCTGCTCGAAGAAACTCCGGTAGGTACAAAACAATGGTTGCTGCAGGATATTCAGAAAATGAAATCACTAATGCATTTAACGCCCCGGCACAAATGCGTGTGTTTTCTTGGCGGGGAGAAATTGACACCGTTATGACACCGAATGACTCCATTCGCTATTATAAAGCGTTCTTACATGCTGGACTGGTAAGTATTGAACCTCAAACGGGCTTTGTTCGCGCATGGGTAGGTGGAGTTAACTTCAAGCATTTCTCTTATGACCATGTTAGGCAAGGTACAAGACAAGTTGGTTCTACCATTAAACCGTTCGTTTATGCGGCTGCCTTGTCTATGAAAGTTGTAAATCCATGCACATCCTTTTCATCAGGTGAATATTGTGTGGATTTAGTAGACCCAAACAATAAGGTGGTTGGACAATACTGTCCCAAAGGAGATGTGGCTAGAAATGTAAAAATGGGGCTTGCCTTGTCGTCTAATCCGACAACGGTGGCTGTTATGGCGAAAATGGGTCCGTTCAATCCCGTAAACAAAACAGGGGGGCCTTACCAAATTGAAAAGCTATTGAAAAAAACTGAAATCAATTTAAATCCAAATGATGTCGTTCCCTCTATGTGTCTGGGAAGTATGGATATGTCCCTTTTTCGCCTTGTGGCTGCGCAATGTATATTCCCAAATAATGGGGTATATGTTCGACCAACAACCATTGAACGTATCGAAGATAGAAATGGAAAAGTTATATACTCAGCCACACCGCATACAGATCAAGCATTGAATGCCACCGTTAGTTTTGAGATTTTAAAAATGATGAAGTTGGTTATTACTCAAGGTACTGGCGGTAGTCTTCGCAGCGGCAAATATGGACCAATTCCAGTAACTGCAGGTAAAACCGGGACTACACAAAATAATTCAGACGGATGGTTTATAGGCATAACGCCGGATTTAGTTACCGGTGTTTGGGTTGGGGCGGAAGATCGCTCCGTACGATTTAAATCTATGAATTGGGGACAAGGTGCTCGAATGGCATTGCCAATTTACGGGTATTACATGCAACAAGCATACAAAGACCACATTCTTGCATTGTCATCTGAAGATTTTCCGGAACCTCCAGATTATGACCCGAAAACCTATGACTGCACGGAGGCGGCAGACCCTGAAGGTGCCGATGAAACGGATGTTCCATTTGAAGAAGGAATTTAACTATGAATAAAGTTGTTGATAATGTTAGTGAAGCCCTCAAAGGCATTGAAGATGGTATGACCATTATGCTGGGAGGTTTCGGTTTGTGTGGGATTCCAGAAAACTCAATTAAGGAACTCGTAAAAATGGGTACAAAAAACTTAACCTGTATTTCAAATAATGCAGGTGTGGATGATTATGGCCTTGGGTTACTTTTACAGCGCAAGCAAATAAAAAAAATGATATCATCTTACGTCGGGGAAAACGATGAGTTTGAACGGCAAATGCTTTCTGGTGAACTTGAAGTTGATTTAATTCCTCAAGGATCCTTAGCAGAACGTTGTCGTGCCGGGGGGGCTGGAATTCCGGCATTTTTCACTCCTGCTGGATATGGAACCGAGGTGGCTGAGGGAAAAGAAGTACGTGTTTTCAACGGAAAACCACATATTCTTGAATCTGCGTTAACAGCAGATTTTGCCATTGTCAAAGCGTGGAAAGGTGACACAGAAGGGAATTTAGTATTTAAAGCAACGGCGATGAATTTCAATCCCATGATGGCTATGGCAGGAAAAATAACCATTGCTGAAGTTGAAGAATTAGTTCCTGCAGGCAGTTTAGATCCAAATTTTATTCATACCCCTGGGATTTTTGTACAACGCATTTTTAAGGGTGAAGTATTTGAAAAACGCATTGAACAACGAACCGTAAGAAAAAGAGACTAATATGGCATTGGATAAAATCGGCATTGCAAAACGAATTGCCCAAGAATTAAAAGATGGATGGTATGTTAATTTAGGAATTGGAATTCCAACCCTAGTTGCCAACTATGTTCCTGATGGAATGAATGTAGAATTTCAATCAGAAAATGGTGTATTGGGGATGGGGCCGTTTCCATTTGAAGGAGAAGAAGACGCTGATTTAATTAATGCGGGAAAACAAACGATTACGGTAAATCCAGGCGCCGCATTTTTCGACTCTGCTACCTCCTTTGCCATGATTCGCGGACAACATGTTCAACTTACCGTGTTAGGTGCCATGGAGGTGTCTCAAGACGGAGATATTGCCAACTGGAAAATTCCTGGAAAAATGGTTAAAGGAATGGGTGGTGCGATGGATTTAGTGGCGTCAGCAGAGAACATTATTGTAGCTATGATGCATAGTAATAAAGCCGGGGAATCTAAAATGTTACCGGCTTGTACCCTTCCATTAACAGGGGTTGGATGCGTTAAAAAAGTAGTAACAGAGCTTGCCGTTTTGGAAATTAAAGATGGAGCTTTTCATTTATTGGAAAGAGCTCCGGGAGTTTCAGTAGAAGAAATTATTGCCAAAACAGCGGGTAAACTCGTGGTTCCAGCACATGTTCCCGAAATGATAATTTAATGGATATAACGCGTGAATATCGCTTGGCCATTCAAGCCGTTATAGAAGCATCGCTTGCTATTAAAGAAATTTATTCGCGTGGATATGAGGCCATTCAGAAAGCAGACGGTTCTCCAGTAACAGAAGCAGATTTAAAGGCTTCAAAAATCATTAATGAAGTCTTATCCATTTCAGGACATCCAGTAATTGATGAAGAAACGGATAAAATACCATTTGAACAACGCCAACTATGGGCGAAATGCTGGTGTGTTGACCCGCTGGATGGAACCAAGGAATTTATAAAACGTAATGGTGAATTTGCCGTAAATATAGCGCTTATCGAAAATGGAAAGCCTGTGCTCGGAGTGATAGCAAGCCCAGTAAATGAAGATTTTATTGTCGGTGGGCCTAATCTTGGCGTACAATATGCCACATTTCAAGACTTTATCAATGGAGCCAAACCAGCACCCATTCAACGCAATAGCTCACCGGATTTTCTCTCCATCATTGCCTCTAACAGTCACCACACCCCATTGCTTTTAGATTATCTTAATAAACTTAGCGATGCGGGATTGAAAACGGAATTAACCAGAAAGGGATCTTCCTTAAAATTCTTTAATCTATCCAAGAATCAATCTCAAATTTATCCCAGATTTGCTCCCACAATGGAGTGGGATATCGCCGCTGGTCAGGCAATTTTAGAAGGGCTTGGAGGCGGAGTTTTTGATGTAAACACCAAATTACCACTGTCTTACAATAAAGAAAATTTATTAAATCCACATTTTATCGCCGTTTCCGACGTAAATTTATCTGTATGGATTTAAGGTGTATTTTCTTGTCACTTTGCTTAGTTCCCCTTACATTTTTTGCACAAGTATTTCAGTTTAACCAAAATCTTCATCAAGCCCCAACTACAGATATTATCGACTTTGGATATCGCCCTGCGCCTGTTGGCACTAAAAATGGATTCATAAAACGACTGGATAAAAGCTACCTTGGGCAATATACCGACTCGAACAACGCGTTCATTGCAGCTACTCCCTTATGCGGATTCAGTGTAGGAGTTGAAAACGATGAGTCAGCAATAAGATATCAGAACTCAAGAGGACTCATGGTTCTTGGAGGATACCGAAAGTTTAAATGCCATGGGTTTCTCGTAGAGAACCAAGCGGTTTTCAATACCTTTCAGCGAGAATTTATAACGCAACATGGGGAGTATTATCCAACGGCCACGGGATACAATCAACAAAACGGTATGATCCCTGGAATGGGGCGAACCAAACCATTTCATGGAGATGGGTTTGACTTTGCTTTCAGTCAAGGTGGTTTTGAATGGGGTGTATCTAACACACTAACGCTATTTGGGGGCAATCAATCCATCGATTTTTGTCCAGGAATTCGCTCTGTATTTTGGTCGCAACACAACCAAGCACTCATGGCCGGTGGAACCCTTCGTCTGGGAAAACATTTCACCTATGTAGTGACCCGAGCACGTTTATACGATTTAATCAGAAAGCCGATTTACGCAAATGTAGAGAGTCCATACTATAAAAAGAATTTTGGGTTACACGCCATGTTTTTAACCTTGAAAAAACACCGAGTGGGAGTGATTTATCAAACGATATGGCAAGCTGGAGATTCATTAAAAGAAAACGCGGTGAATCCCATGTATTGGGTGCCAATTCCAGGCCTAGACCGAACGGTAAAACAGGGGGTTTCCATGCCGCAAATAGGACTAAATTACTCGTGGAATCTCCACGAAAGCACCTTGCTTTACGGTGAATTATTTTCACGCGGATTAATTAAAAATGCATGGGCGGCACAACTAGGAATTACAAATTATTCTAAACTCACGTCCAACCTAACCCTGAGTTCATCCTTAGCATGGCTACAAACAGGCACTGGATTTTATGGAACACATTATGCACAGAACTTCACTCACCAAAACCTTCCACTGGGAACATTACTAGGTAATGGAGCTCAAGAATTTCTTCTAACTGCTCGGATTGAATATCGTCGTTTTTTCATGGATTACTTATTTCATTTAAGTACCATGAAGAATGGTATTCAACCGCTTTTATTACAAACCTATATTAGACCTGAGCAAATAATACAGCACCGAATTGATCTAGGCTTTATGGCCTCTAATATCATGCAACTAGAATTGTTTTTGGGGATAACTCTACGCCAAGCGGTCGGTTTTAAGGAGTGCAAGGCCATTTCATTCGGATTAAGGACTGCTATATTCAAACCAAATAATGTGTATTAAAGGCCTGCTTTTTCTTGGATTCGTTCTTTTGTGTCGCGTCAGCATTGCACAACGATTAGAGCTTTTGGGCCAGCTAAATCCCTATGATTCCATACAATTAAACAAAAACACCCCGATTTTACCTCGGCTAAATACCGATCAACATATTCATTCGCACCGAATTATACCGATAATAGACCTTGGGTTAAGATATAATCCATCGATCAGTGGGAAAGGCAGCGCAGGAATGCTTTGGGATCTGCAGCGCAACAAGTGGTTCACTCGAATTGGGGGGACTTTAGGGGTAAACACCGTGCTTCCGGCTGGATTTGTTTCAAATGGATTACATCTTAACAGCATTAATAACTTAGCGTTCAATGTACGTCCCATCGTTCGCCTTGGTATTACACCAACACCCTATGTTAGCGCTCAAATCGGTTTTGATCAGAATTTTTATGGTGAAGGATATCGGTCTTTATTTCTTTCTGATGTTGGCTCACCCTACCCATTTACTTCCCTGCGATTCAATCTTGGGCCTGTGACCTACCAAGCCATGGGAATGTACTTAAACACCATAGGTACTCAAAATAAATACGGGATTAATCATTATTTAAACCTCAAACTGGGTAAACACCTTAGATTGGCACTGTTTGAAGCTGTAATTTTTAATAGTGGTGACACCTTGAGTAACCGTTCTTTCGAACCGGCATATTTAAATCCGTTTATGATTATTCGGCCTACTGAATATTCCGTGGGTTCTGGTGATAATGTACTTATGGGTGGAGAATTTTCCGTTTATGCGAATAAAAGCACCTGGTATGGTCAAGTGATTATTGATGATATTTTAATGCGTGCTTTACTCCGTCGAGAACAATACTGGGGAAATAAACTTGGGGGTCAACTTGGGTGGAAATATTTTAGCCAAAAGGGAAATCGAAAACTTCATTTAAGGGCTGAGCTAAATATTGTTCGCCCATATACCTATTCCCACATTGGAAATCAATTGAGTTATACCGTAAATAACCACGCACTCGCTCATCCGAAAGGGGCAAATTTTTGGGAGGTGTTTTCACGAGTAGATTATATTACGAAACATTGGTCCTACATGGCTGAACTTGCGCTTGGACAAAAAGGATTGAATGCTCCTTATGGTGGAGATGTCTTTGCACCGTATACCTTGCGGCCATTAGATTACGGTGTATTATTATTACAGGGGAACAAAACGAACCAACTTCATATCAGAATTCAAGGCAGTCGTATATTAAAACATTGGTATAACACGCAACTGTTCATGGAACTTCTGGGGACCTTTTATTCAGATTATTCCAGTTCGAGATTCAATTGTTCACCGATCATTGGTCTTCGCTCTGCCATATGGAATGATTACCGGTTTTAATTAAAAAAGCCCGGTTTCCCGGGCTTTTAAATAAGATAACTTAGAGGCCTATAATCTGACGCAGTTCCACTTCTGTAGAACTGCGTTGTCGTCATTCATGGCCGCCTTCTTTCCTACTTCCGCGTGATCCTGAACAAAAGACGCCATGTTACCCCAAGCAAATACGCGATGCCAATCTAACCTGGCCGCATATTTCCCATCGTTTTTCCGGTACATCTTAGGCGTGGTGACTAAAAACCGAGCTATCTTACTTCCATCGTCAAAGCGCTTAACCGTTGGATTTCGTGAAATGCTGCCGATTAAGGTTACGTAATTATTCATGTTGATATATATATAGGGGATTGGTTAGCGAATTCATGGGCGCCGCTTCCTTTCCCTCGTTAGTTTATATGATTATTAAATCGTTGATTTCAATTTCTGTAGTCTTGATAATACGGCCCTTCCAACGCGAATAACGATTTACAAGTCGTCCTTCAATGGCCACATGCAAGTTAGGCTGACCATACGTACAGATGATCTGATGCCATTTTCCCCAAGCAAAAACATCATGTGTTTCGCGCTTCGTTTTGGGAATTCCTTCAGCTGTCACGATGGTATTACTGGTAACTAACCTAAATCTTGCATGCTTCTGACCCTTGATTGTTTCAACTTCGGTTGGATGATTCGCTAAGGTTCCAATCAAAGAAACAAAATTCATTCGTTATGCTTTTACTTCCCCAGAAGGCTTGTTTAACAACATAAAATCATTGCCTTCAATAACAGTTGAATATCGCTTCTCCCCTTGCGGATTCTCGTATGTTTGATATGAAATTTTCCCTTCTAAGAGTATTTCTTGGCCTTTTTCTAGGATTTTCTCCGCACGTTCGGCCACTTTACCCCAAACCGTAACATTGTGCCATTGTACGTCTTCTTGCCACTCGCCATTTTTATTTTTATAGCGATCATTTGTAGCTAACGAAAATCGCACAAGTTTACGCCCAGTTTCGAACTTCATTATTTCAGGCTGTGCACCTAAACGTCCTATTAAATTTACTTTATTTCTTAAATTATTCATGTGTGTGTTTTAGATTATTAATTATTTCTTGAGTTTTCACCCGTTTCCTTTGCAAAGGTTGGAGCATTAACGTCGGGTGCTCGGTATTTATTCGTTTACTTTCGAATGTCAGTCGTTTGTTGTCGGATAATTCAATGTAAAAAAGGCTG
>Ga0102879_1001467_pt1 | contig 9666 bp, 9 predicted proteins | sample Colrivmet1548B02_FD_78187 | JGI IMG/M metagenome (GOLD analysis project Ga0102879, IMG submission 78187) | Estuarine microbial communities from the Columbia River estuary - metaG 1548B-02 | ecosystem: Environmental > Aquatic > Marine > Intertidal zone > Estuary | place: USA: Columbia River Estuary... | reverse complement strand
TTGGCCAGATCAAGGCCGATTGTGGTAACGTGGATGGGGTGGCTCCTCTCATAAGCAGATTTAGACACCTGCAGTATAGCGCATTACGACGCTGGTTGGAGCAGGAGCCATCCACCCCATCAGCTTCGGAGATTGTCGATTGCGGCAGACCGCACTTCTCAAGCGCACCTCTCATTCTTGCAATTTACGGCGAAAACTGTGGTTATTCGTCACAATTGATGTGGGTCACCATTTGAGGTTGCCAGTCCAGTTTCGACATAATTTCAACGCTGTCATCGCGGCGCGGCGGTGCTTCCTCGAATGATCAGCGACACTGGAATGACCGCGGCGTGCTCTGAACCAGCACCTTCTGGGCTTTCGAGCCGTTCCAAAAGCATTGCGGCAGCGGTCTCTCCCAATAGCAATCTGTCCTGACGCATTGATGTTAGCGGCGGGATGAATTGTTCGGCCAAATCGATATCATCAAAGCCCATAATGGAAACATCGTCGGGGACTTTGAAGTTGCGGCGCGACAATTCTGAGATGAATCCCATTGCCAGCTGATCGGAGGCACAAAACACTGCCGTTGGCCGGTTTTCGAGCGCAATCCACGTTTGTGCGGCCAAGCAACCTGCCGCCAGTGAGAAGTCACCGGGAATGATCCACTCCGGGTGTTGCTCAAGCTGGAGTGCTCCGATCTCTTCGATAAAAGCGCTCTTGCGCGCATGCATCAACACGTTGCCTTCTGGTCCAGTCACATGGCCGATCTTACGATGTCCAATGTCGTGCAGATAACGCACGGCAGCCTTTGTGCCTCTGCGGTTTTCACTCCGCACAGATGGAAATTCATCTTCTTCAATCCACTCGCAAGCAAAGAGAATACGCTTGGATTGTGGGGCGGATTTCAGAGAAGCGATGACCTCAGCCACTAGCCCCCCATCAAGAATAATCATGCCATCAGCGCGGGCATCGTCGAGGTAATCAACCAGTCGCTCGCCGCTGTCGTGAACCTGTTTCGTGCTGGCAATGAGCATCGAGTAGCCCTTGCGCGAGAGGTTCAGCGAAATCCCTTCCAGAATGGCCGAGAAAAACGGGTTTCCCAAGTCTGGGAGCAAGACCAAGACGGAATGCGCACGCTGCGTTCGCAAGTTTCGCGCCGCGCGATTCACACGGTATCCACTGACCTCAACGGCCTTTGAGACACGTCGTCTGGTTGATTCGGAAACCATGTTGGGGTGAGACAGCGCGCGCGAGACGGTTGCCGTTGAAACGCCTGCGACACGGGCAACGTCTTGAAGTGTTGAAGTTTTTGACATCATTGCGTCCCTTCCCAGACTTGGCTCCATGCAATCGATTGCAGGAATTGGCGATCACAAAGTCTATCGCGGGTTTCCGCAATTTCTGGGAGGAAAAAATGTCGAAAGTATTGAAGTCCCTTTTGGTTGGGACAGCGCTTACATGCGCATCCGCAGCATCAGCAATAGAGCTAGAGGTCACGCATTGGTGGACGTCGGGAGGCGAAGCCGCCGCTGTCACCGAGCTGGCGAAGGCCTGGGACGCGACTGGTAACACATGGCTTGATGGTGCAATTGCGGGTTCTGGCGGCGTAGCACGCCCGATCATCATCAGCCGCATTTTGGGCGGTGACCCGATGGCGGCCACACAGCTCAACCACGGTCGCCAAGCCGAAGAATTGATTGAGGCTGGCCTCATGCTTGATCTGACCGACATCGCTGAAGCTGGCGGTTGGAAAGACATTGTAAAGCCGTCTGGCCTGCTTGATGCCTGCACTTTGGACGGCAAGATTTACTGTGTGCCGATCAACATCCACTCTTGGCAGTGGCTCTGGTTGTCCAACCAAGCCTTCGCTGACGCAGGCGTAGATACCCCAACGAATTGGGAAGAGTTTGCAGCGTCTGCAGATGCATTGCGTGCGGCTGGCAAGGTGCCACTTGCGATGGGTGCCCAAGGTTGGCAGCAATCGGGCGCATTTGGCGTGATCGCAGTCGCGATTGCGGGCAGCGATGCATGGCGTGCTGTAAACGTGGATAAAAACGCAGAGGTTGCTGCTGGTCCTGAATACTCAAAAGTCTTTGAAGCCGCGGTTGCTGCCCGCGACATGGCGAAAGACGGCAATGTTCAAGACTGGAACCAAGCCACAAACATGGTCATCACTGGCGCTGCTGGCGGTCAAATCATGGGTGACTGGGCACAGGGCGAATTCCAAGTTGCGGGTCAAACTGCTGGCGCGGAATATGAGTGCCTTCCAGGTTTAGGAAACAACGCCGTTTTGGATACAAGCGGCGACGCTTTCTATTTCCCTCTCAACAGCGATCCTGAAATCACAGCGGCGCAAAAAGAACTTGCTGCTTTGATGATCAGTCCAGAAGTTCAGGTGGCGTTTAACCTCAAAAAGGGGTCCCTGCCTGTGCGTGGCGACATCGATATGGCCGCTGCGAATAACTGCATGCAAAAAGGCTTGGATATCTTGGCATCGGGCAACATCCTCCCGTCCGGTGACATGAACCTCTCGGCAGACACGAGCACACAGATCGAAGACCTGATGCTTGAGTTCTGGTCTGGCGACACGATGTCTGCAGCGGACGCGCAAGCCCGCTATGCTGAAATCATCGGCAGCGCTGACTAAGCCTGATTGCCTTTGGCCCGCCCGTGTGAATGGGCGGGCCATTGCAACTTTCTCTAAAACAATCATTTCTGGGGGGATCACGATGTCCGTGGTTGATCACGAGTCTGCACTTGCAGGCCCCGCGAAAGGTAAGCCGAACAGGCTGACACGAAATCTAAGTTCAAAAATCGCGGCGCTTCCGATGATCCTGACTGCACTGGTGATTTTCGTTGGCTGCACCATTTGGACAATCGTATATTCCTTTACCAATTCGCGACTTTTGCCTAAGGAAAATTCGTAGGATTTGACCAATACGAACGTCTTTGGGGCAGTAGCCGCTGGATCACCTCCATTTCAAACCTGATGTGGTATGGCGTGAGCTCACTGGTCTTGACGCTGGTGATTGGCTTCACACTCGCCGCCTTGCTTGACCGCAAAATCCGGTTTGAAAATACGTTCCGCAGTATCTTCCTCTTCCCATTCGCCTTGTCGTTCATCGTCACTGGCCTTGTTTGGCAGTGGATCTTGAATCCTGACTATGGCCTGCAAGGCGTTGTCCGCAGTTGGGGCTGGGAGAGCTTTAGCTTTGACCCGCTCTACAATCCCGACATCGTGATCTTTGGCATTTTGATTGCGGGCATTTGGCAGGGGTCAGGTTTGATCATGTGCATCATGCTCGCAGGGCTTCGCGGGATTGACGAAGACATTTGGAAGGCCACCCGCGTTGATGGAATTGGCACCGTCAAAACCTATCTTGTTGTCATCATTCCGATGATGCGCCCTGTCTTTGTGACATCCCTCGTATTGATCGCGGCGGGCATTATCAAACTTTATGATCTTGTCGTCGCTCAAACCTCTGGCGGTCCGGGTCTCTCGTCTCAGGTCCCCGCGATGTATGTCTATGACTATATGTTCAAGGCGCAAAACCTTGGCCAAGGCTTCGCTGCATCAACGATGATGCTTTTGTCGGTTGTGATCATTCTGATCCCTTACGTCTATTTACAATTCAAGGGGTCAAGCCGTGGATAATGCAATGACAGGTCCACGCGGGCCAAAGCCAAAGCGCCGCTTTTCGCGCAACAATATCTTTATCTACGGCACACTTTTGATGGTCAGCATGTATTACCTGCTACCGCTCTACGTGATGATTGTGACGTCGCTCAAGGGGATGCCCGAAATCCGCATGGGCAACGTGTTCAGCCCCCCCGTTGAGATTACATTTGAGCCGTGGGTCAAAGCATGGGCACATGCCTGCACAGGGATCAATTGTGACGGTCTGAGCCGTGGGTTTTGGAACTCTGTGCGCATCTTGATCCCCTCTGTCACGCTCTCCATCGCGGTTGCTTCAGTCAACGGCTATGCACTCTCGAATTGGAAATTCAAAGGCTCTGAAGTGTTCTTTAACATCCTCATTCTGGGTGCGTTTATCCCTTATCAGATCATGCTTTATCCGATTGTGATTTTGCTGCGCGAAATGGGGCTTTATGGCGGGCTCTCAGGGCTGGTTCTGGTGCACACCGTTTTTGGCATGCCGATCCTGACACACCTGTTCCGCAACTACTTCACCTCGATCCCTGAAGAGCTCTTCAAGGCCGCAAGGGTGGATGGCGCGGGCTTTTGGCGGATTTATTTCCAGATCATGATGCCAATGGCGCTGCCGATCTTTGTGGTTGCGATCATCTTGCAGGTCACAGGTATCTGGAACGACTTCCTCTTTGGAGTCATCTATACCAAGCCCGACCTTTACCCGATGACGGTGCAACTCAATAACATCGTGAACTCCGTCCAAGGGGTGAAGGAATACAACGTGAATATGGCAGCGACGCTGCTGACAGGTCTGGTTCCTCTCATCATTTACTTTGCCTCAGGCAAACTCTTTGTCCGCGGTATCGCCGCTGGCGCAGTCAAAGGCTGAAGACATGACAAACTCTGTAGAAATCAAAAATCTCGACCTCAACTTTGGCGCTGTGAAGGTGCTCAAGCAACTCAACCTCGACATTCGCGAGGGCGAATTCCTTGTGCTCTTAGGCTCATCTGGCTGCGGGAAATCGACGCTGCTGAACTGCATCGCAGGGCTGTTGGAAGTGACAGATGGTCAGATCTTTATCAAAGGTCAGAACGTCACTTGGGCAGAACCCTCAGAGCGCGGTATCGGCATGGTGTTCCAATCCTACGCGCTTTACCCGCAGATGAGCGTGCGCGGGAACCTGTCGTTCGGCCTCAAAAACGCCAAAGTGCCAAAAGATGAAATCAACAAGCGGGTGGACCGTGTGGCAGAAGTTTTGCAGATTGAAGCGCTGCTGGACCGCAAACCCGGTGCCCTTTCTGGTGGACAGCGCCAACGCGTAGCAATCGGTCGTGCGCTTGTGCGCGAGGTTGATGTGTTCCTCTTTGACGAACCACTATCCAACCTTGATGCCAAGCTGCGCACTGACCTACGGGTGGAACTGAAGCGGCTTCACAAGAAGCTCAAGAATACGATGATCTATGTGACCCATGATCAGGTCGAGGCGATGACTTTGGCCGACCGTATTTCGATCATGCGCGGCGGAATGATCGAGCAACTCGACGCCCCCGAGACGATCTATGCGAAGCCTTGCAACAAATATGTGGCAGACTTTATCGGCTCGCCCGCGATGAACCTGTTTGAGGGCCACCTCAAGGGGAACACCTTTAGCTGTGACGGCTTTATCGTCGATGTCAGCAGTTATGAATTCGGACCAAACGGCCAGCGCGATGGCGCCACTTGGCTCGGTACTCGCCCCGAACATATCGTGACGGCCGACGCCGCTGCTGGCCACACATTCTCTGGCCCCGCCGAGATTGATATCGTTGATACCTATGGGCTCCGACACTCTCGTTTGGGTCGATTTTGCGGGCCAATCCGTGCGCGTGCGCACCGAGGGCCAATCAGGTCTCAAATCAGGCGAGACCCTCACCATCGGGTTCGACGCCTCGCGCCTCCACCTTTTTGACATGACAACAGAGACACGTCTCTAATCTAGAAAGCACTCAGATGACTGTGTCACTTCAACTCTACTCGATGCGCGATGTTGCCGATCAGATCGCACTTTTGAGCAAACTACCCAGCATGGGGATCACCCGCGTCGAAGGCTATGGCGGCGTTTACGGCGACCCTAAAGTCTACCGTGCTGCAATGGATGCCAACGGAATTACGATGCCGTCGGGCCATATGGGTTTGAACGATATCGAGGAGGATTTCGACGCCACGATGGACATTGTTCGCACAATGGGAATAACCCGCGTCTATGCGCCATACCTTGAGGAAAAGGACCGCCCGACGACGACGGCTGGATATGTTGATCTGGCAAAGCGGCTAAATGCGGCGAGCCTGCGCTATGCTGAACACGGGATTTCCTTTGGCTGGCACAACCATGATTTTGAGTTTTTCGCTCTGCCCGACGGCAGCATTCCGATGGAAATTCTGCTCGAAACCGCTCTCGATATCAGATGGAAAGAGACCTCGCGTGGATCGTGCGCGGCGCTTGTGATCCGTTGGACTATATCGCCCGCTACGGCAGCCGCATCACCGCCATTCACGTCAAAGATATCGCCGCAAGACCGCAAAACTAGGAAAACAGACATCCAGAGTTCCAATATGAATGTCAGTTTCGTCCGCAGAGCAGACATTTGGCATCCAATTGCTAAGGCAAGACCTTGCCCCTAATCCCCCTCGACCTCAGGTACCGTCCCATGCCGCGCCAGAAAGGTGGGCTCTGACACTTCCCCAGACGTCGGGTCTTCGGACAGCATATAGGCATCGGCACCGACACAGCCTTCACGCCGCGCTTCACGTTCAGCGCGTTCTTCGGCTTCGGCGGCGGATTTGTATTCAAACACTTTATCCACGTGAAGGGCCATCTGCTGCCCCTTTTGTTTCATCACATAGGTCTGGCAGATGTAATGCATTTTGACGGCGGTTTCTTCTGAATCCAGCATCGGGTGTTCCTTGGGTTAATTTGTGAGAACAAAATAGGAACATATTTACCTTTTGGCAAGTGATCTTCGGTGCACGCTCTGTGCACGCTTGGTGCACGTAAAAAACACCCTGAATCTGGCCTTGAGTCACAAGACTTCCCAAACGTCGCCGAATACGGTATGGCCCAGCCATCTTGAGAAGAAAGGCGTCCGCATTCCAGCGCCCACGCAATATACCGGAATGAGGGGGAATACGCCCCCTACGCAAAAATAGGGCTGCGGCCCAAAGGAAAACAATAGATGTTTAACGAAGTTAAGAAATCAATCCAGTGGGGCGAAGAGACGCTTACGCTGGAAACAGGCAAGGTTGCCCGTCAAGCTGACGGTTCTGTCATTGCCACGCTGGGCGAAACCAGCGTTATGGCCAACGTGACATTCGCACGTGCCCAAAAGCCAGGTCAGGACTTCTTTCCCCTGACAGTGCACTACCAAGAAAAGTATTACGCTGCCGGTAAAGTACCAGGTGGCTTCTTCAAGCGTGAAGCGCGTCCAACTGAAAAAGAGACGCTGACATCCCGCCTGATTGACCGTCCAATCCGCCCGTTGTTCGTCCCCGGCTTTAAGAACGAAGTCCTTGTTATGTGTACAGTTTTGTCGCACGACTTGGTCAACGATCCAGACATGGTTGCGATGATTGCGGCTTCTGCTGCGCTGACAATTTCTGGCGCGCCTTTCATGGGCCCAATCGCCGCTTGCCGCGTTGGTTTTGTTGATGGCGAGTACATCCTGAACCCAGAAATCGACGACATGCATAACCTGCGTCTGCAGCCTGAGCAGCGTTTGGACCTTGTTGTTGCCGGCACAAAAGACGCCGTGATGATGGTTGAATCCGAAGCATATGAGCTTTCCGAAGCTGAAATGCTTGGCGCGGTGAAGTTTGCCCACGACAGCATCCAGCCGGTTATCGACCTGATCATTGATCTAGCCGAAGATTGCGCAAAAGAGCCGTTCGACTTCCAACCAGTTGATTACTCTGATCTTTCCGCTGCTGTTAAAGCAGCTGGTGAAGAGAAAATGCGTGCTGCTTATGCGATCACAGACAAGCAAGAGCGCACTGGTGCGGTTTCGGCTGCCAAGGCTGACATTGTTGCGTCTTTGACTGAAGAGCAGCAAGCCGACGCAAACTTGGGCCCAGCGCTTAAGAAGCTTGAATCTGCGGTTCTGCGCGGCGACGTTGTGAAAAACGGCAAGCGTATCGACGGCCGTGCTCTCGACACAATCCGCCCAATCGTTTCCGAGACAGGTATCCTGCCACGGACACACGGTTCCGCATTGTTCACACGCGGCGAGACCCAAGGTCTTGTTGTAACGACACTCGGTACTGGCGACGACGAGCAGATGATCGACGCGCTGACTGGCATGTATAAGTCGAACTTCATGCTGCACTATAACTTCCCACCATATTCTGTTGGTGAAGTTGGTCGTGTGTCTGGCCCAGGTCGTCGTGAAATCGGCCACGGTAAGCTTGCTTGGCGTGCACTTCAGGCGGTTCTGCCTGCGTCAACCGACTTCCCTTACACAATCCGCGTTGTGTCTGAGATCACTGAATCTAACGGATCTTCTTCGATGGCATCTGTCTGCGGTGGCTCCTTGTCCATGATGGACGCTGGTGTGCCTTTGAAAGCACCAGTTGCTGGTGTGGCTATGGGCCTCGTGATGGAAGAAGACGGCTCCTACGCGATCCTCTCCGACATCCTGGGTGACGAAGATCACCTTGGCGACATGGACTTCAAGGTTGCGGGTACTGAAGCAGGTATCACGTCTTTGCAAATGGACATCAAAATCGCGGGTATCACCCAAGAGATTATGGCCAAAGCACTTGAGCAAGCCAAAGCTGGCCGTCTGCATATCCTCGCCGAAATGGGCAAGGCACTGACAGGCGCGAAAGACTTGGGCGTTCACGCACCTAAGATCGAAACCATGCAGATCCCAACCGACAAGATCCGTGAAGTTATCGGTTCTGGCGGCAAAGTGATCCGTGAAATCGTTGAACTGTCTGGCGCAAAAGTCGACATCAGCGACGATGGCACAATCAAGCTGGCATCCAACGACGCCGAGGCCATCAAGAAGGCCTACGACATGATCTATTCCATCGTAGCCGAGCCAGAAGAAGGCAAAGTCTACAAAGGGACAGTTGTGAAGCTCGTCGATTTCGGCGCGTTCGTGAACTTCTTTGGTAAGCGCGACGGTCTGGTGCACGTGTCCCAGATCGAAAACCGCCGCCTGAACCACCCTTCTGACGTTCTTAAAGAAGGTCAGGACGTTTGGGTTAAGCTGCTGGGCTTTGACGATCGTGGCAAGGTGCGCCTGTCCATGAAAGTTGTTGATCAGGCAACTGGCGAAGAAGCGAAAGAAGAAGCTGCCGAGGAGTAAATCCTCTCAACTTCTGTAATGAGAAAGCCCCAGTGGAAACGCTGGGGCTTTTTTTATGGAATGGCTGCAACGAGCGCAAAGTGTAGATTTTCCATTGGGCAACGAATGGCGGAACTCGCAGAAAAAACTTGTTCGTTTATCAGCGCTCCGATGACGAAGGGCTAAACATAAAAGTTATTCCGCCACCCAATAACGCCAATAAGGTGGACGTCTTCAAGGAGTAAATTGCCATACCAGCGTTGAGGTGTAAGTTTGACCAAACACCAACAAGCGACGGTAGACATAGAAACCCGAATACGGAAAAGCCAGCAGCCAGCCGCTTTCCAAAATCTTTTGGCCGTTTCAGAAGCTGATTGTTGAGTAGGCGTGCCAACAATCCGCCCATTACAACACCTGCACACGCGCTTCCGAATAAGCCCACGACCAAAACAAGAGTCTTAACCCCCTGAAAAACTCAAGGTGGTAGAAGTAGAACGTCCGTTCTTAGATTTTGTCCTGCCACAACAAAGCCAACTCACGGTTTTTGGAAAACTTATCTAACCATCCACCTTCTTGGAAGTAAGAAAGATAAGGTTGCCCAAGTACGCTAGCAAGGTCCGCCGCATCTCCGTTCTCATTCGCAACTGAGATTGTAGCTTCACCCGTCAACTCAATGTTCGAAAAAAACGCGCCCAACGCATGTTCTGCTG
>Ga0102879_1001463_pt1 | contig 9670 bp, 7 predicted proteins | sample Colrivmet1548B02_FD_78187 | JGI IMG/M metagenome (GOLD analysis project Ga0102879, IMG submission 78187) | Estuarine microbial communities from the Columbia River estuary - metaG 1548B-02 | ecosystem: Environmental > Aquatic > Marine > Intertidal zone > Estuary | place: USA: Columbia River Estuary... | reverse complement strand
TAAACAATATTTTCTTTGAGAATAACAAATCTGAATTAATGACTACTTCGTACACGGAATTAGACCGTTTGGTAAACATCTTAAAATCAAATAACGAGCATAAAATTGAAATTGGAGGTCATACTGATTACATTGGAGATGATAAAACAAATGTTTTATTATCCAGCAATCGTGCTAAATCTGTATTCGATTACCTAATAAAACTAGACGTTCCAAGCCAGCAATTGGTTTATAAAGGTTATGGCAAATCACAACCCATAGAAAGCAACAACACAGAACAAGGTCGTGCCACTAACAGAAGAACTGAAATTAAAATAATAGCAAAATAACATATGAAAACACAAAATTTTAAAACCCATGGCCGATTAGTAACAGGCTACCACAAAATATTATATCCAATGCTTTTAGCTGGATTAATTGGCTCATGTATTAATTTAAGCCAATCTTGTGCAAATGGAAATTGCTATGCTGCCAGCTTAATTGTATTGTTATTTTTATGTGTAATGCTATCGGCTTACTTTGGTAGGTCATTTGCTTTAAGAGCACAAGACAGAGCCATTAGAGCAGAAGAGAACATGCGCCATTTCATGATGACTGGTAAGCCATTGCCGAGCGCATTAACGATCAGACAAATTATCGGATTGCGTTTTGCATCAGACGAAGAGTTCCTTGAATTAATAAAAGATGCGATCGAAAATAATTTAAAAGAAAAACAAATTAAGTCAAAAATAAAAAACTGGAAAGCAGATTTTTATCGCGTTTAATTTTAAATAATTGCTGCTCTAATTCGAACTAACTTTTCCATTAAATCGGCTAAGTTATCGAGATGTAACATATTCGCACCATCCGATTTTGCATTTGCAGGATCGGGGTGCGTTTCAATAAACAAACCGTCTGCACCTACCGCTATTGCTGCCTTTGCAATGGTTTCGATTAAAGCTGGATTACCGCCAGTAACACCACTTTCTTGATTAGGCCTTTGCAAGGAATGCGTACAATCCATAATTACCGGCACGCCAAAAGCTTTCATTTCTGTAATGTTACGGTAATCAACAATGAGGTCTTGGTAACCAAAAGTATTACCCCTATCGGTTAACATGATGTGATGATTTCCTGAATCTTGCAATTTACAAATGGCATGTTTCATAGAATTGCCAGATAAAAATTGTCCTATTATAACATTAACACACCTGCCAGTTTTTGCAGCTGCAATTAATAATTCTGTTTGACGACACAAAAATGCAGGGATTTGCAAAATGTCTACATAGGCTGCAGCCATTGCCGCTTCAGTGCTTTCGTGAATATCTGTAACCGTTGGCACATCAAAAGTTTGGCCAATTTTTTCTAAAATCTTTAATGCTTTTTCATCACCAATACCCGTAAAAGAATCAATTCTTGAACGATTGGCTTTTCTATAAGAACCTTTAAAAATAAAAGGGATTTGGTATTTATCGGTAATGGTGATAATTTTTTCGGCAATACGCATGGCAATATCTTCGCCTTCAATTGCGCATGGGCCAGCCATTAAGAAAAAATTATTCGCATTTAAGTGTTTGATTTTTGGTAATTGCTGAATCATGAGAATATAATTAAGAGCTTAATTGCCCAGTTCTGACATAAATTTAATACGCATTAATTGAATTTCTTCGCGGGTATAATCTTCTTCGCCTAAGTCTGAAAGTGCTGAATCTATTGAATCTGAGTCGGCCTGTCTGAAATAATCAAACACCTCTTCTTGTCGATCTTCATCGATAAGCTCATCGATATAATAATTCAAATTTAATTTTGTTCCAGAAGAGACAATGGTTTCTATTTCGGTCATCATTTGTTCCATGGTAAAACCCTTGGCTTTGGCAATATCGTCGAGTGGAATTTTACGATCTATGTTTTGAATGATGGCTACTTTTATTGCCGATTTATTGGCTGCGGTTTTTACCACCATATCCATCGGGCGATCAATGTCGTTTTCTTCGACATACTTTTTAATCATGTCCACAAATGGTGCACCAAATTTAGCCGCTTTTCCATTTCCAACGCCAGCAATTTGTTTAATCTCATCGATAGTAATTGGATAATGCGTAGCCATTTCTTGTAAAGAAGGCTCTTGAAATACGACAAAAGGTGGCACATTATTTTTCTTACCAATTTGTTTGCAAAGCTCTTTTAACATGCCGAATAATACCGCATCACTTGCCGCAACACCTGCGCCTGCTTCGTCGTCTGCGTCTACATCGGTTTCGAAATCGCGGTTTAAAGTAAACAAGATATCGGTTGGATGCTCCATAAAAGTAGCGCCATTTTTGGTTACTTTTAATAAGCCATAATGCTCAATATCTTTTTGTAAATATCCGGCTAATAAAGCTTGTTTGATGACTGATTCCCAAAGCTTTTTAGACTCCGTTTTGCCAGCGCCATAACTGCTTATTTTATCGTGTTCAAAATCGTGAATGGTTTTATTTTCGGCAGCCAATAAAATATCAATCACATAATCGCTGTTGAATTTTTCGTTGAGCTCTTTAACTGCTTTTAATGTGGTGATTAAAAATTGTTTCGCTTGAAATTTATCTTTTGGATACCTACAATTATCGCACATTTTATTACAGGCATCTTCGTTAAAAGTTTCGCCAAAATAATATAATATCTGCTTGCGTCTGCAGGCCGAAGACTCTGCATAATCAACTACTTCATTTAAAATTTGCGTACCAATTTCTTTTTCAGCAACTGGTTTGTCTTTCATAAATTTAGCCAATTTAATGATATCACTTTCCGCATAAAAAGCAACACATTGACCCTCGCCTCCATCTCTTCCGGCCCTACCTGTTTCTTGGTAATAGCCTTCCAAACTTTTGGGCATATCGTGATGAATAACAAAACGAACATTGGGTTTATCAATTCCCATACCAAAAGCAATGGTTGCTACTACCACGTCTACATCTTCCATTAAGAAGGCATCTTGCGATTGCGCGCGCTCTTTGGCTTCTAGGCCAGCGTGGTATGGTATGGCTTTAATACCATTTAAATTGAGTGCTTCGGCAATTTCTTCTACCTTTTTTCTACTCAAACAATAAATGATACCGGATTTACCAGTATTGAGTTTAATAAATTTAATGATTTCTTTTGCGACTTCTTTTTTAGGTCTAATTTCGTAATACAAATTAGTTCTGTTAAAAGAAGATTTAAATAAAGTCGCATTTTGCATTTGCAAATTCTTCATGATGTCTTGCTGCACTTTTGGTGTAGCCGTTGCGGTTAATGCAATCATGGGAACATGATCTCCAATTTGAGATATGACAGATCTTATTTTGCGGTATTCTGGTCTGAAATCGTGACCCCATTCGGAAATACAGTGGGCTTCATCTATTGCCACAAAAGAAACATTAGCCGATTTTAAAAAATCAAGGTTTTCTTGTTTAGCCAAAGATTCTGGCGCAATGTATAATAATTTGGTATCGCCGCTCAATACATCACTTTTTACTTTAAGGATATCGGCTTTAGATAAAGAAGAGTTTAAGAAATGGGCAATGCTGTCGTTACTGCCAAATGCACGCATTTGATCGACTTGGTTTTTCATAAGTGCAATAAGCGGAGAGATGACCAATGCGACCCCATCAGACATTAAGGCAGGCAATTGATAGCACATAGACTTACCAGCGCCCGTAGGCATAATTACGAAGGTATCGTTGCCAGAAAGTAAATTTGTGATAATTGCCTCTTGTTGGCCCTTAAAATTATCGAATCCGAAAAAGTTCTGTAGGTTATCAAATAGTAATTTCTTGGTCTCCATCATCCTAACTGCCCTATTATGAACATCTTATGCTTATGTTTAAATTGCAATCTAAAATAACATATTTTTGTGAATTATTCAGCATAATTTTGTAATAAATTGAAAGAACAAAACGAAATCATTGCAATAGCTAAAAAAGCTTTGCAAAACGAAGCTGAGGCTATTTTAAAGCTTCAAACGGCTATTAACGAGTCGTTTTATGGCGCAGTAAAAAGTATTTATCATGCAAGCGGCAGGGTGGTGATTACCGGTATTGGTAAAAGCGCCATCATTGCTAATAAAATCGTTGCCACCATGAATTCGACGGGTACACCTGCCCTATTTATGCATGCAGCAGATGCCATTCATGGCGATCTTGGTATGATTCAACAAGACGATGTGATTATTTGCATCTCCAAGAGCGGCAATACCCCCGAAATAAAAGTATTGATTCCGCTTTTAAAACAAAGCAAAAACACTTTAATCGCTATTGTTGGCAACATCGAATCTTATTTAGCCAAACAAGCCGATTTTATTTTAGATACGACTATAGCAGAAGAAGCTTGTCCTAATAATTTAGCTCCAACAACAAGCACAACCGCACAGCTTGCGATGGGCGATGCCTTAGCCATTTGCTTATTAGCATGTAAATCTTTTACGAGTGCAGATTTTGCAAAATATCATCCGGGTGGGGCATTAGGTAAAAAATTATATTTGAAAGTAGCAGATTTGGCAATCAATAACGAAAAACCGGCTGTCGAATTAACAACCACTTTTTCGAATGTAATTTTAGAAATCAGTAGTAAAAGATTAGGCATGACTGCCGTAATTGATGCGGGTAAAATTGTAGGAATAATTACCGATGGAGACCTCAGAAGGCTATTATCTAAAGGAGATATCAGCCATTTAACTGCGCAAGAAATGATGGGCAAAAATCCAAAAACAATTGAAGCAGATTCGCTAGCAATTGATGCGATGGAAATGATGAAAAAAAATAATATCACACAAATTATCGTTACTCATGAGAATAATTACACAGGAGTGATACATTTGCATGATTTAATTAAAGAAGGAATTATTTAATATTTTTAAATAACAATGGAAGCAACAAATAAATACGCAGTAATTATGGCTGGCGGAATCGGAAGTAGATTTTGGCCAATCAGTAAAACTTCGCATCCAAAACAATTCTTAGATATTTTAGGAACAGGTAAAACCCTTATTCAACAAACTTTTGAGCGATTCGAAAAAATTTGCCCCAAAGAGAATATTTACATCGTTACCAACGAATCTTATCGTGCTTTAGTAAAAGAACAATTGCCTGGTATTTCGGACGATCAAATTTTAGGAGAACCCGCTGCGAAAAATACCGCGCCTTGTATTGCCTATGCTTGTCATAAAATAAATCAGAAAAATCCCGATGCCTTAATTGCAGTTGCGCCTTCTGATCATATTATTTTAAATGAGCAAGAATTTGTAAAGCAAATTGAAACTGCATTAGTTACCGCAGCAGAAAATGATTTTTTAATCACCCTAGGTATTAAGCCCACTCGACCTGATACAGGATATGGTTATATTCAATTTGTTGATAATAGCAAAACAAATGGCCATTATAAAGTGAAAACTTTTACCGAAAAACCAAACTTAGAAATCGCCAAAACATTTATTCAAAGTGGCGATTTTTTATGGAATGCGGGTATTTTTGTATGGAGCGCAAATAGTATTATCAAAGCATTTGCAACTTATTTACCAGAATTAAACACTACTTTTTTAGAAGGCACTCCACATTATAATACGCCAAAAGAAAGTGATTTCATTAACTTAATTTACCCTCAATGCAATAGTATATCTATCGATTATGGCATTATGGAAAAAGCAGATAATGTACATGTTTTTGCGGCCGATTTTGGTTGGTCAGATTTAGGAACTTGGGGTTCGCTGTATACCATTATAGATAAAGATTATGTGGGTAATGCAGTGGTTTATCCAAACAATGTAATGATGTACGATTCGGCTAATTGCATGATCAATACCAAACCCGAAAAATTAATTGTGGTAGAAGGCCTACACGATTTTATAGTGGTAGATACCGACGAAGTATTGATGATCTGTCCTAAAAATAAAGAACAACAAATTAAAGAAATAGTAGCCGATGTTAAATCTAAAAAAGGAGAAAAATATATTTAATCTTTTTTGCTCGAATTTTAATAAATAAAAAAGCCAAACATATGTTTGGCTTTTTTATTTATCCTCTTTGACGAAGTGCTTCGTAAAGTATTACTCCTGTTGCAACAGAGACATTGAGCGAAGCAATTCCTCCCTTCAATGGAATTTTAGCATAATGATCTGCAATACGAATAATGTCGTTAGAAATACCATCTTCTTCCGAACCCATTACAATTGCAGTTGGCATGGTATAATCTATTTCATAAATTGTTTGATCATTTTTTTCGGAACAAGCAATCACTTGTAAACCCGATTCTTGTAAATATTGTACTGCCGTTTTTAGATTATTAACCCTACAAACAGGAATATTAAACAAAGCACCCGCAGATGTTTTAATTGCGTCTCCACTAATGGCAGCACTTTCGCGCATAGGCACAATGATTGCATGAACACCAGCACATTCGGCAGTTCTAGCAATTGCTCCAAAATTACGCACATCGGTAATTCTATCTAGTATTAAAATTAATGGCACTTCCCCTTTTTCAAAAACAAATGGAATTATATCTTCTACTTTATAAAAAGAAATTGGAGAAATATAAGCTATGATTCCTTGGTGATTACCTCTGGTAATACGATTGAGTTTTTCAACCGGTACCATTTGCATTCGAATATCGTTTGCTTCTACTAAGGTTTTTAACTCTCGAAATAAATCGCCAGCAATTCCCTTTTGTACGTATAAACTTTCTATTTCTTTACCTGCTTCGACTGCTTCGATAACCGCTCTAATGCCGAATACTAATTGATTTGGTTTTCCTTCCACTTTGTTAATTTTCCACAAACAAAGGGATAATTATGCGAACCACAAAAAAAACTATGCACATTTAGCTTATTAACACAAAAAATGGCTGTTTAAGATCTATATTAAGTTTCATTTTGAGTTATTAACCAGTTATTCACAAGCAATGTTTATAAAAGACTATTCGAAAATAAACAGAAAGGCCAAAAATAAATAGTGGAGAAAAAATATGTTTAAATAGTGTTGCAAAGCATTAACTTTGTGTTCTGACATATGGAAAAAAGTACAATAAATACCCGTAACGACCGTCGTAAAAATGCGACCAACTTAAATGGCCATTTAGCAAAAATACCTCCTCAAGCTATCGATTTAGAAGAAGCAGTATTAGGAGCATTGATGCTAGAAAAAGATGCATTGAGTGCCGTTATAGATATTTTAAAACCCGAAACTTTTTATGTTGATGCCAATCAGAAAATTTTCAGGGCCATTCAATATTTATTTCAAAATAGCTCGCCCGTAGACATTCTAACGGTAACCAATCGTTTAAGACAAACAGCCGAACTCGAAGTGGTAGGCGGTGCTTATTATATCACCGAATTAACCAATAGGGTTGCTTCTGCTGCAAACATTGAATTTCATGCCAGAATTATTTCTGAAAAATTTATCCAAAGAGAACTCATTTCTATTTCTTCAGATATTATTACCAGCGCATACGAAGACACCACCGATGTACTTGAATTATTAGACAAAGCAGAAAAAAATCTTTTTGCCATTGCAGAAGGTAACATTCGAAGAGAGTCTTACGACATGAGTACCTTGATTCAAAAATCTATTCAACAACTAGAAAGTTTAAAAGATAAAGTAGATGGCTTAACTGGTGTAACTAGCGGTTTTGTGGAGTTAGACCGTCTTACCTCTGGCTGGCAAAACTCCGATTTAATTATTATTGCTGCACGCCCTGCAATGGGTAAAACGGCATTCGTATTAAGTTTAGCTAGAAACGCAGCCATTATCGGTTCTAAAAAAATTGCCTTATTCTCTCTAGAGATGGCCGCAGTTCAATTAACCAATCGTTTAATTTCTGCTGAAGCAGAATTACCTGCAGAGAAAATTAAAAAAGGAAAACTAGAAGCCCACGAATGGCAACAATTGATGCATAAAGTGGGTAAGCTTTCGGATTCAGGAATTTTTATTGACGATACACCCGCTTTAAATATTTTCGAATTAAGGGCAAAATGCCGCCGTTTAAAAGCACAACACGACATCGACATGATTGTGATTGACTACCTACAATTAATGGTAGGTTCGGGCGATAATAGATCGGGGAATAGAGAGCAAGAAATTTCGGCTATTTCAAGAGCACTAAAAAGTATTGCAAAAGAATTAAATGTACCTGTCATTGCTTTATCTCAATTAAGTAGAGCAGTAGAAACCCGTGGGGGTACTAAAAAACCAATGCTATCCGATTTACGTGAATCCGGTTCGATTGAACAAGATGCCGATATGGTATTGTTTATTTACCGTCCAGAATATTATGGCTTTGATGTAGATGAGGAAGGAAATAACACCAAAGGTACTGCCGAAATTATTATTGCTAAACATAGAAATGGTGCGGTGGGTTCTGTTAAATTAAAATACATTGGAGAGTTTGTGAAATTTGCCGACATGGATGCAAACGATTATGGTAGCTTCCCAAAAAGCAATCCCCTTGGCCCTTCTAACGATTTTGATAACCATAAAAATGTGATTATTCGCCCAAGTAAAATGAACGATCGTTCTGATGATGTTCCGTTTTAAGCTTGCAGTGCCGCTGTAATTAATCCCAATAAAATAATAAATGACGGTGGTGTTTTGGTAAACTTCAATAACACAAAAGTAAAGGCTACAATCAACAATTGTATAGCGTTACCATTTATGGTTTGTAACATGATAAAAAATGCGGCAATAGCAAATCCTACCGAAACCGAATTGATTCCTACTAAAGCAGATTGAATAGCTTTTTTAGATTTTAATTTATCCCAAAAAGGAAAAATAGTTAAGATAAAAAGTAAGCCTGGCAAATTAATTCCTATCAAAGCAGCTAAACTCCCTATAAGCTGAGCGCTAATACCCGCGCCTTTTACAGACATTGCTCCAATAAAAGAAGTGAAAGAAAAAAGTGGCCCAGGTATAATTTGTTGCAATGCATAACCAGACATAAACTCGGGTGTAGTTAAATAATGTTTCATTTCCACAAATTCGGTATATAGCAAAGGCGCTAATACTTGACCGCCACCAAAAATAAAAATACCGTTTCTATAAAAATTCTCGAACAACCTTACTGGCAAAGAAAATACCGAAGTTCGATTAATAATTGCACCTAATAAAGCGAAAAATAAAAACACCAAAATAAGTGGAATAATTTTTTTCCAATTTGTTTTAATAAAATCTTCTGGTTTTTTTTCTTCCGGAACTTTTAAAAAGAAATAAGAAAACAAAATAGCGCAAGCCAAAATGATTGGAAACACATAGGCGTTTCGAATAATTAAAGTAATTACACTGGCAAATATGGCAAGGCCATAAGATAAGCGATTGCCCAATACATTTCGGGTAAGTATAAAGGCCGAATAGGCAATAAAACCAATAGCCATAGGGCCCAATACAAAAATAAAATTAGCGGCATGCCTATTTAATGCTAGGTAATTATATCCTATGGCAAATAAGGACATGATAATAGCAGAAGGTAAGATCCAAATCAGAAAAGATAAAATCGCAAGTGTTAAGCCACCAAATTGATAGGCAATTGCAACCAATGTTTGCGTAGATGATGGGCCAGGTAAAACCTGACAAAGTGCATTATATTCTAATAATTCTTTTTGAGTGACAAATTTTTTTTTATCGACAAACTCTTTTAGTAGCATAGCAATATGAGCCGATGGGCCACCAAAGGCAACGAGACTAAACTT
>Ga0102879_1001457_pt1 | contig 9686 bp, 7 predicted proteins | sample Colrivmet1548B02_FD_78187 | JGI IMG/M metagenome (GOLD analysis project Ga0102879, IMG submission 78187) | Estuarine microbial communities from the Columbia River estuary - metaG 1548B-02 | ecosystem: Environmental > Aquatic > Marine > Intertidal zone > Estuary | place: USA: Columbia River Estuary... | reverse complement strand
GTAGCGCACGCCTTCGTGTTCGCCCACCCACTGTGATCGATGCGGCAGCCCCGTGAACTCACGCAGTTCCGCGAGCATCGCCTCGCGCGGCAGACCTACGGCATCACCCAGCGCCAATGCCGCAAGCGCGTTGGCCGCATTGTGCAATCCCGGCAGACGCATCGCCGACACGGGCATCAGCGGCTCGCCGGAGACGGCAAGCCACATGGCGCCGTCGCGTTCGATGAGGTGGTACTCGGCCTCCGCGCAGCCTTCGATCGAAAAACCCCGGATGCGATCACACCCGACCAAGCCGACCGAGGCGGGCATCGAGGTCACGTGCGGATCGTCCAAATTGACCACAGCAACGGCGCAATGCATGAAGATGCGTGCCTTGGCAGCGCCGTAGCCCGCCATGTCCGCATATCGATCGAGATGATCAGCGGTCAAATTGAGTACAGCGCCAGCCTGCAGCCGCAGCGACGAGGTCGTCTCGAGTTGGAAACTCGACAGTTCCAGCACGTACAGCGAAGGCTCACCCTGCCCGAGCAGATCGAGCGCCGGAGTGCCGAGATTGCCGCCAACGGCGACATGCACGCCGGCACGTGCCGCCATGCGGCCGACCAAGGTGGTGACCGTGCTCTTGCCGTTGGTGCCCGTGATGCCGACCACGGGTGCACGCACCTCGCGGGCAAAGAGTTCGACGTCACCGACGATCTCGATGCCGCGCGCCTGCGCCTCGCGCAGCAGCGGCTCGGCCAAAGATACGCCGGGCGAGGCGACGACGATATCCGCGCCATCGAGTAACGCCGAGTCAAAACCGCCGAAGCGACAGGAAACCTGTGGCGCGATACGCGCAATATCTGCAGCCCCCGGAGGCTCGGGCCGCGTGTCGGTGACAGTCAATTGCCAACCGCGCGCAGCCAGATGGCGCGCCGCCGACAGACCCGAGCGACCGAGTCCGACGATCAATGCCGCGCCTTGTGTGGGAGTGTCGGTCATCGCAATTTCAGCGTCGCAAGGCCAGCAAGTACGAGGAAAAACGTGATGATCCAGAAACGCACGATCACCTTGGGTTCCGCCCAACCCTTGAGCTCGAAGTGGTGGTGGATGGGGGCCATACGAAAAATGCGCTTGCCGGTGAGCTTGAAGCTCGCCACCTGGAGGATTACCGAGGCCGTTTCGAGCACGAAGATGCCGCCCATGACGAGCACGACAAGCTCCTGCCTGACGATCACCGCGACGGTACCGAGTGCGGCGCCGATCGACAGCGCGCCAATGTCACCCATGAACACCTGCGCGGGGTAGGTGTTGAACCACAGAAACCCGAGCCCCGCTCCCACCATCGCCGCACAGAAGATCAGCAACTCACCGGCCTGAGGCACCGCTGGGATGGCGAGATAACTCGCGAACACAGCGTTGCCGCTCGCGTAGGCGAAGACACCGAGCGCCGCCGCCACCATCACCGCCGGCATGATCGCCAGACCATCAAGCCCGTCGGTGAGGTTCACCGCGTTGCTCATGCCCACGATCATCAGGTAGGTGAGCAGCACGAAGGCAAAGAAGCCCAGCGGCAACGCAAAGTTCTTCAGCAACGGCAGATAGAGCGTCGTATCCGCCGGCGACTTGGCCGTATACCAAAGCGCCAGCGCCGCAGCGAGACCGCCGATCGACTGCCAGAAGTACTTGTAGCGTGCGATCAGACCCTTCGGATTCTTCTTCACGAGCTTGAGGTAGTCATCCCAGAACCCGACCAGCCCGAACAGCACCGTCACCCCGATGACGATCCAGACGAAACGATTGCTGAGATCGGACCAGAGCAGCGTCGCGACGATGACGGCCACGAGAATGAGCAGACCACCCATGGTCGGAGTTCCCACTTTTTTCTGGTGGGCGGCAGGAATGTAATCGCGCACCACCTGACCGATCTGGTCACGCGTCAGCTTGGCGATCATCCACGGACCGATCAGCAACGCGATCATCAACGCCGTGGTCGCGGCGAGGATGGCGCGAAAGGTGAGATAGGAGAACACGTTGAAGAACGTGATCGACTCGGCGAGCAGGTGCGACAACCAAAGCAGCATGTCAGTGAGATCTCCCTTCGGCAGGCGCAGCGGCAAGCGCCTCGACGAGACGCTCGAGACGATTGAGACGGGAACCCTTTACGAGGACGCGACTGTCGGCGGTGAGTTCCGCGCCGACGGCGGCGATCAAGTCGTTCATATCGGCGTGCCAGCTCGCGCCATCGCCAAAGCTGCGCACCGCAAGCGGTGTGAGAGAGCCGATGGTGAACAAGCGCTCGACACCGTGCAGTCGCGCATAGCGGCCCGCCTCGCGGTGTGCCTCATCGGCATGGCTGCCGAGTTCACCCATATCGCCCATGACGAGGCAGCGCCGACCGCCCACTGACTCGAGCACGTCGATGGCCGCATGCATGGAACTCGGGTTCGCGTTGTACGAGTCATCGATCAGCCAGCCGCCGCCGCGCGCCGCGCGCCATTGCAGACGTCCAGCAACCGGACGCATCGCCGCAAGACCCGACGCCACATCGTCGAGACTCGCGCCTGCGGCGACCGCGGCCGCAGCCGCGCCGAGCGCATTGACGACGTTATGTTTGCCCGCAAGCTGCAGTGTGATCGCTGCAGTGCCCGCAGGGGAATGCAGCATGAACCGAGTGACGAAACCCGCCTCGCCCACGGCGGTGACGATATCGCGCGCAGTAAAGTCGGCCTTGGCGCCAAGTCCGAAGGTGACGATGCGGGCGATGGTCATCTCGCGCCAAAGCGGTGCGAACTCGTCGTCGGCGTTCAGCACCGCGACGCCATCGCGCCCGAGCGCTGCGAACAACTCGCCTTCAGCGCGCGCGGCCCCTTCGAGACTGCCGAAGCCCTCGAGATGCTCGGCACCCGCGTTGGTGACGAGACCGATGGTGGGCAGCGCGATGCCGGCAAGTTCGGCCACATCGCCCGGATGATTGGCACCCATCTCAATCACCGCATGCCGATGGCCCTGCTCCAGTTCGAGCAGCGTCAGCGGTACACCGATATGGTTATTGAGATTGCCGCGCGTAGCCAATGTCGGCCCACGCTGCGCGAGAATGGCGGCGAGCATTTCCTTGGTGCTGGTCTTGCCGTTGCTGCCGGCGACGCCGATCAGAGGCGCGGCGAACCGATGGCGCCACTGACGTGCGGCACGCTGCAACGCAACCAAGCTGTCTTGTACCTGCACGACCGGGAGCCCCGAGGGTCCTGTGCGCTCGGCGAGCGCTCCGGCGGCACCGGCTCGTGCAGCAACATCCAGAAACTCGTTGCCATCGAAACTCGGACCGCGCAGGGCGACGAACAATTGGCCGGCGGCAATGCGTCGCGTATCGGTCGACACGGATCTGAACTGCCGATCCTCGCCGTGCAGCTCGCCGCCGCAGTCGCTCGCAAATTCACTCAGGCTGCGCATCAGGCAGCCTCCGCATACACGGCACGCACGACTTGCTGGTCGCTGAAGATGCGTCGCTCGGTACCGATCAGCTGATAGTCCTCGTGTCCCTTGCCGGCGATCAGCACCGCATCACCGGCTCGCGCCCGCGACAGCGTGCTGCGAATCGCCTCGGCGCGATCGTGAATCACCATCACCGGCACTCCGGCAGGGATACCCCCGAGCACCTCGGCTGCGATGGCGGCTGGCGATTCGGTGCGCGGATTGTCGTCAGTGATTACAACCTGATCGGCCAGTTCGGCCGCGACCGAAGCCATCATCGGCCGCTTGCCACGATCACGATCGCCGCCACAACCGAACACCACGTGCAACTCGCCGTCGCAGTGCACGCGCGCGGCTCGCAACGCCTTGGCGAGCGCGCGACCCGGCGCACTGATCGCCTCCATTCGCCCGGGCGGCGCACTCACGCCGGACAACGCCGCAAGCGCCGCCGTTGGAGCAAGCCCCAGCGCACGAAGCACTCCGAGCGTGGTCAGCACGTTGTCGACGTTGAATTCGCCGATGAGCGGCAGCTCGACGGCGTACGCGCCATCCCAATCGAGCGTGAAGGCGAGGCCCCTGGACGTCGCGCGAACCTCGCGTGCAGCGAGCACAGTGACCCGCTCCACCTTATTGCCGAGCGACTCCACATTGCCGAGCGACTCCACAGAGTCGCCGAGCCGCGTCGCCGCATCCTGCAGCCGCCTCGCCGCCGCAACGCCTTCGGCGCTGCGCGCGGTCAGTACGAGTTCACCTGCTGCGAGATGCCGCTCTGCCAACGTCACGCCAAACGCATCGTCGACGTTGATGACGCGCACGGTCACGCCGGGCAGCGCAAACAGGCGCGCCTTAGCCTCGCCGTACGCCTGCATGCTGCCGTGGTAGTCGAGATGATCGCGAGTCAGATTGGTGAATGCCGCGACCCGGAAGCGAACGCCATCGACCCTCGCCTGATCGAGCGCATGCGAGGAGACCTCCATCGCCGCACTGCGTGCGCCGAGCTGCTGCATCTGCGACAGTTGACGCTGCACCGTCACCGCATCGGCGGTCGTGTATTCGCCGGCCACCACGCCCTCGGCGGGTATGCCGACACCGAGCGTACCGAGATAGGCGCTGCGCTCACCCGCGCGCGTTAGGGCTTGTGCCAGCAACCAGGCCGTTGTCGTTTTGCCGTTGGTGCCCGTGATGCCGCTGACTCGCAGGGTCGCTGAGGGCGTATCGAAAAAACGATCGGCGATGACGCTCGCGTGACGCGACAACTGCGCGACCGGCGCTGCGAATACCTCCGGTGGCACTACTGGCGGCTCGACGCCGGCAGCGGGCTCCCACAACACGGCCCGCACACCGCGCGCAATCGCCTGCGCGAGACTTGCGAGACCATGCGTACGTCGACCGGCGCAGGCGAGGAACAACCCCCCCTCGCTCACCTTGCGACTGTCGAGCGTCAGGTCTGTAACCTGGACGCCACGCGGCACCGGCACCAGGTCCGCACACAGATCCGCGAGCTCACGCGCACTCATCGGCGCAGCCCATCCGCTGTTTGTGCGATCGTGGTCGGGATCATGCCCGGCGCCAGATCCACGGGCGCCGGCGTCGACTCGGGCATCTGATCCGAGTAATCATCGAGCGGCATGTCGGGAGCCACTGCGAGCAGACGCAAGGCGCCGCCCACCACACTCGAGAACACGGGCGCAGCGACGTCACCCCCGTAGTACAAACCCGCGCTCGGTTCGTCGATCACCACGACCGTAGCGACCCGTGGGTTGCTCGCCGGAGCAAGACCGGCGAACACTGCGAGGTATCGGTTCGTCGAATACCCGCCGGCACTCGCCTTCCACGCCGTACCGGTTTTGCCGGCCACCGAGTAGCCCGGGATATTGGCGAGTTTCCCCGTGCCACCCTCGGCGACGACGGAGCGAAGCATGCCGACGACATCACGCGCCACGGCGTCGGGCAGGATGCGCTCGCCGGGGACCGACTGATCGATCTTTGCGAACGACACCGGACGCTGCACGCCGTAGGCGCCGAGCGTCGCATAGGCATGCGCGATCTGCAGTGGCGTCGCCGACAGGCCATAGCCGTAAGAGACAGTGGCCGTGGTGATGGGACGCCAGTGCGCAGGCTGCGTCAGCAAACCCGCCGATTCACCGGGGTAGCCGCTCGCCGTTACCCGACCGAAGCCGAAACTCGACAGCGCACCGTGCAGGTTGTCGGCACCAAGGGTCAGCGCGATACGCGTCATCGCCACGTTGGAGCTGCGCGCCAGTGCCGTCGCCAAATCGATGGCGCCGAGGTTGTGCTTGTCCTCGATGACCTTGATGCCGACCTTCACCATGCCGGGCGACGTATCGATGATGCTGTCGCTGCGATACTTGCCCGAGGCGAGCGCTGCCGCCACCACGAAGGGCTTGATCGTGGAGCCCGGTTCGACAAGGTCGGTCACGGCGCGGTTCTTGTAGCCTGCCGGCTTCAACTGGGTGCGATCGTTCGGGTTGAAGGTCGGCTGGTTGACCATCGCGAGCACCTCGCCCGTGGTCACGTCGATCATGACGAGCGAGCCGGCGCGAGCGCGATGCGTCTGCATCGCTGCCTTCAGTTCACGATAGGCCAGATACTGGATCCGCATGTCGATCGACAGTCGCACGTCGCGGCCCGGACGCATCGGGCGAATGCTCTCCACCGTTTGCACCGTGCGTCCAAGATTGTCCTGGATCACGCGCTTGGAGCCATTCACTCCGGAGAGCCAGTGATCGTAGGCCAGCTCCAGACCTTCCTGACCCGCATCGTCGACGTCTGTGAAGCCGAGCACATGCCCACTGACTTCACCCGCCGGGTAATACCGGCGGTACTCACGCACCAGATGCACACCTGGGACATCGAGGTTGCGCACACGCGCCGCATCAGCGGGCTGCAGATGTCGCGCCACGTACAGAAACCGACGATCGATGTTGCTCGTCACACGCCGCGTGAGCTCCTCGGGATCCCGCCCGAGCGCCTGAGCGAGCCGCGGAATCTGCTCTCCCGAGAGGGTCAGCTCCTTCGGATTCACCCAGACCGAATCGACGGGTGAACTGACCGCGAGCGGCTCACCGACTCGATCCACAACGCTGCCGCGGTGGGCGGGGACCGTCACGACCCGCGTGAAGCGCTCGTCACCCTGACCACGCAGGAACTCGCTCTCGACGAACTGCAAGGTGATGGCCCGCCAGACGAGCACGCCCGAGGCCAGCGCCATCACGCCGCCGACGAAGAACATCCGGTTACGAAAACTCGTGACTGGCGCAGCAGGCTTTCTCGTGAGTCCGCTGCGGGCATTGCGCGCCGGACCCGCCTTGCGCGCCCGGCCCTGCTCACTGCCGAATGGCCAGCGGATCATGCGACCACCGTCATGGTGCAATCACCTCGATCTGCTTCGGCGGCGGCGTACGCATGTTGAGGTTGCTGGCCGCGACGTTTTCCACGAAAGCATGCGTCGACCACGCGCTCTGCTCGAGCTGCAGACGACCCCACTCGATCTCCAGCCGATCGCGCTCGCGATTGACACGCTCGAGCTCGACGAACAGCTCGCGCGAACGATGCTTGACGTAGATCGCCCCGGCGGCCGAGGCGAGCACGGCCAGCCAGAGCACGGGGATCAGCACCATCAGCAGACGATCGCCGGGTAGCTTCATGCGGGCACTCCCTCGGGCCCGAGTCGCTCCGCGCAGCGCAACACGGCGCTGCGAGCGCGAGGATTGCGCGCCACTTCGTCGCTACCCGCGCGCTGCTTGCGACCCACGAGGCGCATCGTCGGCTGAGCCGACGAAGGGATCACCGGCAGACCGGCGAACACCGGATCGACACTGCTCTTCAAGCGCATGAATTGCTTGACGATGCGATCCTCGAGCGAATGAAAACTGATCACGGCTAGACGCCCGCCCGGCGCCAGCAGCGCATGTGCGCCCTCGAGCGCCGCGCGCAGCTGACCGAGCTCGTCGTTGACGTGCATGCGCAGCGCCTGGAACGTACGCGTGGCCGGATGCTTGCCATCGCGGGTCCGCACCACGCTCTGCACGAGCTCGGCAAGCTGGCGCGTGCGCAATAGCGGTGTCGCGCCGCGCGTCTCGACGATCGCCGCAGCGATGCGTCGCGCAAAGCGCTCCTCGCCGAGTTCAGCGATCACCATGGCGATCTCCCGCGCATCGGCGCGAGCGAGAAACTCGGCCGCCGACTCACCATGATCGGGGTCCATGCGCATGTCGAGCGGGCCGTCCTTGGAGAAACTGAATCCGCGCGATGGATCATCGAGCTGCGGCGAGGAGACGCCGAGATCAAGCAGGATGCCGCGTACAGCGCGACCCGCAGCACGTGTGGCGACGATCTGCGCAAGATGCGCAAAGGGGCCCTGCACGAGCTGCAACCGCGGTTCGTCGTGAAATCTTTGCTGGCCAGCAGCAATCGCAGCCGGGTCGCGATCAAGCGCGAGCACGCTGCCGGTCGCGCCCACCGCGTGCAGCAGTCTCGCCGTGTGACCACCCCGACCGAACGTGCCATCGACATAAAATCCGCCTGCGGACGGGGCCAGAACCTCCAGCACCTCATCGACAAGCACAGGCTCGTGCTCATCCACCGGAGTCAGCCCCCGCAACCCATCACCTTGTCACCACGCGTGCAGCCCCTCGCGGAAACTGCGCTGCGTACCCTTCTGCAACGCCCCTGTTGCCGCGGTCGCTAGAGCGACAGCGAATCGAGCTCCGTCGACAGGTCGGTCGCGGTCTCCTCGCTCTTGAGCCAGTAGTCGCGACGCTCGTTCCAGCGCGCCTCGTCCCACAGCTCGAGCCGATTTCCTTGACCGATCAACATCGCGTGCCGCGTCAATCCCGCGAACTCGCGTAACTCCGGCGGCAACAACAAGCGTCCCTGACCGTCGAGATCGATCTCGGTTGCGTGACCCACCATCAGTCGCTGCAGTCGGCGCGAACGCTCGTGCAGCGAGGGCAGGCTCATCAACTTGCGTTCGATCTGCTCCCAGTCGGGTAGCGGATAAATCAGAAGGCAGGGGTCACGATCGACGGTGACGACGAGTTGTCCCTCGCTGCGCTCGAGCGCGCGCTGACGCTGCCGGGTGGGTAGCACCATCCGGCCTTTGTCATCGAGAGTCACCCTGCTGGCACCGCGAAACATGACGTCGGAAGGGCGTAAGTCCGCCCAGTTCTCCCCACTTTCCACCACTTGGCGCCACTATAGAAATCGCGCGCGGTCAGTGTCAACGGTTCGTGGGAAAAAATTTGCGCTGCGCCAATAACTTACGCCTCCAAAGACAGCTTTTGAAGGGGCAAAAATGGATGAATATTGTGGGGTTTCAGTGGCTTAAGACAATTAACTGAAACCAGCCTTAGAAGAAACGGAGTCGGCCGATAAGCCGGGTTCTGTCTAGGGCAATCATTCCTCTGGGATCTTCGTCACCGAAGACCTCAAGCAGCCTACCCGGAAGTCACGCTCGGACACGGCGCTGCAGGTTGCCCTGCGACTTCCCTATTTGGCCTTGCTCCCGGTGGGGTTTGCCGTGCCGAGGATGTTGCCACCCGCGCGGTGCGCTCTTACCGCACCATTTCACCCTTACCTGCGCGTACCGCCTTGCGGCAGGCCCGCGCGTCGGCGGTATCTTTCTGTTGCACTTTCCGTGGGCTCACGCCCCCCAGGGGTTACCTGGCACCGTGTCCGAAGGAGCCCGGACTTTCCTCCCCGTCTCCCCCTTGCGAGGGCAACGCAGCGATTGCCTGGCCGACTCCGTGCCGCACGATACCGCCGCGCCCGGTAAAGGACAAATCAACCGTCGCCGCGCCGCGCCGCCGCGCGACTGACGGCGAGCGCATACGCCTCCTCGCGCGAGCCCCCGCTGACCGCGGCCGCCAGCGCCGCGGCCTTCGAGGCAGGCAGGTACTCAAGCGCCTGTTGCAGGACACGCTCGAGCAATTCCCGTTGCGCAGCATCCGCCACCGGCAGCGCCTCGGCACCGGCGATCACCACGGTGATTTCGCCACGCCGAAAGTCTTCCTCCGCGGCGGCACGCGCTGAAAGTTCGCCGAGACTGCCGCGGTAAACGGTCTCGAACACTTTGGTCAGTTCACGCGCCACCGCGGCGCGACGCTCCTCGCCGAATACCCTCGCGCAATCGGCCAGAGTGTCGGCGATGCGATGCGGCGCCTCGAACAGCACCAACGTGCGCGACTCGCGCGCGAGCGATTCGAGTCGCG
>Ga0102879_1001450_pt1 | contig 9704 bp, 10 predicted proteins | sample Colrivmet1548B02_FD_78187 | JGI IMG/M metagenome (GOLD analysis project Ga0102879, IMG submission 78187) | Estuarine microbial communities from the Columbia River estuary - metaG 1548B-02 | ecosystem: Environmental > Aquatic > Marine > Intertidal zone > Estuary | place: USA: Columbia River... | reverse complement strand
TTTCTAAATAATTTTCATAGTCCCCTTTGTAACTATACAATTTTTCCCGCTCCATTTCCCAAATCTCATCCGTTACTGCTTCTAAAAAATAACGATCGTGCGACACCAATAACAAGGTTACCTTTTCTTGTTCTAAATAGTTCTCTAGCCACTCAATCATGTTTAAATCCAAGTGATTGGTGGGCTCATCCATTAATAATAAAACATGTTTGGGTTCAAATCCAATTTGAATTAAAGTCTTTGCTAATGAAACTCGCTTGCGTTGACCCCCACTTAATTTAGAAACCGGCTGCTCTAAATGATGAATATTTAATTGCGTAAGTATGGTTTTTACTTTGGATTCAAAATCCCAGGCATTGTTCTCCTCCATTTCCATAATGGAATTGGTAATCTGATCCTCGTCCTCCGATTCCATAGCCATTTCATAATTACTTATGGCTTTCATGGTAGGATGATGCTGATTAAAAAGGTTCTGTGTCACGGTCGCCGTTTCAATAAACTGGGGCTCTTGTTCAAACATGACCATATGAACGTCCTTGTGAATTTTACAAGTGCCTTCATCCGGGTGCTCTTTCCCCGATAAAATATTCAATAAAGTGCTTTTCCCAACGCCATTTCGGGCAATTAAGGCTATTCGGTCTCCTTCATTTATATTAAAGCTGATACCCTTAAAAAGGGGGGTAATTCCATAACTTTTAGTGAGTCCTTCTACTGATACATAATGCATGGCGCAAAGATAAGCTCCACATGCAAGGAAGCCGTATTTTATTGTACTTTTGTCCTCAACAAACTTAAAAAGTTTACAAATGAAGCAATTTGAGGTGCCCAATGGATATCGAAGCCGATTAATTACTGCCATTAAGCAGAAAAGAAAAGCAGATGATAAATTAAAAAAAGATTTTACTCCTACCCTGTTGGATTTAGGCACCGTGCAATTTTATTTAGCGCGTCATTTAGGATTTTGTTATGGAGTAGAAAACGCAATTGATATCGCGTATAAAACCATTGAAGAAAATAAAGGAAAACGAATTTATTTATTAAGTGAGATGATTCACAATCCGCAAGTGAATGCCGACCTCATTCAAAAAGGTGTAAAATTCTTACATGATACCAATGGAAATGCAATGATCCCAATAGAAGAATTAACAGCCGATGACGTTGTGATGATTCCTGCCTTTGGAACCACTTTAGAATTAGAAAAAGTAATTCAAGATAAAGGCATTGAAATTCAAAAATATAATACAACCTGCCCTTTTGTTGAAAAGGTTTGGAATCGAAGCGACCAAATTGCTAAAAAAGGATACTCTGTTGTTATACATGGTAAGCCAAAACATGAAGAAACCAGGGCTACTTTTTCACATGCAGCTGCCAACACACCCACTTTGATTGTAAATGACATGGAAGAAACTATTGTGTTAGGTGATTATATTTTAGGGATGATGAGTTTGGATGCATTTAAAGAATATTTCGCTGGCAGATACTCTATTGGATTTGATCCCATTTTGGACTTATTAAAAATAGGTGTAGTGAATCAAACTACACAACTAGCAACGGATACACAAGCCATTTCAGATTATTTAAAGCAAATAATTATTAAAAAATATGGCGCGGAAAATATAGAATCACATTTTGCAGATACCCGGGATACCCTTTGTTATGCGACCAATGACAATCAATCCGCAGTCATTGGTTTATTGGAAACCAGTGCCGACTTAGCCATTGTCATGGGTGGGAAAAACAGCAGTAATAGTTCTCATTTAGTAGAATTGTGTGAGCAAAAACTACCTACTTATTTTATTGATGATGTTAGCAAAGTGGTGAGCGAAAGCGAAATAATTCATGCCGATTGGAAAAATAAAACGGCTCAAGTCGTTCATAATTATTTACCTCAAAAAGAGACGGTGAAAATACTTATGACCAGTGGCGCTAGCTGCCCAGATGCAGTCGTAGAATCTGTCATCCAAAAAATAGCAGGTTATTTTGGTAAAGAAGCAGCATTGGATCAACTGATTCTTGAATGGGAAAAGCACCAAGCGATCTAATGATTCAAATTTGAATTCATTCGTATAGAAATTTGCGCGCTACAAACTTTTTGACTTGTCAATACTTTCTTTGGCCCAGTTGAATGCAATTTCAAATTGCGCTGCTCTATCCATATTGCTATTATCCAATACCTGCGCATCCTCTGCCTGTTTTAAAGGACTATGTTCCCTCGTACTATCAATATGATCTCTATGTTGTAAGTTTTCTGCAACGGCTTCCATTGTAATTGAAGGATCGGTTGCTTGTAATTCTAAATAACGTCTATTGGCTCTGATTTCCGGCTGCGCAGTTACAAATATTTTTAATTCAGCATTGGGAAAAACCACCGTGCCAATATCACGACCATCCATTACAATCCCTTTTTGTTGCCCCATGGCTTGTTGTTGCGCCACTGCAAAATCGCGCACTGCTGCAATAGCAGCCACTTCACTCACTTTTGAACTCACTTGCATTTCACGAATAAGGAGTTCCACGTTTTCTCCATTCAAAAAAATATCACTTTTAAGTGTATTTGAATTGTATTCAAAGTGCAACTTTATATTGTTTAAAGCTTTTAAAATAGCTGTTTCATCCTGAAAAGAAATATGATTTCTTGAAAAATAAAGTGTAATGGCTCTATACATAGCACCTGTATCAATAAACACATACTCCAGCTTTGCTGCCAAAGCCTTTGCCAAAGTGCTTTTACCGCAGGATGAAAATCCGTCTATGGCTATGATTATTTTATTAGACATGTGCTTTTGTTAAAAGAATGTATTAATGATAGTTTATTAAATACGGTTAAAATTTAAAATGTTAAGGGGCGACCGAAATAGTTTGTGTTTTAGGTAAATTTGCATTACGAATCGCAATTTGACGAACTGCTTGTGAAACCACTGCTCTTAATGCTTCTTTTGAAATTTCGTCATCCCCTACCATCGCGGGTACGCCAGCATCACCCGCTTCTCTAATGCTTTGCACCAAGGGTACTTGACCTAAGAATGGCAAATCATATTCCTCGGCTAAATTACGACCGCCATCCTTACCAAATAAATAATATTTATTGTTTGGTAATTCTGCTGGTGTGAAATATGCCATGTTTTCAATGAGTCCAATGATTGGAACATTGACATTGGCTTGACCAAACATTGCAATTGCTTTTTTAGCATCTGCCAACGCCACGGTTTGTGGAGTGGTTACAATCACAACACCGGTAACAGGAACCGTTTGCATAATAGTTAAATGAATATCTCCAGTGCCCGGTGGCATATCAATTACTAAATAATCTAATTCGCCCCAATCCACATCATTTATAAATTGTCTTATCGCACTACTCGCCATAGGACCTCTCCAAACAACGGCATCTTTTTCGTCCACTAATAAACCAATGCTCATTAAATCAATCCCAAACTTTTGTATAGGCAGAATAATCCCTTCTCCATTTGCATCTCTCATCATAGGTCTTTGTCCTCTTACCCCAAACATGATAGGCACACTAGGCCCATAAATGTCTGCATCCATTAAACCCACTTTAGCACCCCCTTCCGCTAATGCCAATGCTAAATTTGCCGAAACGGTACTTTTACCCACACCCCCTTTGCCACTTACTACCGCAATGATATTTTTTACTTTTGATAAAATTTTGTCGTCCGTTTTTCGAATGCTACTTGTTCTGGAAGTAAAGCCAACGGTAATAACGGCTTCTTTATTCACTAATAGCTTAATCGCGTTTTCACAAGCATTTTTCATCAAATCCTTCATTGGACAAGCAGGTGTCGTTAATACAATAGTGAAACCCACTTTATTGCCATCAATGACAATATCTTCGATCATATTTAAAGTCACCAAATCCTTTCCCAAATCCGGTTCCTGAACGTTACTTAGTGCTTTTAGGATGTCTGATTCTGTCATTTTTGGAAGTTTTTGTTAAAAAGTTGAAAACTCGGGCAAAGTTAATTGATGCAACCCTTATTTTAGCAAAAAATTCAAGGTTCTAGCTTAATTTTGCCCTGCTATGAAAAAGACGCTTATTATATTGACAATTGGAATTTTAGGGATTCTCGCTCAGCCAGCGATGGCACAACAAGCGGATGTCAATTCGCCCAATATTTATAGAGATTCGGTGGTTCAGCTATTTGGCGTTATTATGACCGCCGACAGTTTAAAGGCCATCCCATTTGCTAGTGTGGTAGTGAATAATAAAGGGCGCGGAACCGTCACCAACTATGATGGCGTATTTTCCATTGCCGTAAATAAGGGGGAGAATATAACTTTCACTTGTGTAGGATTTAAAGATAGAACCATTTTAATTCCTAATAATTTAGTAGGAAACCAATATAGTGTGGTACAGCTTATGGTAAATGATACCAATTACTTACCCGTTACCATTTTAAAACCCAGACCCACACGCGCGCAATTTGATAGAGATTTTGTGAACACCAGAGTGGATGATGATTTATACGAGACTGCTAGAAAGAATACAAGCGAATCTCAGAAAAAAATAATTCTTGCTTCTTTACCTAGGGATGGGAAAGAAGCTGTTGGTGCTTCCATAAGCAATCAGGCTTCAAAATATTATTACTCTGGCCAATTGCCACCAATGAATATTCTAAATCCGGCAGCTTGGAAAAGTTTTATTAACTCCTGGAAAAGAGGAGACTATAAATCAAAGAAGTAATTTTCGAGTTTTCACCAACTTTTCAAAAAATATACATGAAAAAGATAGCAGTGATTGGAGCGGGTACGATGGGCAATGGGATTGCCCATGTTTTTGCACAAAAAGGTTTTGAAGTACATATTATTGATACTCAAAAGGCCGCGTTGGATAAAGCAATGGCGACTATCGAAAAAAATTTAGACCGACAAATTAACAAAGGCACCATTAATAGCGAGGATAAAGCCAACACGCTTCAAAATATAACTGCTTTTACCTCCATTGAATTAGGAATAGTGGATGTGGATTTAGCCGTGGAAGCCGCTACAGAAAATAGTGAAATTAAAAAAAACATCTTCCGTCTCATGGACGAAAAAGCAAACCCTACTTGCATATTAGCAACGAATACTTCCTCCATCCCCATTGCGCAACTGGCAGCCGTTACCAACCGTCCAGAAAAAGTTATTGGCATGCACTTTATGAACCCGGTTCCTGTCATGAAACTGGTGGAAATAATTAACGGGATAGCTACCTCAGAAGATACTACGCGCAGTATTGTAGCATTAACTACTGCTATTGATAAAATTCCTTGTGTTGTAAAAGATGCGCCCGGATTTATTGCCAACCGAATTTTAATGCCCATGATTAACGAAGCCATTTATGCATTCTCTGAAGGTATTAGTGATGCGACTACCATTGATCAAATAATGAAATTAGGTATGGCCCACCCAATGGGACCATTGCAATTAGCAGACTATATTGGGCTAGACGTTTGTAAAAATATTTTAGATATTATGCATGATGGATTTAAGAACGAAAAATACGCACCTTGTCCATTATTAGTTGAAATGGTGCAGCTTGGTAAATTAGGTGTGAAATCCGGAGAAGGTTTTTATAAATACTAAACAAGCAAAGCGGTCTTATAGCTTACACCTTGTAGATCTTGTATTTTATTAATGACCTCTTCTAGCCTATGTTTTGGAATTCCAATTTTTAACTCCACAAATAGTTGTGCTACTTGCTCCACCACCGAACAGTTGTATTGTTTTACAATCATCATTACCTCATTCATTTGTTGATAATCAAAATTTAGCGCATAATTAACTTCTACCGCTTTTTGAATGATGGGTGATAATTGCAATGCTAAGGATGTGGTAGTTTTATATGCATTAATTAAACCAGGTACTCCTAATAAAGTGCCGCCAAAATAGCGCACCACCACTACCATAATATTGGTTAATTGTTTGCTGTCTATTTGACCTAAAATGGGTCGTCCTGCGGAGCCGGAAGGCTCTCCGTCATCACTTACCCTAAATGTAGCACCATCCACTCCTATTCGGTAAGCCAAACAATGATGCACCGCTTTAGGATGTTCTTTTTTTAAATTTGCTAACTGCTTTTTACACGCTTCAATACTTAACACAGGGAAGCTATACGCTAAAAACTTACTTCCGCGGTCTTTAAATTCTGCGACTGCTGGCTGTTCAATAGTATTGTAAAAAAAGGGATCCATTCACTAAATAATAACTGGTCAAAGCTAACGCATAATGGGCATTCATTTGTAACATTGCACTATGAGTTTACAGGAACTTAAACAGAAATGCAAAGCAACACTTGCTAGCGAATACGAAAACATTGAATTGAATAGTTTAATGTCTATTTTATTTGAACACATCACCGGCTGGGATCAACTAAAACAAGTATTAAATAAGGAGCAAAAATTACCGCAAGTTAAAATAGATCAATTCCATAAGGCGCTTACATCCCTTCAGGAAGGAATGCCTATTCAATATATTATTGGCAAGGCATGGTTTATGGGACATGAATATATTGTAAATGAAAATGTATTAATCCCAAGACCCGAAACAGAAGAATTGGTCGATTGGATTATTGAATACGCATCTATTATTGACAAGCCATTACAGGTATTAGATATTGGAACAGGATCTGGCTGTATTCCCATTGCCACTAAATTAGCATTGCCAAATTGTATGGTGGCAGGATTGGATATTAGCGAAGCCGCTTTGCAAATAGCAAAACAAAATGCAACTCATTTAAATGCAGCTATTAGTTGGATGCAGGAGGATATTTTAAACACTACTTATCTGCCCAATCAATTTGATATAATGGTAAGTAACCCGCCTTATATCCCATTTAAAGAAAATACAAATATGAAGGTGCAAGTAAAAAACTTTGAGCCTGGTATTGCACTTTTTGTAAAAGACGAAGACCCACTTATTTTTTATAGGACCATTGCTAGATTGGGAAAACAATATTTAAAACCCAATGGTCAACTATTTTTTGAAATGCATTATGATCAAGGCAAAGCCTTACTCGCCTTATTTGACGAAATGGGCTATCATGCAGAATTACGCCAGGATATGTTTGGGAAAGACAGAATGTTAAGGGCTAGTCTTAAACGAGCTGTATAAAAAAAAGATTGAAATTAAGGGTTAGGATTCACCGCAACTACCGGTGTTGCGCCTAATTTTTTTATAATTTGCATTACTTGTATCGTTACGCCCAAATTAGCAACGCTATCTCCATTAATTACAACAGAAGGTTTATCGGTTTCTTTATCTAAAAATGTTTTTAATTGACCGGATAAGGAATCTATTGCGACTGGTGTTGAACCAATGAATAAATGCTGTTCTTTGTCAATAGTAACTACCACGGTTTGCTTTGCCTTGGTATCAGTTTCCGATTTTGGATTAGAAACCTTAATCACATTTGGATTGGCCAAAGTGGATACGATTAGAAAAAATAATAGCAAAATGAATAAAATATCATTCAATGCCCCCGTATGTACTTCGGGTTGGTGCCTTAAGCGATTTCTTAAATTCATAGTACTTGTTTACGAATGCGTTGTTTCTTGTAAAATATCTAAGAAATCGGCACTTGCCGTTTCCATTTTATTCGCTGTCTTATCTATTTGAGTAGTAAGATAATTATGCCCCACATAGGCAATTAATCCAATAATTAAACCGGTTGCAGATGTTATCATTTTGGTATAAATACCGCCCGCAATGGTGTTCAAAGTATACTCCCCTGTTGAAGCAATACCATAAAACAACTGCACCATTCCTATAATGGTTCCTAAGAAACCAAACATAGGGGCAATTCCTGCAATGAGCGATAAAATATTCAAATTACGCTCCATTGCATACATTTCTAATTTTCCAACATTCTCCATGCTCTTCTCAATGGTATCCAATGGCTTACCCATTCTCAATATCCCTTTTTCAATCATCTTAGCAACTGGATTGTCGGTATTCTTAGCATAACTTTTTGCAGCTGTCACATTACCTGACAATAAATTATCCTTTATAACCAACATGAATTTAGGATCAATCGCACCTGCTTTTTTTATGGCCAACATGCGTTCAATGAACACATAAATCGCAACCACTAATAAAGCATAAAGCGGATACATAATCCATCCACCTTTCTGCAATAAACTTAATAAAGAAATTTTATTCTGAGCTACATCTAATAAAAACAACATAGGAGGTAATTTATTTTTTAAAGTTAATTTATTTCTACCAAATTTACCAATACTTCTACCGCCTTTAGCATATCTCTAACACCTATCCACTCATGCTTACTATGAATGGCTTGCATCCCTGTAAAGATGTTAGGAGTGGGTAAGCCCATAAAGCTCATTCTGCTTCCATCCGTGCCCCCTCTAATGGGTGTAATGATGGGCTTTATATTCGCTTTTTCATACGCTTTTATTGCTCTTTCCACAATCAAAGGGTGCTGATCAATTACTTCCCGCATATTTCGATACTGTTCTGTTATTTCCATCCTAAGTTTTACTTTGGAAAAATCTGGATTGGAATAAATTACCCCTTGGGCAATTTCCAATAATCTATTGGCATGCTCCTTAAGCTTTGGGGTATCAAAGTCCCTTACTAAAAATTCAATTCTTGCTTTCTCCGTGCCACCCTCTATATGATTAGGATGAATAAAACCCATACGATCCTCGGTATATTCTGGACACCATTCATGTTTTGGCAATGCCGCCATTATTTCACCAGCCACTTTAATGGCATTTTGCATTACTCCTTTTGCTGCACCTGGATGTGCAATTACACCTTCAATATGCAACACCAAATAATCGGCACTAAATGTTTCCATTTCAAAACTTCCTAACTCACCACCATCCAATGTATAACCATAATCAGCGCCTAATTTTTTTAAGTCCAAGTGCTCGGTCCCTCTTCCCACTTCTTCGTCTGGGGTAAATAATATTTTAACTGGGCCATGTGCAATGCTTTTGTTTTCCATTAAATACTTTGCCATTTCCATGATAATGGTTACCCCCGCTTTATCATCTCCCCCTAATAAGGTTTTACCCGATGCAGTAATAATGGCCTCTCCAATAAATGATTTTAAATAAGGATAGTCTTTACTAGAAATAATTTGTGATACCTCGTCTGGCAATATGATATCCTTACCATCATAGTATTGATGTAAAATGGGTTTCACATTGGTACCACTGCAATCCGGGGCCGTATCCACATGGGCACAAAAACAAATCACTGGTAATGGCTGTGCACTAGACTGCAATGTTGTTTCTAGAATAGTAGCTGGGACGGTTGCTATCACATATCCATACCTGTCTAAGTGCGCATCCTCAATACCAAAAGAAAGCAGTTCTTTAACCAATAATTCGGAAAGATTTTTTTGTTTTTCCGTAGATGGAAAATTGGTGCTGTTAGGATCGCTTTGCGTATCAATTTGCACATAACGCATAAACCTATCTGCTACTTCTAATGTTTGCAATTCCATACTTAACTATTTTTTGAAAGATGCTTGAAGTTAATTTGAATTTTGCGAATAAAAAAAGGCGTTTCGAAATTTGAAACGCCTTTTACCAATTAAGCTATCCTCTTAGAAATAGCCATAATTAAAAACTATTGGACTAGAACTCAGTTATAATTTTAGAGGGCGTATTGATGTTTACCAATTCTAAATCAAAAGTTAAATCTTGACCTGCTAATGCATGGTTTGCATCTAATACCAC
>Ga0102879_1001449_pt1 | contig 9710 bp, 13 predicted proteins | sample Colrivmet1548B02_FD_78187 | JGI IMG/M metagenome (GOLD analysis project Ga0102879, IMG submission 78187) | Estuarine microbial communities from the Columbia River estuary - metaG 1548B-02 | ecosystem: Environmental > Aquatic > Marine > Intertidal zone > Estuary | place: USA: Columbia River... | reverse complement strand
GACAGTCCTTCTGCAATTTATTTGCATGATTCTCCACAAAAAAGTTTATTTAAAAATGCAAGTAGATTTAATAGTCACGGTTGTGTTAGGTTAGAAAAACCAGTGGATGTTGGTAAGTGGCTGTTACAAGACGATACTAAAGAAATTGACAAATTTGATTTTAAAAATCCAGGTAAATATTCCAAACCACAATACGTAAAAGTTAATATTCCTACACAGGTTATTATCTGGTATACACTGGTAGATTTTGATAGTGAGGGTGTTTTGAAATTCTATAAAAATATTTACAATAAAAAGTAATTTATATTTTACTTGTCAAGTGCTGTTAATATTTCACTACTGTTAATGCCTAATGCAATTGCGATTTTATGTATTTGGAAAAGACTAGTATTTATTTTTCCTAATTCAATTCGGCTAAGTTGTGTATAATCCATATCTGCCTTGAACGCCAAATTTTCTAATGTTAGTTGTTTGTCAATTCTTAATTTACGGACTCTTTCGCCAATTAGCTTTACCACTGTATCCTTGTTGTGAGACATAATGCAATTTGGAATATTATCTTCGCCTATTCAATGGCAAATATGCCATCATTTTTTCATGGAACGTATGCCATGTATTCAGTAATTAAAAAAGCAGAAGAGAAGAGATGCTTCAACCTAAAAGAGGAAATTCTCTGGTGTAGTTTTAAATCCAAATCAAGGTAGTCTATTTATTAAATCAATTTCACATTTGGTTTATCTATCAAAACATATGCTTAAAGTTTCATATCTGTACCTGTGGTTTAATGTCAATATTGCAGCAGCTACTGAATTTTAGATTACCAAAACTACCAAGGTAATTTTTCAATTTTGAACGCGCTCCCAAACTAATGATAAACTAGTGTCTTCTCTCGGACTTAATGTTAGTGTTTTTTTATCTGCACTTAATTTATAATCTCTAATCCAAACAGGAGGAATAGAATCATTGGTAAAAGGCAGTAAAGAATAAAAATCTCTATAATGCTTAACATAGGATTCTTTTTCGTTTACCTCATATTTACCACTATAGCCGGAAGCAGCACTGTCTTTATGATTGAGTATTACACTCATTTGACCATCCACACTATATATGATAACCCCCTTGTGGTATAAGTTTTGACCCTTTGTGGTTAAGTGCCATGCCCCCACTAAATCGCTATTGAGTTCCTTTCCAGCAGATTTAGGTTTGGTATTACAACCAATTACGGCAATGATGAGTATCAGGAGCATTCGCTTTTGCATATACTATGTTTTAAGGAGCCATTTCAATGAGTACAAACTTAGCCGCTTAAATAGCCGCATCATTTATTTAGGATGCTTAAAATGTTCCCTTTTTCCGTTTTGGAACAAATAGGTCATACCGTATTTTAAATATTTTTTTATTAAATTTAGTAACGCTAATACTATCATTACTAATACTATTATTATGAATACAAATCAATTTACGTCTGCTCAAATTGAACAGTACAACAAGGATGGGTACATCATTATCAAAAATTTTTGTAGCAAAGAAGAGGTAGCAAAAATGTATGGTATTGCCGTTCAGGATGACGCTATGGCAAAGAATGCTTTAGATTTAAATGATCAAACAGGTAAAAAGACCAAGCTTTCCTTATGGTTCACACCCGGTAATGATATTTTTGGTTATTTAACCAGGAGTGAGCGAATGGTGAATAGAGTTGCACAAGTATTAGATAGCAAAGCGCCGGTATGTCATTTTCATTCTAAGCTCATGCAAAAAGAACCCAAGGTGGGAGGCGCATGGGAATGGCATCAGGATTATGGCTATTGGTATAAAAATCAGTTTATGTTTCCAGATCAATTGGTGAGTGTAATGGTTGCATTAACCATTGCAAATAAAGAAAACGGTTGTATTCAAGTAATTAAGGGTTCACATAAATTAGGAAGACTAAATCATGGTTTTGCCGGTGAACAAGTTGGTGCAGATATGACCATGGTGGAAAATGCGCTAAAAACAATGGAGTTGGTATATGTTGAAATTGAACCGGGTGACGCGCTATTTTTTCATAGCAATATTTTACACCGTTCTGCTTCAAACAATTCCGATTATCCAAGATGGTCTATTATATCTTGTTACAGTGCGCAAAGCAATTTAGCCTACAACGAAACCTCAACTGCTTGGCAACAACCCATTTCAGTCGTGCCCAATGCCGCCATTCTGCAATGGGAAGCAGAAAGTTTAGGCAATGCCGATTTTTTAAAGAAAGAAAACGATCCAGCATTAAAAGATACCGGTTGGGAAAAATAACTACAAACGTCCCTATGATTTAAATTTAGGATGCTCATGAATTAATTTTTGTTCCTAAATCCCATTTAGGAACAACTTTATAGTCTTTTGGGAATATGAAATTGAAAATTGACAGTATTTTACAATCCAACATCAAAAATCATATTCAATGAAAAAACTTCTATTTACTGCCTTAGTGGCAACAAGTTTAGTTGCTTGTGAAAGCAAAACAGCAACCGAAACAAAACCAGTATTTAACTCAGAAGCTGCAAAAAAAGAAATAGCTGCGGCAAATTTGGCCTTTGAGACTGCTATAAGCAAGATGGATTCAGTTGGGATCAGCAACCTTTACGCAACGGATGCTAAATGGATGAATCCAAATGCACCCTCTGTTGAAGGTAGAGCAGCATTAGTAGGCTCTGTTGGAACTATTATGAGAGCAGGCATCGGTTCTGCTAAGTTAACTACAACAGAAGTTTGGGGGGATGAAAACTTTGTAACTGAGGAAGGCGTTTATTTGCTAAATGCAAAGGATGGCAGTCAAATAGACAAGGGTAAATATTTAGTACTTTGGAAAAGAGTGGATGGAAAATTAATGTTCTATAGAGATATCTTTAATTCAGATTTACCTCTGGCTAAATAGTCCTTTAGGCTTAAAATTATGAGAATGGGCTTCTAGCAATAGAAGCCCATTCATATTTGCAGAAGTATTTAGTATATCAATCTTATAGCTAATACATCAAAACAGTATCTTTAATTTGACCTGATTCCATAATTACCTTGTATATGAAACCATATTCATTATCACTTAGGTTTTGATACTTATTCGTTTTTATTAAAGCGTTTACCAAGGGCGGAATTGTATTAGAATGTCCAATAATCAGCAAGGTTTTCCCAAGGAATGGCATTTGTTGAATAGAATCAGAAAAGGCAGTTCCTTTAGTAATTTCGTAAAATTGAATTTCTTTTCCAATCAGCGTTGCCAATGGTTGTGCAGTGGATTGAGTACGTAAGTATTTTGTAGAAAAAATATAGTCAATATTTTCCTTTTCAAGCAAGCTTGCTAATCGGGCGGACCTTTGTATACCTTTTTCACTTAGTGGAGGGTTGGCTTGCATCATTGTTGCGCCAGCAACACTGGTATCTTTTTCGGCATGCCTTACTAAATAATAAATAGTTTTTTGTGCACTTAGTTCACATATCCCAAACATTAAAATTGAAACAACGATTAGTATTTTTCTCATTTATTCTGTTTAACTAATTTTTCAATACTTTATTGATTATTCATTTCTGATACTACTTACTAACCTGCTGGCTATACATTTGGACACACTTAATTAAGTCGTCTTCTTTTTTAATCTTCAATTTATTGGTAACGATGATTTTATTTAAACTTGCAGCTTCTTCTTTAAAAATGGCTTCTACCTCTTCCGTATTTTTAGGCGCAATTTGTAACCCCACTTTTTTACTATAAATAAATAATTTTGGAAATTTTTCAATAGTCCTAAGCATGGTGGCGCTACTATATGGCTTGGCCTCTGTTACTTGAATAAAAAAATATTTTAAGACACTAATTTCTCCTTTGCTTACTACCTGATAAATGGTCTTACCATTTTGTTTTTCAAAATTTGGGTAACCAAATTCAAATAAATAATTGGTTCCGTTTCTTTTAACCACAACTGATTGAATGGAAGGCAGTATGGCCAATTCTTTCCCATCATCCGCCTTGAAAATTACTTCGTTGCTTAAAAGATTAATTTTTACTTGAACATTTTCATAACGTTGACCGTTTACTAAAGTAATGTCAGCAGGAAAAAAATCGCTATCAAAGAAAGGCGTACCATAGTTTTCCATATCTAGACCCATGTTTACTGTTTTTCCATTTCCATCGGTCATCATGATCATAGACTGGCCTATATCTTTCAAACTAAAATTAGTTAATGTTTGCGCTTGCAAATTACCCAAACACAAAAGGCATAATATAAATGGTAAAATTCTCATAGCTGTGGTTTATAAATTTAAAAAGTAATGCTGTATTAAAAAGGTAGCTACACCTAAAATAAATCCTATTAATGCAATCCAACTCATTTTTTTTAGATACCAGAAAAAATCAATCTTTTCCATACCCATTACTGCCACACCCGCTGCAGATCCTATAATTAAACAAGACCCGCCTGTGCCGGCTGTAAATGCTAGTAATTCCCAAAAATAATGATCTTGAGGATAATCATTTAAACTATACATATTTTGTAGGGCAGCCACTAATGGGACATTATCAAAAACAGCCGATAATAATCCAATACAAATGGCAACCACATTTAAATTTCCGATGCTATTATTTAGGGTACTTGCCATTTGGGGTAGCACACCAACTGCCTCAAGGGAGGATATGCTCATTAAAATTCCAAAAAAGAATAAAATACTGGGCGTGTCTATTTTTCTAAGTGCATGACTCACAGATAAAACACCTTTTTCATTGACATGCTTTTTGTTATGCATTAGTTCGGTAATGGTCCAAATAATGCCTAAGCTTAAAAACATGCCCATATAAGGAGGTAGGTGGGTAATGGTTTTAAATATGGGAACAAACAATAGACAGCAAATTCCAACATAAAAAATTAAGTTTCTTTCAAATGCGTTTGTGATAAAGTTTGCATTATTTTCAACATGTGCCTTAAGTTCTATTTTTCCTTTAATTATATAATTAATAATTAAAGTAGGAACCACCATACTCACTAAGCTTGCTAAAAATGTTTGCTTAATAATATTTAATGGTGAAATTTGACCCCCAATCCATAACATGGTAGTGGTTACATCACCAATGGGACTAAATGCACCGCCTGCATTGGATGATATGATTACCAATCCCAATAGTAGCCATTTTGTTTTTTTATCTTGTATTAATTTATTTAATATTGACATCATTACAATGGTACTTGTTAAGTTGTCCAAAACGGCAGACAAGAAAAAAGTAATTAAAGAAATAAGCCAAACTAATTTAGTCTTATTGGTTGTTTTTATACGCTCCGTAATATTTTGAAAGCCATCATGTGCATCAATCAACTCTACAATGGTCATGGCACCTAATAAAAAGAAAACAATCTCGCTTATTGAACTTAAATGATGAGATAGTTGCCCAATAATTTGTTCCTTCTCCGATGTGTTTGAAATAATTAAGGTCCAACAAAGCACAGCTGTAATTAAAGCAGTAGCTGATTTACTAATTTTTATAGTATGCTCAAGCGTAATTGCAAAATAGCCTAAAGCGAATATTATAATGAGTGCAGTGATCATAATTATTTTGAAAGGGTAATCTAAGTGCTAATTTAAAACATTTGCAAGCCGTAATGTCCAATTGCTGTAAATAGCACACAACGTATCAGAACGCCTAAACTACACCAAAATACCATTTTATTGGTTGGAACATTAAAACCTACACCAACGCCGATACTTATAGGTGCACCTACCGTCATGGTGCCCATTAATCCAAGCCCAATGACTCCATATTTTTCCCATATTTTCAGAATAAAACCAGGTTCTTTCTTCGTTTTTTCAGCGGAAGATTTTCGAAATTTTTGTAACCATATTTTTATTTTATCACCAAGATAGGCTGCTACAAATACCCCCACCAGTCCACCTATAGCACTTGCCGAAAAAATGACCAACGGATTTAATTTGAAAGCAAATCCAGCAGGTATCGCTGCGTAAATTTCGAAAGTTGCTAGCGCAGCCACGGTGAGAATTTTATAAAACATGTTTTTTCATCATTTTAATGAACACTAAGTTACTATAATCCCAAGAACCCCGATATTAAGTTAAAGTTTGAGGTTTTAGTGGAATAAACTAATTTTACTCAAACATACAAACATTAGTTTAATGGATAGAATTTTAGTTATTGGTGCGGGAGGTCAATTGGGTACAGAGCTTACAAAAGCTTTAGCCCACAAATACGGAAATGATAATATTATAGCAACAGATTTTCAAGATGCGATGAAAGAGAAGTTTGAATATTGTTCTTTTCAAACTTTAAATGTGATGGATAAACCAGCATTGGAAAAGATCGTTGAAAAAGAAAAAGTGACGCAGATTTATCATTTGGCTGCCATTTTATCGGCTTCAGGGGAACAGCATCCATTACAAGCTTGGGATTTGAATATGGGAGGCCTATTAAACGTTTTAGAGGTTGCAAAAGATCATAAAATAGAAAAAGTATTTTGGCCAAGTTCGATTGCCGTTTTTGGTCCTCATTCAGATAAACAAAATACGCCGCAACAATCCTTTAAAGATCCAAATACTGTTTATGGTATTTCAAAACTAGCAGGCGAACATTGGTGTGAATATTATTTTAATAAATACGGCGTAGATATTAGAAGTGTTAGATATCCTGGTTTAATTGGGTATAAATCCTTAGCGGGTGGGGGCACAACGGACTATGCAGTGGATATTTATCACAAAGCAGTGAACGAAGAAAACTTTGTTTGTTTTTTAAGCGCGCATACTTATTTGCCAATGATGTATATGGAGGATGCGATTAACGCTACTTTACAATTAATGGATGCGCCAAAGGAAAATATTAGTATTCGAACCAGTTATAATCTTGCAGGCATAAGTTTTTCACCCGTTGAAATTTACGAAAGTTTATTGCCCTATTATCCCCAATTTAAAATTGAGTATCAACCCGATTTCAGGCAACAAATAGCAGACAGTTGGCCAAATAGTATTGACGATAACATGGCCATCACCGACTGGAATTGGAAACCCGCATTTGATTTAAACGCAATGACAGAAATTATTGTAAAGCATCTGCCACAATATTTTAATTATAAAGCGCATAAATAAATAGTATGTACGATCAATTTAAACCGTTCTTGACAAAAGAACTTGCAGCCATTAAAGAAGCTGGACTGTATAAGAAAGAAAGAGTGATTACTTCTTCTCAAGCAGCTGAAATTACAATACAAGGAGGGAAGCAAGTTTTAAATTTTTGTGCAAATAATTATTTGGGTTTATCCTCGCATCCAAAAGTAATTGAAGCAGCAAAAGCTGCAATTGATTCACACGGATTTGGCATGTCGTCGGTTCGTTTTATTTGCGGAACGCAAGACATTCATAAAACCTTAGAAGAAAAGATTTCTACTTTCTTAGGAACAGAAGACACTATTTTATACGCAGCAGCATTTGATGCAAATGGTGGTGTTTTTGAACCCTTATTTGGCGAAAAAGATGCCATTATTTCTGATGCATTGAACCATGCTTCTATCATTGATGGGGTAAGGCTTTCAAAGTCTATGAGATATAGATATGAGCATAATTCGATGGAGGACTTAGAATTAAAATTAAAAGAAGCCATAGCTGCAGGTGCGGTGCAAAAAATAATTGTTACCGATGGCGCTTTTTCGATGGATGGTACCATTGCGCAATTAGATAAAATTGTAGAACTCGCTGAAAAATATGAAGCTTTAGTATTCACGGATGAATGTCATTCCACTGGATTTTTAGGAAAAACGGGAAGAGGGGTTCATGAATTAAAAGGCGTGATGGGAAGAGTAGATATTATTACCGGTACCTTGGGAAAGGCGCTGGGTGGGGCTTCTGGTGGTTTTACGTCAGGCAAAAAAGAAATTATTGACTTATTAAGACAACGCTCAAGACCCTACTTATTTTCAAATACATTGGCGCCATCCATAACAGGTGCTTCCATTGCTGTTTTTGATTTGTTATCCCAAACAACAGCGCTAAGAGACACTTTAGAGGCCAACACAAAATATTTTAGAGAAAAAATTACCGCTGCAGGGTTTGATATCAAACCAGGCACACATCCTATTATCCCTATTATGTTATACGATGCGGTGGTGTCTCAGAAAATGGCTGAAAAATTATTAGAAAAAGGAATTTATGTAATTGGATTTTACTATCCTGTTGTTGCAAAGGGTCAAGCAAGAATTAGAGTTCAAATTTCTGCTGCGCATACCACCGAACATTTGGATCATGCCATTCAAGCATTTGTAGAAGTAGGAAAGGAATTGGGGGTCATCAAATAAGTTTATATTTAAACCTATTACTTATTATGATAAATAAAAAAGTTGCTAACGCAGAAGAAGCTATTCATGATATTCAAGACGGAGATACACTCATGATGGGTGGGTTTGGCTTATGCGGTATCCCAGAGAAATGCATTGCTGCGTTGGTTCGTAAAGGAATAAAAAACCTTACTTGTATTTCAAATAATGCAGGCGTAGATGATTTTGGAATTGGATTAATGTTACAACAAAAGCAGGTTAAAAAAATGGTTTCTTCTTATGTAGGGGAGAATGCTGAATTTGAGAGACAATTACTTTCTGGAGAACTTGATGTTGAATTGATACCACAAGGAACTTTAGCATTTAGATGCATGGCTGCAGGGTATGGAATGCCTGCAATATATACACCTGCGGGTATTGGAACAGAAGTGGCTATTGGTAAAGAAGTTAGAAATTTTAATGGGAAAGATTATTTATTAGAGAAAGCATTTGAAGCCAATTTCTCAATTGTAAAAGCTTGGAAAGGCGACACCGCTGGTAATTTAATTTTTAAGGCAACCTCACGCAACTTTAATACGGTGATGGCAATGGCCGGCAAAATCACCATTGCAGAGGTAGAAGAGTTGGTTGAACCAGGTGAATTGGATCCTAATCAAATTCATGTACCAGGTATTTATGTACATAGAATTTTTAAAGGAAGTGATTATGAAAAAAGAATCGAAAAGAAAACTACAAGTGTATAATCTATAACTAAATTTTTCTCATGTTAGACAAAGAAGCAATTGCAAAAAGAATTGCACAAGAAATACAAAATAATTCCTACGTGAATTTGGGTATAGGTATTCCTACCTTGGTTGCCAACTACATCCCAAATAATATTAATGATTGCTTTCAATCAGAAAACGGTCTTTTAGGTATGGGGCCATTTCCAAAAGAAATAGAAGTGGATCCAGATTTAATTAATGCTGGCAAACAAACCATTACCATGTTGCCAGGAGCTGCCTTATTTGATTCTGCGATGAGCTTTGGTATGATACATGCGCAAAAAATAGATTTAACGATACTAGGTGCCATGGAAGTTTCTGAAAATGGGGATATAGCCAATTGGAAAATACCTGGTAAAATGGTTAAAGGGATGGGTGGTGCCATGGATTTAGTTGCCTCAGCAAAAAATATTATTGTAGCCATGCAACACGTAAACAAAGCGGGGGAAAGTAAATTACTACCTGCTTGCACATTACCTCTTACAGGCATTCGATGTGTAAAAAAAATTGTGACGGAGCTTGCTGTTTTATCAATATTGCCTGAAGGAGGCTTTAAATTATTAGAAAGAGCGCCAGGCGTTTCGGTAGAAACTATAAAAAAAGCCACCCTGGGAAAACTCATCATTGAAGGGGAGATTCCAGAAATGGCTTTTGATTAAAG
>Ga0102879_1001437_pt1 | contig 9741 bp, 8 predicted proteins | sample Colrivmet1548B02_FD_78187 | JGI IMG/M metagenome (GOLD analysis project Ga0102879, IMG submission 78187) | Estuarine microbial communities from the Columbia River estuary - metaG 1548B-02 | ecosystem: Environmental > Aquatic > Marine > Intertidal zone > Estuary | place: USA: Columbia River Estuary... | reverse complement strand
GCATTCTGACACTTCCATATAACGAGTTTGTGATTGGAGAACAGAGCGTCGCGACTGCAGGCCCTCTTCCAGTTGCAAATACTGCTGCAAATACTGCTGCAAATACAACTGGAAATGTGGTTGTTACTACTGTTACTCAAAGAATAGAATCAACAGTAGCAAGAGAAAGAAGCACGAGCGTTTCGGATTCTGGTACAGTGTTCGAAGAATTCGTTTATCGATTCAGCAGTCTTTCTGGACCAGCAGAACTTTATGTAGTTTCTCGCGACAATGCCATTTCGGCAACTGTCTATCAAGGAGCTTCAGAAAATGGTCCATGGACAGCCACACAAACTTCTGCATCAGCAGCTTCTATTACTAGCGCTGATATTGCCAGACTCTATCAAATAAATCAACTGAATGATGGTCGCGGAGTCGAGCATGTTGGAAGCATAGAGCGTAAGTCATATCCAACCGGTATCGATTCTGGTACTTTCCTTGAAGATCAATTTAAGATCACATGGACGCATGATCCTGCTGCAGGCCAATATGCAAAAGTGAGAATATACAAGGGTAAGAAACGCGGTGGTCTATTTGGTGGACAAGGTAGAACAGGAACTTATGGTTATCTTCTACAATATCCTACAGATTCTGTAACAACTTCGACAATTACGGTAGCGAATCCAAATACGTTTGAATATACGGGCGCTGTACATAACATAAACCCGAGTTCATTCACAATTACCAATTCGATGTTTAATTATTTCGACTTCGACAGAGGATTTGATCAACAATACATCGCTGATTCTCAGAAGTTTGTAATTTCTGTATCTGGCTTGAAGCCGAATACAAATCATACGTTTACGTTTGATGGAGAAAACAGAACTTCGAAGTGTTCACAAGTAAGAACGTCAACGACGAATACTACTGGTCTTCGAAGCGACGAAAACGGCATTATGACATTCGATTTTTATTATGATGCTGGTCTCGATGAAGCGGCAACTGATGTTACGGCACAAAACCGCATCATCTCTAATATTGCTGGACAAAAACGATTTGTAATTGAAAACACTGATGGAACTTCGAGAGCAGCAGGCGCAATTACTCTTGCCTACTACTCTAATCTTCCTGCTACAAACACTAATAATCTGAATGTTACTGCTTCAACCACTTCTACTTCTGTTGCACAAGCTGATGCCAGAACGAACACTCAGAGTGGTGGCGGAGGTAATGCAACTGAATCAGCAGTTGATACATTCATTGATCCAAGTGGTACTTACAACGTGCTTAGACTCGATCTTCGAAACTTTGAATCGCAGATAAATTTCAATATACCATAAGATCAACAGAGTGGTAGATAAATAATAAAAATAAAAGAGGAAATGCATGTCTGGCTTTAACTATATTCAAACCTTTTACGTGAATCCGCAAACAGTGGCTAACGCTCCTGAAGTCATGCTCACATCCATCGACGTATTCTTTAAAGCTAAGCCTGTGCGTGGAGCCACCGTTTCAGGTGCAGTGGCTCCTACAGTAAACGCTTGGATTTGCGAAGTAGAAAACGATTCTCCTTTTGAGACTCGTCAGCTTCGCAACTCCATGACTCTTATTCAGTATGATTTGATTAATACTTCTCAAGATGCTTCTGCGGCAACAGTAATCGGATTTAAAGATCCTGTTCGTTTGGCCACTGGAAAACATTACGGATTAGTTCTTAAATTTAATGATCCAGGATTTGATGTATGGCAAAACGTACTCGGCGACAGACTTGTAACTGACGGCCAGATTACTAATACGTTGTCTGTAGGTTCAAGAGGAACACACGGCGGCAAGCTATATGTCCCTACGAACACTTCTGCTCATCGTTCACTGAGCGACAGAGATCTCAAGTTTAAAGTCAAGGTGGCCAGATACACTGCCAATAACATTACAATCAGTCTTGTAAATAAAGATTATGAATTCTTTACGATCGACAATACTAACACTGGTGCTTTTATCGGTGGAGAATACATCTACCAAGACATCGCGAATGCCAGTGGCACTGTCACAGTTTCTACGAACAGTTTAAACGTAGTTGGTATTGCAACCACATTTACTAATCTTTTTGGCGGAGCTAAAATTTTAGTTCAAAGCGGCGGAGCGAAACAGATTCTATCTGTCAATGCTATCACGAATGCCACGCATATGACAATTGAAAGCTTGCCAGCTTTCTCTGCTTCTGGAATCGGTTATAAAGTTCCACCCGTAGGTTTAGCTTATAACATAGATTATCCAAAGTATAAGTTGATTTTGGCAGACTCTTCAGCAAATGCTACAAACAAATTTGCGGTGAGTGGCGGTAGAATTATAGGAGAAAGATCAGGAGCAACTGCAAATATCGCTTCTATCGATAGCTATCCTGTTGATAACTTTAAGCCTTCATTCTTAATCGGCAATCCTTCTGGATCTACATTTACTCTTAACTATAAGATTGCTAACTCTGCGAATCAGTTGTCTTCTACATCAACAAACATCAATCTTCTTCAAATGAATGATACGTCGGCGACAGGATATATCTTATCTCGCTCAGTCGAAGTTGATACCTCAAAGAGCTCGAATCTTTTTGGAGACAGAAGAAAATCAGTTGTCGCGAATCTGAATATTGCTGTAAGCAGTGCCGAAATCGACCGCTTCAGTGTTCCTTATGCAACGACTCGCGAACTTGACTTCTACTTCTATCAAAACGACATCAACAACGTTTACACAGAAACAAGAACAGTAGGACTTAGTAGCATTGCTAGTTATGATACAGAAACTGGTGCAAACGGCCTTGCTAAATCAAAGTATCTTTCAAAAGTTATTAGATTTGCTCAAGACAAGTATGCAGAAGATATCGTAGTATATCTGACAGGATATCGCCCAGCCGGAACAGAAATCAAAGTCTATGCCAAAGTGCATAACGCGGCAGACAGAGAATCATTCCAAAGTAAAGCATGGACTCCGCTTGTACTGAAAGATAATATCGATCGCTTTAGCTCGACAGATCCAAATGATATGTACGAATTTACATATGGATTTGATACTGCTCCTGAACTTCAAGTCGCTCTTCCAGGAACTGGAGCAATTACTTACGGTTCGAATACCATTACTACAACGAACAATCATTCTGCGACAGTTACTGCTGGCGACTTGATTCGAATCAAAGATCAAGACTTTGGTAATCATGAAGTGTTCGTAGTCTCGGCAGCAAATACTACTGCGATCAGCACATATCGAAACATTACAACTTCAAGTCTCGTGTCGGCCGGAGTTACAAGATCAGATATTGTTATCGATAAACTAAAGTACAGAAATGTCGCATGGAATAACGTTGAAAATGATAACACTGTAAGATATGTCAACTCAGAATACGTTGAGTTTGATCGCTATACATCGATGCAAATCAAGATCGTTCTTCTTGCAGAGCAATCTCATATTGTTCCAAAGGTAGAGGCTATTCAGGTTATCGGAGTTTCCGCATAATGTTAGTCAAGACTGAAACTGATGGATTCATGAAAGATACTTCTACTGGAGCTTTCATAAATACAGACGATGCATCTTATGCAAAGTTTGTAGCAGAGAGATCGAAAGCGAAGAATAGCAAAGATCTGTCAAATAGAATAAGTGCAGTCGAAGACGATCTCAAAGAAATTAAAACTCTACTCTTACAAGTAGTGAATGGAAGAAATTAATGTCAAGACCAGTAGCTAATGTTGATGTAATTACCGACTCGTTTGAGATTTGGCTCCTCGAGACCAATGAACTTCTCAACGCGCTCTCGACAGAAATCATTACTGCAAACAGTACGTATGCAAACACGGGTAACACCGCGTTTCCAAGAACAGCTCAGCTATACGGAACATTTGGCGCTAACAATCTCGTCGTAACAAACTGGATGAAGGGCGGAAACGTTAACGGTTCGTTTGCCAATCTGATGATCAGCACGAACACTGTTCTGAGCAATGTTAACTCGACCGAGATTCGTCTCGAAGTTGCCAACGGTTCTTCGAACACATTCATGTGGCAGTACGGTCTACATGCTGGTTTGACTGGTGCAAATCTTGTCGCTAACACGACGAAGCTGACGATTCAGTCGAACTCGACCACGAATACAACAGCAACTGCATTCGCAGTTGTTGCCGCGAATAGCACTAATACTGCTACGATGAATCCAATCAGCTTTAGCACTGGATTGTTTGTAGCGAACACGATTCAGATTACATTAGGTGCCAACGTTACTGCCAATGCCACAAATGGTGGTACGATCCAAGTCACAGGATCAGGTGCAGTCGGTAATAGTGTATCAAATAGCAGCGGTCTATATGTAGGCAACACTGTTACGAATAGCCAGATGACGAGCGTTCGATTCTTTGCAGCAGAAGGTAGCAATACCGTGCTCGCAAACAATCAGATCATCAGCATTGCCAATACAACATCATCTGCAAATATTGATCCTATCAGTTTCAAGACAGGCATCTTTACAGCCAACACCATTCAAGTTTCACTTGGTGCTAATGTGACTGCGAATGCTACCAACGGTGGTACGATCCAAGTAACAGGAACTGGCACGGTCGGTAATACTGTCGCAAATAGCAGCGGTCTACACGTAGGTAATACTTTAAATTCTTCGCAAGTCACATCAGTTCGTTTCCTTGCGTCTGAAGGTTCGAATACCACTCTTGCAAATACTCGAATCATTAGCATCGCTAACTCGAGTGCCACTGCAAACATTGAACCGAATGCATTCAAAACTGGCATCTTTACTGCCAATACTATTCAGATTTCGCTCGGCGCCAATGTGACGGCAAATGCCACAAATGGTGGTACAGTTCAAATCACTGGAACAAGTGCGATTGGTAACGTTGTAGCGAATAGTAGCGGAGTATTTGTAGGTAATACGCTTAACGCTTCTGAGTTAACATCGCTTCGATTCTTCACCGCAGAAGGTAGTAATACCGTTTTAGCGAATACTCGAATTGTTAGCATTGTCAATTCGACGTCGACATCTAACGTTACGCCGACAGGATTCTTTGCTGGTATTGTCGCTGCCAACCAAACAGTTGTCGCAGTCGGCGCGAATGTCTTTGCAAATGCTACTACGGTTCTTGTCGGAAACGCGACGTTTAACACAGTAGTTGGTAATGGATCGATCACTGCATCTGCGAATCTTACCATTACGCCGACAAGCCATCTTGTTGTTGTAGGTGCTGCGACAGTCAGTTCGAACGTTGCTCTTGCAAATACGCTGACGGTTACAGGAAATACAAATCTTTCGAATACACTCACTGTAACTGGAGCTACAACGCTTTCGAGTACTCTTGGAGTAACAGGAGCAACTACTCTAGCGAATACGCTCGCAGTGACTGGTCCTGCTACACATGCAAATATCGTGACTTTCAAGACTGAGCACGTAGTTGATATCTTTGCAAACGGAAATCTTGGAGCTACGACTGGTTCAGATCTTCTTGTCTTCGAATATCCAAAGGCAGACTATAGCACAGCTAAACTTTTAATTCAATTGAAAAATGCCGGTAATACACAGATCTCTGAAGTACTACTTGCTCATGATAATTCGACTGCGCAGCTTACAACATACGGCACAGTTTCTTCGCCGGTTGCAGCTAATTCCGGAGTCAGCTTACTTGGTACTTTCTCTGCTAACGTGGCTACTGCAAACGTAAGAGTATATGTCAATCAAACAAGATCTAGCACTGCTGCAAAAGTTGTTGCTCAATTCATTAAGTAAGGTAATATATGTCAGGCGCAAATAATAGATTTAAGGTTGATAACGGTCTAGTTGCTTCTGGCAACGCGATCTTCTATGATCGTGTCGACGTAGAAGCCAACGCGCACTTTAAAAACGACTTGTTTGTTGTATCTGGTAACCTTGTAGTAAATGGTTCTCTTGTATACGCCAACGTTACCATCGGTCAAGGCGGGGTTCTTCTGATTGCAGATCAGCAGCCACTCGGTAATACTTCAAACCGTTTCAATGCTTTCGTATTTAATACGACATCTTATGGAACACTACGACCAGATGCAAATGGCGGTGCACTCGGTACTACTACAGCAAGATTTGATATCTTTGCAAATAACATCACTCTTACTAACTCACTGCAACTTACTGGTGGTGGCGGAGTTAACTCGACTCTTTATACTGGTACAGCAAGCAATGCTAACACCGTATATAATATCTCGGCGAATGGTATCGTAGTCAGAACTGGTACAGGAACAGGTAATACGGTATCGATTGCTTCTACGAACGGCATTAGCGTAACAAACGGCGACGGGGTTTCTGGAAATCCGACGATTAGTTTCGTAGCGAATGCTGGTTTAACTGTGAACGCAGCAGGCGTATTTGTTGATGCATCTGCTATTACTGTCGGTACACTTCCTACATCTCGAGGCGGTACAGGCGGATCGATCAATAACCTTCTACCTACACAATCTGCTGGAACAACAGGTTTCGTTCTTGCATCAAGTGGAGCGACAGCTAACTTGGTGTGGACGCAACTTGCTGGACCTCAAGGTGCGCAAGGCGCAACTGGTGCTCAAGGCTCTCAAGGTGCAACTGGTTCGCAAGGACCAACTGGTGCTCAAGGCGCAGCTTCGACAGTTCCTGGTCCACAAGGCGCGCAAGGAATAACTGGTTCCCAGGGTCCACAGGGAACAACTGGTTCTCAAGGACCACAAGGACCTTCGGTTCAAGGACCGACGGGACCACAAGGTGCACAAGGTATTCAAGGACCACAAGGACCACAAGGAACAACTGGTGCACAAGGTGCTGCTTCAACCGTTGCCGGTCCTCAAGGCGCTACTGGAGCTCAAGGACCACAAGGACCAACTGGTCCGCAAGGTCTTACAGGTGCACAAGGTGCAGCATCTTCAGTTGCTGGTCCTCAAGGTGCTCAAGGATTACAAGGCGCTCAAGGTGCAACTGGTTCGCAAGGACCAACTGGAATAAACGGAGCACAAGGTGCAACTGGTGCTCAAGGCGCGGCAGGTTCAACGGGTGCTCAAGGACCACAAGGTGCACAAGGAAGTGCATCTGGTGCCGTAGCTCCTATTCTCAGACACGTTACAGCTGGATTTACAAGTGGTGGTCAAGTTTTCGTAACAGGTTCTACACCTACTGCTTCTGCTGCTGGTGATATCTGGATCGATACGGCAGGAACTACGGGATATACACAAAGTCTGTCATCAAATGGCTGGACTAAGTTGCCAAACGGAGCAATTATTCAGTGGGGAACAGTAACTGTTACTCCGAATACTACAGGATCTGGAACGTTCCCAACATCATTTACTACAGTCGGTCGAGCAGTGATGAATGGAGTAGGAGATCTGGGTGTATTTGGACAGGCTTCTAAAGGCGCAACCATTTATAGTGTATCAACAACTGGTTTCAGTTGGTTTAACGGAGATGAAACTTCTCACACTGGTTACTGGTTAGCAATGGGATATTAATAAAATGACAATTTACTACAGCCCAACAACAAAAGGTTTTTACGATACTGATTTTGGGTATCCGTCATTGCCTCAAGATATTATTGAAATTACCGCAGAGCAACACCAGCAGTTTCTCCATGGTATGAATATGCAAAATAAAGAATTGGTTTTGTCTGAAGGCAATCTTGTTTTGCAAGATCGTGTTGTGGTAATTACTTGGGAACAAATTAGGTCGAGAAGAAATAATCTTTTGACTTCATCTGACTATACTCAAATGGCAGATTGGCCTGGAGATAAAACCGCTTGGGCTACGTATCGTCAAGCATTAAGAGATCTTACTCAGACTTATACAAATGCCGCAGATGTCATTTGGCCAACTGCGCCGGGAGCATAATAAGTGCCTCTAGCTTTTTCGACCGCCCAAGCAGTTAAATATTGGAACGGCTCATCATGGGTCGGGAGCCAAGATTTTGGCGCTGTTAAAATGTGGAATGGATCTTCGTGGCAATATGTAGGAATTCGTCCTTATCAAGATATACCGTTGGTCACTTTTTCTCCTGACGGCGGAACAAGCGGATCACCGACCTATCTTTCTGATAATCAGTATAGCACTCAAGCGACAGTTACTATTAGTGCTTCTTCAAGTGTAGTTTGGACTTATACCGGAGGAGACGGATTTAATGGATATGCTAGCTTCGGAAGCGGAGGCAGCGGTTCATCAATTACATTTTTTGCAGCATATACAGGCGGTTATAATAATCAACAATTTAATGTGTCGGCATCTAATGGCGCAACAACTAAATATTGGTTTATAGATTTAACATCAGATAGTTTTTCATAACACGGTAGAAGAATAAATGGCGCTGAAAGCAAATATAGTAATAGATCAAGGCACTTCATTTGCTACGTCTATTGATGTGACTGATGAAAATGGTAACATCGTAAATCTGACAGGATTTACAGGTGCAGCACAGATGCGTAAGCACTATACTTCTTCTGCTCAAACCGCATTTACAGTTTCTATTACTGCTGTGACTGGTGTCGTTGCTCTTTCGATGTCAGCAAATACCACAAATGGCCTTACAGCCGGAAGATACGTATATGACTGTGAGTTGACTGATGGCAGCGGAACAGTTTCTCGTCTTGTTGAAGGTATCGTCACAGTTACACCAGGAGTTACAAGATAATGGCAGGTGCATCTCGTTTAGTCGCTACAATTACAAATAACAACGGCAGATTATCATCTACTGGACCTATTACTCTGAAGAATCAAATTCAGGAAATAAGAAGTATTGAAAACATACTCGACGTCAGCGTCGTTGAAGCCGCCAATGGCGCTACATTAATCTACAATTCTCAAAATGATAAATATGAGGTGAGACAACTGTCATTCGCAGATCTAGCAGTAGATCTCGACGGCGGATCATTTTAACCTAAAAGGAATAAAAACATGGCCGTAGATACCGGTAACTTAATTCAAATTAAAAGGTCGTTAACGACAGCTGATGCACCAGTATTAGCTAACGGTGAATTAGCATTTACAGCCAATGGAGATCACCTCTTTATTGGTTCGAATGGTGCGTCAATCACCATTGCAGGTAAGTTTAATCCCGGCATATTGACTGCCAACCAAGCACTCGTTGCGAATGGTACTGGTTACCTCGATGCGGTGAAAACTGCAAACCTTACCGTTCAGTCGATTACTGCAAACGGTACATCATCGCCTGGTGCTGGCTATATGCTGGCAACCGATGCTGGCGGTAATGTTTTCTGGCAAGCGGCCGGTGCAGTATCTACCAATGCTGCTGCGACCTACGCTTGGACAAACACACACAGTTTTGCCAACGTAGTCACATTCAACGGCGGCATTGTTGCAAATAGCTCGCTTACAGCGAATGGTACGACTGGTACTGCAGGACAAGTTCTTGCATCGAACGGAACATCGGTATACTGGGTAACACCAACTGATGCTGATATCACAGCAGTTACTGCTGGTTCTGGTCTTACAGGCGGTGGTACATCAGGTGCTGTCACTCTTGACATTGGTGCAGGTAACGGTATTACAGTTACTGCAGACGCGATTGCGGTTGACGGCGCTAACGGTATCTCGGTTACTGCAGATGGCGTAAATGTTCTTGCTGGTACAAATGGCGGTCTTGTATCCAATGCGACTGGCGTATTCGTTCAAGCCGGTGCTACTCTTGTAAGCAACGCTACTGGTCTGCATGTTAATACAGCCAACCTTTCGATTGCTACATCGCAACTGACAGGCGACGTTGCTCTTGGTTCGGGTACATC
>Ga0102879_1001436_pt1 | contig 9741 bp, 10 predicted proteins | sample Colrivmet1548B02_FD_78187 | JGI IMG/M metagenome (GOLD analysis project Ga0102879, IMG submission 78187) | Estuarine microbial communities from the Columbia River estuary - metaG 1548B-02 | ecosystem: Environmental > Aquatic > Marine > Intertidal zone > Estuary | place: USA: Columbia River... | reverse complement strand
GGTCAAACTAGGGGTTATTCGGTTGCAACTTCTTTAGCTAACAGCTCCAATATTGCTGCATCTGGCTCATATCTAAACACCCCAGACCATGACCCGTCGACTGCTTGGCCAGAGACAATCAGCCCGTCCTCGATGAACACCGTGAAATCACCGTAGCTCGGGTTTGTGAGCTGCAGCTGGTTGTCACCCTCAACGATCACGGTTGCCTCATCCTGCAGCATGATCCAAGCACTGTATACGGTGAAAAGCTCCGGCTGCTCAATCGGGATCACATCCTCAAACTCAAGGTTGTAGAGCGCCGGTAAGAAAGGCTCCCCCGGCTCATAGGTCAGGATGTAGCGATCACCGGAGGAGGTGACCTCCTCGGTCATGCCTTTGGTAAGCCACAACTGATAACTTGCCTCAACCACATCCAACGCCCCAACCTCAACAGCTGTATCTGGCGCGATTGCCGATGCTGTTACTTCAGACTCAACTGGTGCGGGGGTTTGAGTTGTTACGCAGCCAGCAAGAGACAGGGAAGTAACCAGCAAGGTGCCTAGCGACATGGATTTAATTCTGCGTTCCACAACCTCAAGGGTAGCCCAGTGTCAGAACAACTAGCTCTTCTTCACCTCCACCACATCACCAAAAGCACCGATTTTTGGCAAATCGTGAAATTCTTGGGATTCTCGCGACACACTATAGATATGACTAGAAAATTTGTGACCACGCTTCTTATCTCAATGCTTGTCCTGCTAACCGGTTGCGCATCGGAAAGCTATTCAGATATTTCCACACAGGGTGCTACCGAATATTCGCAAGAAGATTCGATTAGCTCCGACGGTGAGGCCGCTTACACAGAAAGTTCTGAAAGCAAGGTTGGTTCTTCGGACAGAGCCATTGTTGAAAGGGTTTACTTGAGCTTTGAGGTCCAAGACCTTCCTTCCTGGAGCCAAGACTTTCGCGAAGACTTGACGCGTCTTGGCGGATACGTAGACACTTGGGATGAGAGTTCGGATTTGTCAGGTGCAATCTTTCGCATGACAGCAAGCGTTCGAGTTCCCGCTGGAAGCCTAGAGAGTTTCCTCCAGTCAATTCGATCAGTTGCAAGCAACCTGACCTACTCACAGTCCCTTCAAGACGTAACAGTGGAGACGCTCGATTTAGAGAGCAGAATCTCAGTTTTGGAGGCCTCAATAAGCCGGCTCGAAGAAGTCTTAGCAGACGCCAAGAACCTGAGCGAGTTATTGGAAGCAGAGAATTTCCTTACTCAACGCGAAGCGGAGCTCCACTCTCTTAGATCCCAGGCAGCCTACTGGGCACAAGCTGTCGCATATGCAACCGTGCACATGGACGTAGCAGAGCAGAACCACTCCGAAGTGGGTGGATCAAACAATTTCTGGGATTCAATCATGAATGGTTGGATGGACTTCTCCAGCTCTTTCAACGAACTGTTCCTTGCTATTGCCTATCTGAGCCCGTGGTTGGCTTTGTTGGCAGTACTGTCACTAATTGGCTGGAAGGTCTACAGGGGTCGGATTCGGAATCGCACTAAGGGCGAATCGGTAAAGCCCAAAAACCCTAACTAGCGCTCCAGAGAGCCATTACCTCAGGCTGTAAGTCAAGGTCGGAAAAATCCTGAAATTCACCGAAGGTTCCATCGATGTCTGACTGGGCCTCTATTGTGAGTTCAAATAGAGCCTAGGGAGAGCTTATGGATGACTGCGGATTCTGCTTACTTCCTTGGTATGTTTGCGAATGCGATTTTTGCGACTGTTTAGTTAAGGCGCAGGATATCGACCCGAACACCTAGGAGGACTAATGGAAGTCCTTCTTCTAGGAATCTTCTTTTGGCTTATTCTCAAACTTGTTGGAAAGCGCCAGCAGCTTACGAAGGCAAAAAGGGCATATCTCACGATGGTGGATGATGCTGCTATGGGACTAGCTGATGAGCAATTTGCTTATGAAGCAGGGGTCGAAAGTCTCCCGGACTTGGAGGGCGACGGCACTTTTTCCTTTGAGGTGAGTCTCACGCGAGCAGACAATGATGACCTTGAATCCATCTATACCTACCTGGACCTAAAGGGTCTCAAGCGAGAGTCGTTGGCGACAGTGTTGAAGTCCGAGCGGGTAGGTAGCGCTTCTCAGGTTGCTGTCGAACTATCCCAAGCGCCCTTAGGAATCGTTGGAGGGGAATCAGGACAAGTTTTGTCGAGCCTTCTGGGAAACGTGGGCGGACAGGCGCGCTGCTCGGGCAGGCTCAATAGAGACAAGAAGGGTGTCTTCAGATACTTCCTTGATATCAAGGCAGAAGCAGGGGGGCAGGGCGATGCAACAACGTGATCGGCTAAGGACCCAAGTGAATTGGTCTCGCGTGAGGGTTGTCACCGCTTCTTTTTTGCTAGTCGTTCTCGATCGGCTCTGGAAGGCACTCAAAGCGGTAGCCTGGGTGATTACCGTAGGTTTTGTGACGATGATTGTACTCATTGCTAGCGTATTTTTCGGCAAGAAAAAGTGATGAAAACCCCGATTAATGCTTAGTCAGGCGGCTACCGGCAGGACTGATGAATCCTTGTTTGGCTTCGTAAGTCCAGCGCCCCGATGCATCTCTTCCGCTCAGAATAACTCCGTATCCAATTGAACTGCATAAAATTTCGACCACAAAACTCCACGCCTCTTCTACTACTCGAATTGAAGAGCAAGAAGTAAGGCCTCGAATGCTAACTGTCTAAACGGAAATTTAATACCCGTTGGCATAGCCCACGATATTTTTATCGTCATCAGATCAAAAACTTCAATTCGCTGGAGTCGGCAATAATTCTGGCTCTACAGGTGCTGAACCGGCCGTGGTTACAGCAGCATTGATTTGGGTTGGAGTGAGTCCTGTAAGGGCAGCTGTGTGTCAGCAAATCAAGCCCGCCGTACGCGGCAGTAGTAGGTGGCTTACCCGTCGGGAAGGCCGATGTGCCGACCTCTCGAAGCCTGACCGAGACCTGTGCCAAACTGGAAGTTCCAAATACCATGTGTCCCTCGTACGCCACTGTGTCCGAATCGGACCTTGGTCTGGATGTGGGTTTTTAACTTTGCAATCCCCGCGGTACCAAGATCGCCTCCGACACGCAATACACTTTTAAATGGAGTCCAATAACTGACGAAAACATCATGAGTTTTCGCAGACGTAGCGATGACATTGCTCCTAATGCAGGACTGAAAGGGACTACAAATGGACAACTCGCAGCCAGTACGGCATCCCCTAGTGATAGCCCTGTGCTTACTCACTTCGGCCCTGTTTGCATTGACCGGATGTTCTTCCGAAGGTGGGGTGAAGAGGGAGCCGAATGTTGAATTGACCAGTCAAGAGGCGCAAGCGGGCTCAGAGGAGACAACCCCCTCCCACGAACCATCAATCGAATCATCTCAACTCAAGCTCGAAGAGCCGCTGACACAAGAGTTTGATGAAGTCCTGAATCGCAGTTGTCTAGAAGCGTTGGCGATGGGCTTAGAGGAATCAAGTCCAGCCCTGGGCGTCTCGTACATACTTGTGCCTGAGGAGCTCTCGATAGAGGGATACTCAGCAGTTGAACATGACCCAAGAAGCGACACCGTCTCTCTACTTTGGGAGACAGATGCTTTCTACACCTGTTATTTTTCAAATCAAATTGCATTGGCTGAGGAGTTTGACGCCTCTGTCCCACTCTCTTTTGAAGCCACCGTAGACGGGTTTAGTCTCTTTTATGACAACCTTGGCGAGACTCGCGCGATTGAAGTGATGGTTACAGACGGACTCGTTTCTGGATTTGATGATGGCAAAGCTATCTGGCAGGTTGTCTACGGCGTGGGTGAGAAGCACCTAGCACTTCTCGAGCGAGCAGTGAGAGAGTTTCTAGACTAAGTGGGTTAACTTTGCAATCTGCCGGTGGACTATCCCATCGAAGAGCATGACTGTACAAGCCCCACACCCTCAAAGAACGGGCCCACCTGATTCTCGACAAAGTCCTTGATCTTGTGTCGCGGGGCGGGAGTTGCACACCAATCATCAAAGTGGATGAAGATGAGCTAGGCGACAGGAGTGCTCTAAGTTGCGGGTTCAACTAAGGGATTATCGTGCGTCGTTTCGTCATGGATGACCCCGAGAATGATGGCAGCCCTTCGAAATCCGCGTTTAGACCACAACCACCTCAGGCGAGATTGAATTTCTTCTGCCCTGCTAACCATCCTTCCACCCTAAACCAAGCACGTCTACTTAGTTCTTAGGACCTAGGTGACCAACTTGTGATTCGCTATTTCCGAGGGCATCAGCAGGTCCTGCTCTCCGAGGTCAAATTCAAAGAGACATCGCCACAATCAGTGAACACAACCGAGGGAATGTGACCTCGTCAGCTGGGCAGAAGATAACGTTGCGCACTGGTGATGCGTCTCTGAGCAACCAAAACCGACAGAGCATCGGCTCGTCTGGTGGCATACACAAAGCAGTTTCGGTCAGAGCAACACATACTATTGGGTACGGCTAGTTGTTCAATGCCAATCACACCCAAACACCTTGTCCAATAGGAGCGCGATTGTCAGCACGGGAAAGAGCACTTGCGCTTCGCGCCCGCTGGGCGCTGCCCTGGATCTTTTTCTTGATGGGATTGACCTCAATGGCTTGGGTGCCAAGAATCCCAGAAATCAAAAACTCACTGGGATTATCAGATGGTGAGTTTGGTCTGGTGCTGGTTTCATCAAGCGTTGGAGCAGTAATTGGCGCCCAGCTGGCTGGGCACCTGATTCAACTGATTGGCTCCAGAAACCTAATGCGGTTTGCTCAAACGACACTGCCTTTGGGAGTGCTGCTGATGGGATTCTCGCCAAACGTGTTCGTGTTGGCACTGGGTTTGTTCTTCATGGGCCTAGGTAGTGCTTCGATGGACATCCCTGGTAATGCTCAGGCAGTTGTAATCGAAAAGCTAATTGGCAGGAAGTTCTTGGCCTCTCTGCATGGAGCCTGGAGCATCGGCACCTTTGCAGCAGCGCTGATTGGCGGTGCTGTTGCAACCTTTGTTTCACCGGCCGTCAACCTTGGTGTGTTGGCTGCAATTGGACTAATCATCTTCATTCCACTTACGGAGCGGATGCTCGATGCAACCCGCGATGAACACCTAGGTGATGAGGGTAAAGATGCGAAGCGAATTCCCTGGTTTCGATCAAAGGTGAATCTGCTCTGGGTATTTGCCTTCGGCTCTCTTGGAGCTTTGGTAGCAGAGGGAGCTTCTGCTGACTGGAGCGGCATTCTGCTAGCCGAACACATGAACATTGAACTGGGCCTCACGGCAAGCGCTTTTGCCTCGTCTTCGCTTTCCATGATCATCAGCCGCTTCACGGCTGATGCGCTCATGGAGCGCTTTGGTGCTGCGAGGGTTGTTTTCTATGGTGGTGCTTTTGGCGGGGCTATTTGGTCAGCCAGCATTTTGATTGCTGTGCCGCTGAGCCAAACAAATAATGAATCAAACAACCTGTTGGCACTGGTTCTGATAAACATCGGCTTCTTTGCTGCAGGTGCTGGCATTGGGCCAATGTTTCCAGCCTTCATTGTTGGAGCAGCAAAAGTTCCTGGCATTCCTGCCTCACTTGGAATTGCCAGGATTAGCGTGATCTCCATTGCCGGTTATTTCCTGGGTCCAACCATCACCGGTTTCATTTCAGAGCTAACGAGCCTGCCAACTGCATTTATGTATCCAGGTATTGCGCTGATTGTTGCAGGCATTGCAGGCAGAGGGCTTAGAACCAAATGACCAAAAGACCAAGTAGCGTTGTTTTATGAGCAACAAGTTGGTGCTAACAATCTATGCGGCTGTCTTTGCTGCAACCATCTGGAGCTATGACCTCTACAAAGACAGCACAATTGCGGTGGCACTGGCAGCTGCTGTAATCACTATTGGTGGGTTGGTTGCGTGGCTGGTTTCAGCACGCGGCAAACAGTAGCCCTGAGAATTATTTAATGACTAACCCCCTGGCGAAGCCAGGGGGTTAGTGGTTATTGAACTACTAAGTAAGTGTTACTTACTTGGTGGTTAGGTTGATTGTGTCCATTAGTACGCGGTCGATGTAGATGCGAACTGCAACATCTACGCCTGCACCGGTGAACTCAACTACACGCTCGAAGTCAGAAGCAAGTGCTGGTACAACTACCCAGTCCTTACCAACCTTCGCGCTCATTCTCTGACCTGCGTAGCCCTTGAATGAACCAGCGTTTACCCTCTGGGTTTTTGGAGCTGAGCCCAGCGTTACAGTCTTCGAGACTGTAATGTTCTTGACATCATCGGTTAGGATTCCATCTCCATCTAGGTCGTAGTTGACAGTAACAGCACCTGAACCAGAGTCGTTTGATCCCAGCAAAACGCTGAAGGTTAGCTGTCCTGCAGCGTTGGTGTCGGTTGGCAGAGCGCCAAATACGATTCCAGGGCCGCTGTAGGTAACAGGTACGTCACCGGAGGTAGCGTCAACAGGGTTGCCGAACACATCCGTGATAGTCGCGGCTACCTTGAAAGTGCTGCCCTTGGTGTTGGCACCAGGCAACAGGCAGTGTTGAAGGCCAGAACCCTTGGGCTGTTGCCTGATGGCCTGGAGTTGATGGTCTAATCGGCTGCTAGCTCTGTCAGCCACTACCTGGTAGTAACCAAATCAGTTCTCAAGAAAGCACCGTTCAAATACAGGTGAACATAGATCCGGTATCCGGCGCCGGGTGCAGGTGAGTCTTGGCTCAGCATCCAACGAATCCGGCGCAACATAGTGCTTAAAAACTAACGGACCACATATACGGACAGCGTTAATATGTTCGGTTAACCGAAGGTAATTTGTACATTGCCAAGTTCAATCGCCCGACAATAATCACAGGTCAGGAAAATCTGAGTTCACGAGCTGCTTCGCAGCGAAGAGAACCTGGCTTTAGATCCAGCGCGAAGCCTGGTATTCAGCATGCACGGTCCGATAGGTTCCTGACTTACCGCGAATCACCAATGACTCCGTGGTTATCAGGTCACCCTTTTTTCTAACCCCCGACATCAACGCGCCATCAGTGACACCGGTTGCAACAAAGAAGGTGTTGTCTGAGGCAACCATGTCATTCATTTCATAAACATGGTCGAAGAGCAGGCCTGCCGCCTTGCCCCCTGCTCTCTCAACACCTGAAAGCGGATGCAGGATGCCCTGGATTTTTCCACCCAAAGCCCTGATGCCACAGGCAGTGACAATTCCTTCTGGCGAACCACCAACACCGGCACAAATATCAATTCTCGAGCTTGGCCTTGCCGCCAGAATGCCTGCTGCAACATCGCCATCTCGAAGCAGCCTGGTGCCGGCTCCGGCAGCCCGAATGTTTTCAATTAGTTCGCTGTTGTATTCGCGGTCTAGCACTGCAACCAACACTTCACCAACCGGCTTATTTGCTGCTTTGGCATACTCCCTGATGTTCTCCCCAATTGGTTGTCTGATGTCGATTACGCCAACACCTGCAGGGCCTGCAACAAGCTTGTTCATTTTGAACACAGCTGAGGCATCGAGCATCGAGCCACGGTCGGCAACTGCGATAACAGAGATCGCGTTCTGGCGCCCGGCAGCAGTCAGCGAGGTGCCATCAATTGGGTCCACTGCAATGTCAACCTTTGGACCAAGCCCGGTTCCCACCTTCTCGCCATTGAACAACATCGGGGCATCGTCCTTCTCGCCCTCGCCAATAACCACCAAACCTTCAAAGTTCACGGTGCCAAGAAATGCCCGCATGGCATCAACCGCAGCACCATCGGCTGCATTCTTGTCACCGTGACCAATAAATGGATAGGCGCGAATGGCTGCAGCCTCAGTAGCTCTAACTAGCTCCATTGCTAGGTTGCGATCTGGGTGGAGTACTGGGTTGGTCTCTGCAGTCATAACTATGAAGATACTGGGCGAAACCTACGCTCTTGCAGTTTTTGCAGAAATTGAAAGAAGGTGCAGCATTTTGCATCATGGCTGGGTGCGTCTAAGGATACCTAGGCGTCTGTCAACGAAAAGCTCGATGGTGCGTTGATCAGTGCCTCGAATGGGAGCTCGGCAGCCCCAAGGACTAGTAGGTTCGAACCAAGCGCGCCCTTACGAACAACAACCCGCTCGGATGCAGCAGCAAGTGAACCCTTCTTCAGCTGGGTAATCAGATTCTCCGGGGCAAAATCAAACAGCGAAGTCAAGAATCCACCCAACACCACAACCTCCGGGTTGAAGATGTTGACCAGGGTGCTGATGCCATCTGCCAGTGAGTCGATTTGGTCCTCAATTAGGCGCTTGGCTTTTGTGGACTCGGTGGACCTGATCTCGGCATCTAGTTCTTCATCGGTCGCTACATAAAGCTTGAACATGTCAAGCAGGTCGTTTCTCCGAACCAGGGCCTCTAGGGTTCCGGGGAACCCTGAGTAGTCGACTTGCTTGGAGCTGGAGATGCGAATGTGACCAAGCTCTCCGGCATAGCCGGCAGCACCATTGACGGTTCTTCCATCACTAATCACTCCACCACCAATACCACCGGAACCTGCAAACAGGAACACGGCATCGTTGATGCCCTTGGCTGCGCCAAAGCGCGCCTCCGCAATACAGCCGAGGCTCGCGTCATTTCCCAAATAAACCGGTAGGCCAGTTTCCTGGCTAAGCGCGGCAGCGAATGCTGATTCCACCCAGCCCAGTTGTGGAGCAAACCTGATCACACCATCGGAACTGCGAACCTGACCCGGAACCGATACCCCAACCCCGACGATCCGGGTTCCAGGTTCCAGCTCCTTGCGCATCTTGGCGATCATTTCGGAGGCCACAGCAATTGCATTGTCTGCGGTCGGGTGGGAGCGCATCAACCTGCGCTCCTTGGTAACCACTCGCCCGGACAGTGCAACAGCAGAGACGGTGGTGGCATCAATTTCAGGGTTCACGGAAAAAGCAACGATGTTGTCGGTTGCGGTAACCGCCATTGATGGGCGGCCCACTCCAGTGGACGCAGCCGTTTCCTTTTCCACCAGTAGTCCAAGTTCTGCAAGTTCAGACACCAGGTCAGAAACAGTGGAGCGGTTGAGGCCGGTAGTGGCAGTGATTTTGGATCTAAGAATCGTTCCCTGCAGATGGACGAGCCTGAGCACTGTGGAGAGGTTATGCTGCCGGACGCTCTCGCCACTTTGCCCCTTGTGGGCGGGCGCAAGCTTGTCAGCAGTCATGATGAATTTCTCCTTCTACACCAGTAAAGATACTTGTTGTTTAAAACAACAAATACATAACGTTACTTATTCGTTAGCTAAATCAAGATGTTTCTGTTTGCAATAATTTGTTGTGTAATACAACATAATAAACGAGACCAATTCGGACCTCTTCGGGGGGAGCCCTCTCGGGTAATGAATATCAAAATGGAAGGTACCGACTAATTATGAAGAAGTCTTCATTATTCTCAATCTCGGCACTTGCAGCAGTAGCAGCATTGACGCTAGCTGGCTGTGCAGCAGAAACCACAACCGAGACAGCTGAAACAACAAGTGCCGCAACCGAGACCGTTGAGGCGACCGCTGGTCGTGCTTGCGTGATCTTGCCAGACGCCGACAGCGGAACCCGCTGGGAGCCAGGCGACCGCCCAGCCCTAGAGAAGGCTCTGACCGCTGCTGGATACGAAGTTGACATCCAGAACGCTCAGTCAGACACCGCAAAGTTTGCAACCATTGCAGACCAGCAGTTGTCAAAGGGCTGTGGCGTTATGATCCTTGTTGACTTCCAGGG
>Ga0102879_1001433_pt1 | contig 9752 bp, 5 predicted proteins | sample Colrivmet1548B02_FD_78187 | JGI IMG/M metagenome (GOLD analysis project Ga0102879, IMG submission 78187) | Estuarine microbial communities from the Columbia River estuary - metaG 1548B-02 | ecosystem: Environmental > Aquatic > Marine > Intertidal zone > Estuary | place: USA: Columbia River Estuary... | reverse complement strand
GCAGATCACATCACCTTTAGCAACTTTCTGGCCATCCTTTACATTAAGGGTAGCACCATATGGAATGTTATTGGTAATTAAGAGACGATCTGCTTTGGCATCAACAATACGAACTTCACCGGTACGACCAATTACAACCTGGGATTTAACTCCCTCATTGTTCGCTATGGAAACGGTACGGAGTCCGTCAAACTGAATTGTTCCGTCAAATTTAGCAGCCAAGGTTGATTCAACTGAAGCTGAACCAGCCACACCACCCACGTGGAAAGTACGCAAGGTCAACTGTGTACCAGGTTCTCCGATAGACTGCGCAGCAATAATACCTACGGCATCGCCTTTCTGAGCTGTGATTCCAGAAGCCAGATTTCGTCCATAACACTTCACACAAACACCACGCTTGCTTTCGCAAGTCAGCACTGAACGAATTTCGACAGTCTCGACGCCAGCTTCTTCGATTTGCTTTGCTAACTTCTCAGTGATTTGCTCACCGGCAGCTACAATCAATTTCTCAGATACTGGATCATAAACATTATGTAAAGAAGTACGTCCTTCAATACGATCACTTAGTGGCTCAATAATGTCCTCATTATCCTTCAAGGCAGTTGTTGCAATACCACGAAGTGTACCGCAATCCTCTTCGGTAATCACAACATCCTGAGCAACATCCACCAGACGACGAGTCAGATAACCAGCATCAGCTGTCTTAAGGGCTGTATCGGCAAGACCTTTACGAGCACCGTGTGTAGAGATAAAGTAATCCAATACATTCAATCCTCCTTTAAAGTTGGAAAGAATAGGATTCTCAATGATCTCGCTACCTGTAGATCCGGATTTACGTGGCTTAGCCATCAATCCGCGGATACCAGCCAGCTGTTTAATCTGCTGCTTAGAACCACGGGCTCCGGAATCCAACATCATGTATACAGAGTTAAAGCCTTGCTTATCGTTGCTCAACTCTTTAATCAATGTTTCAGTAATACGTGTATCAACACGACTCCAAATGTCTACAATCTGGTTATAACGTTCGTTATTAGTAATTAGACCCATATTGTAGCTCTCCCAAACCTCTTCCACCTCATTCTTGGCATTTTCCAACAACTCTTCCTTGACATCAGGGATGATCAAGTCGTTAATGTTGAAAGAAAGTCCACCTTTAAAGGCGGTGCGGAATCCAAGCTGCTTAATATCATCAAGGAACTTGGCAGTTTTGGGCACATTGGTAATGTTAATGATGTCTCCAATGATTTCACGCAAGTTCTTCTTAGTAAGTAATGCATTCACAAAGCCTACTTCAGCAGGAACATGTTGATTAAACAACACTCGTCCTACCGTTGTTTCGATAAGCTTCTTTTCTAATTGACCACTTTCGCTGCGAACATTAGCTTTAACCTTGATCCACGCATGCAAGTCAATCTTGCCTTCGTTATAGGCAATAATCACTTCTTCACTTGAGTAGAAGGCCTTCCCTTCTCCTTTCATTTTCTCCTTATCAGTTGTACGCTTTCCTTTAGTAATGTAATAAAGACCCAACACCATGTCCTGAGAAGGAAGTGTGATTGGCGTACCGTTCTGTGGGTTCAGGATATTGTGAGAGGCCAGCATTAACAACTGGGCTTCCAGAATAGCTGCATGACTCAATGGAACGTGAACCGCCATTTGGTCACCATCAAAGTCAGCGTTAAAGGCCGATGTAACCAGCGGATGCAATTGAATAGCCTTTCCTTCAATTAATTTAGGTTGAAATGCCTGAATAGAAAGACGGTGTAGTGTGGGGGCACGATTCAACATAACAGGATGCCCTTTCAAAATATTTTCAAGAATATCCCAAATAACTGCTTCTTTTTTGTCTACCAGTTTTCGAGCAGACTTCACCGTCTTAACAATTCCTCTTTCGATTAATTTACGAATGATAAATGGCTTAAATAATTCGGCCGCCATATCTTTTGGAAGACCGCACTCATGCAATTTCAGTTCAGGTCCTACCACAATTACAGAACGACCTGAATAGTCCACACGCTTACCCAAAAGATTCTGACGGAAACGACCTTGCTTTCCTTTCAATACATCACTCAAGGATTTCAAGGCACGTCCACCTTCAGCTTTAACAGCATTGGACTTACGGCTATTGTCAAATAAAGAGTCAACAGCTTCCTGCAGCATCCTCTTTTCATTACGGAGGATTACTTCAGGAGCTTTGATTTCCAACAAACGCTTCAGACGATTATTACGAATAATAACACGACGATATAAATCATTCAGATCCGATGAAGCAAAACGACCACCATCCAGTGGAACTAGCGGACGAAGTTCAGGCGGAATTACAGGAATGTACTGCATAACCATCCACTCAGGACGATTGGTGATGCGTTGATTAGCATCACGGAATGCTTCTACAACACTAAGGCGTTTCAGCGCATCTGCTTTACGTTGTTGTGATGTTTCATTCGCTGCAGCATTGCGCAAATCAAATGATAATTGATCCAGATCAATACGCGCTAAAAGATCATTGACCGCTTCTGCTCCCATTTTAGCGATGAACTTTTGTGGATCATCATCAGGGAGATACTGATTTTCTTTGGGAAGCGTTTCTAAAATATCCAGATATTCCTCTTCGGTTAGCAGATCAGCTACACGTTGTCCTTTTTCTTCACGAATACCTGGTTGAATTACTACATAACGCTCATAGTAAACGATAGACTCTAATTTCTTAGAGCTAGTTCCCAGCAAATAACCGATTTTGTTAGGAAGGGATTTGAAATACCAAATATGCACTACAGGGACAACCAGTTTGATATGCCCCATTCTTTCACGACGTACTTTTTTCTCAGTTACCTCCACACCACAACGGTCACAAACAATACCCTTATAACGGATACGCTTATACTTTCCGCAAGCACATTCGTAATCCTTTACAGGACCGAATATACGCTCACAGAAAAGACCATCACGTTCAGGCTTATACGTGCGGTAGTTAATAGTTTCCGGCTTTAAAATTTCACCAAAGCTTCTCTCCAGAATATTATCTGGTGAAGCAAGACCAATGGTGATCTTGGAGAAGGCGGATTTCGGACGGTTTTCTTTTTTTATAGCCATGATCTATAGATCGGTTAAGTAGTTATCAAATGATGGTTTAGGATCAATCAAACTGCAAGTCTAGTCCCAGTCCTCTCAATTCATGCACCAATACATTGAAGGATTCAGGAACACCGGCGCGGGGAACATTGTCTCCTTTAACCAGCGCTTCGTACGTCTTAGCTCTTCCAATGATATCGTCACTTTTGATAGTTAGCAATTCCTGCAGAATATTAGATGCGCCATAGGCTTCCAAGGCCCATACTTCCATCTCACCAAATCGCTGACCTCCAAACTGTGCTTTACCACCCAACGGTTGTTGAGTAATAAGACTGTATGGCCCAATAGAACGAGCGTGCATCTTATCATCAACCATGTGATGCAACTTGATCATGTAAATGATACCAACGGTTGCTTTTTGGTCAAAGCGTTCGCCGGTTTCACCATCATAGAGATAGGTGTGACCAAACATAGGTATACCAGCCTGCTGACAGTAAGAACCAATCTCTTCCACGGTAGCACCATCAAAAATTGGTGTCGCGAATTTGAGACCTAACTTCTCCCCAGTCCATCCAAGAATTGTTTCATAGATCTGACCGAGATTCATACGGCTAGGCACCCCAAGAGGATTCAGCACTATATCAACTGGCGTTCCATCTTCTAGGAATGGCATGTCCTCATGACGAACAATCTTCGCAACAATACCCTTGTTACCGTGACGACCTGCCATTTTATCTCCAACCTTCAACTTACGTTTAACAGCCAGATAAACCTTAGCAAGTTTTAATACACCAGCTGGCAATTCATCACCAATGCTGATGTTGAATTTTTCACGCTTGTAACGTCCCAACTCCTCATTAAACTTGATACTGTAGTTATGCAGCAACGTATTGATGCGATCATCTGTTTTCTTATCACCAGTCCATCCCAATGGGTTGACGTTGGCATAATCAAGAGAACGCAAACTCTTATCGGAAAACTTGGATCCTTTTGGAATCTGTACTTCACCAAAGTTATTGCTCACACCTGCAGATGAATGATCTTTCAAAAGAGCTCCTACCTTTTCAAGCAGAACTTCCTTCAGATCATTTTCGTTCTTTTCATGCTGCTTCTCTAGTTTTTCAAGCGATGCTTTTTCACGCACTTTTGCGTTCTTATCCTTTTTGGCACGCTGGAATAATTTTTTGCCAATTACAACCCCTTCCACTCCATTGGGAGCTTTCAAGGAAGCATCTTTGGCATCACCAGCCTTGTCACCAAAGATGGCACGCAATAATTTTTCTTCAGGAGTAGGATCGCTCTCACCCTTTGGAGTGATTTTACCAATCAAAATATCTCCTTCCTTCACCTGTGCACCAATACGAATGATACCATTTTCATCCAAATCCTTCGTAGCTTCTTCAGATACGTTTGGAATATCTGGCGTCAATTCTTCCTCACCTAATTTAGTATCACGCACTTCTAATTCATACTCAGAAATATGAACAGAAGTAAACAAGTCTTCTTTCACTACGCGCTCACTGATAACAATGGCATCCTCGAAGTTGTAACCCTTCCAAGGCATGAAAGCAACTTTAAGGTTTTTACCCAGTGCGAGTTCACCATTTTGTGTAGCATATCCCTCTGTAAGGAAATCTCCTTTCTTAATTTTCTGTCCCTTCTTCACAGCCGGGCGAAGGTTGATACAAGTCTCTTGGTTAGTCTTGATGAACTTAGTGAGCTTGTATATGCGTAAATCATCTTCGAAGCTGACCAACTTTTCGCTGGCATCACGCTCATAACGAACATGAATTTCGTTAGCATCCACAAATTCAATTACTCCATTCCCTTCAGCATGAATTTGAATTCTCGCGTCACGAGCAGCCTTTCCTTCAAAGCCAGTTCCTACTACAGGAACATCTGGGCGAAGTAGCGGCACGGCCTGACGTTGCATGTTTGATCCCATCAATGCACGGTTGGCATCGTCATGCTCCAAGAACGGAATCAATGACGCACTCAAACCAACAATTTGGTTGGGAGCCACGTCCATATATTCCACTTCACTCTTATCTAGAATTGGGAAATCGCCAGTCTCACGGCTAACCACTTTATCTTCCACTACATTTCCTTTCTCATCTAATGAAGTATTGGCCTGGGCAATTTTTGCCTGATCTTCTTCCTCTGCACTTAAGAAGGCCAACTCTTTCATGTTTACTTTACCGTCTGCTACCTTTCTGTAAGGAGTTTCGATAAAGCCCATAGCATTGATCTTCGCATGCACGCAAAGTGTGGAGATCAAACCAATGTTTGGACCTTCAGGTGTTTCAATCGTACAAAGACGACCATAGTGAGAATAGTGTACGTCACGAACCTCGAATCCTGCACGCTCGCGGCTTAATCCACCGGGGCCTAACGCAGAAATACGACGCTTGTGTGTAATCTCGGAAAGAGGATTAGTTTGATCCAGGAACTGAGAAAGCTGAGAGGTTCCAAAAAATGAGTTGATCACAGAAGAAAGTGTACGAGCATTGATCAAATCTACAGGTGTAAATACCTCATTATCTCTAACGTTCATACGCTCGCGAATGGTACGTGCCATACGAGCCAGACCTACTCCAAACTGTGCGTATAATTGTTCTCCCACTGTACGAACACGACGGTTACTCAAGTGGTCAATATCATCGATTTCAGCTTTTCCATTGGTAAGCTTCACAAGATATTTGATGATCAAAATAATATCATCCTTGGTCAACGTCTTTTTTTCAATTGGAAGATTAACATTCAATTTCCGATTGATCTTATATCTACCTACTTCACCCAGATCATAACGCTTATCACTAAAGAATAATTTATCGATAATTCCTCGTGCCGTTTCATTATCTGGCGCATCAGCTCCACGTAATTGACGATAAATAAACTGAACTGCCTCTAACTCACTGTTAGAAGTATCCTTGTTCAGGGTGTTGTAAATGATCGCATAGTCACCACCAACATCTTCACGCTGTATGAACACACTAGCTACTTCCAAAGAAGTTATTGTCTCCACTGCATCTTCATCTAAAAGCGTATCGCGCTCCATGACGATTTCGTTTCTCTCGATAGAAACTACTTCACCAGTATCCTCATCAACAAAATCTTCAACCCATGTACGGAGTACACGAGCAGCCAAACGTTTGCCGATATGCTTTGATAATGTTTTTTTATCCGCCTTCACCTCGTCTGCCATTCCAAATAATTCCAGAATGTCTTTATCAGTCTCGTAACCGATAGAGCGCAACAAAGTAGTAACAGGGAATTTTTTCTTACGGTCAATATAAGCGTACATCACATTATTGATGTCCGTAGCAAACTCCATCCATGCTCCCTTGAAAGGAATTACACGGGCAGAGTAAATTTTTGTACCATTCGGGTGAACGGATTGACCGAAGAATACACCTGGTGAACGGTGTAACTGAGAAACCACAACACGCTCAGCTCCGTTGATAACGAAAGTACCACGCGGTGTCATGTATGGGATGTTGCCCAGGAATACATCCTGAACAATGGTTTGAAAATCGACGTGTTCTTCGTCATTACAGCTCAAACGAAGTTTGGCCTTAAGCGGTAATGCATAAGTAAGACCACGCTCCATACACTCTTCAATAGTATAACGGGGAGGATCAATAAAATAATCCAAAAACTCTAATACGAATATGTTTCTGGTATCCGTAATAGGGAAATTGTCTTTAAACACTCGGAATAATCCTTCGATGTTACGCTTATCAGGAGTTGTTTCCAATTGGAAAAACTCTTTGAAGGATTGAATCTGGACTTCAAGAAGGTCCGGAGCTTCTGCAAGGTGTTTGATCTTACCAAAGTCAATTCTTGCACTGTTTTTTGTAGAAGACATACGCTTAACCGGTTTTATCCACGTTTAGGACAATGAGAACACCCGGCGACATTTGTACTTTTTTTTACAAAAATCGCTGTGAATGAATCACTTACGAATGGTCTGCAATGTCGAAAATATATTTGGCCAAAATAAAGGATTGCAAAGGTAAGTAAAGGAACCGGTTGGCCAAAATTTGTTCCCACAAAAATCCGGCCAATTTCAAGAAACTACCCTTCAAAAGTGAAAAAGAGACTAATAAACTTATGGAATGATAAAATGGAGAAGAGAGGGAGGAAAACAGCACATTGGGCTATCCCGAAAAAATCAGAGAGGGCTAATAATGATACTCCTGGGAGTTGGGTTCTATGGATTAATACCATTAATCCTAGGCACAGACTCAAAAAATGAACCATTTCTAAATAACTATAAACCACTTGCTATCAATTATATAGAAAGAGAAAGTCAACAAAATAGTAAAGTGAATAACCAGTGGGCAGTATCTCCCTATAAATATAGAAATGACACTGATAAGCCACCTAAAAATAGCAAAGCAATCATTTCGAGACTACCATCAAAAACAAGTCAAAAAACAGACTTGAACAGGGCCGATTCCCAAAACCTGGTAAAACTCCCTGGAATAGGCCCTGTATTATCGGCCAGGATCATTAAGTACAGAAATAAGCTAGGAGGATTCTACTCCCGTGAGCAACTAAAAGAAGTGTACGGAATACCCGATTCTACCTACGAGAAAATTAAGGCGCAACTTGAAGTACAACCAACAAGTATAAAAAAAATATGTCTGAATTTGGTTGATGAAAAAACAATAGCCACCCATCCCTATGTTGGATGGAATGATGCTAAAACTATTATACGCTACAGACAAGCTAATGGCTATTTTAAAAATGCTGAGGACCTAGCGTCTGTGTGGGCAATGGATAAGAAAAATCTAGAACGACTTCTCCCCTACCTCAGTTTTGACACCACCCATAAATTATAAAATAAAAAAGCCCACCACAAATGGGCGGGCTTTTTTATTTCGTGGAGTAAAAATCTTAAGCGATCTCTACATCAGCACCAGCTTCTTTCAGCTTAGCAGCAATTTCTTCCGCTTCTGCTTTAGAAACATTTTCTTTTACTGTTTTCGGAGCACCGTCTACCATATCCTTAGCTTCTTTCAAGCCAAGTCCGGTAAGGTCTTTCACGATTTTTACAACATTCAATTTAGAAGCTCCGCCGTTCTTCAGAATAACATTGAAGGCAGTTTTCTCTTCAGCAGCAGCAGCGCCACCACCGTCTCCACCACCTGCTACAACTACTGCAGCAGCAGCGGGTTCAATTCCGTAATCATTTTTCAGAACATCAGCGAGTTCTTGTACTTCTTTCACGGTCAAAGCCACCAGACTTTCCGCGAGTGCTTTTACATCAGCCATTTTGTTTCAATTTTTACCGTTTTCACTGCTAACTAGCTCCAACGGCAGGTTTAAAAAAATTTGCCTTTGTTCGTTTCAAGTAGAAACACCCTCAGGCCTGGGTATTTATTTCAATCGTCAACAGACGAAAAAATACATTACTCAGCTGTAGCAGCTGCTTGCTTTTCGTGATGCTGCAATAAACCAGCTAATACACGCTTTGCAGGTGATTGCAACAATCCGATTACTTCGCCGATCAATTCATTCTTCGTTTTGATCTTAGTAAGCGCTACCAGTTGCTTATCTCCACTATAAACATCCCCATTGATGAATGCCGCCTTCAGCACGGGCTTGTCTCCATTGCTCTCCTTGCGGAAAGAAGAGATGATCAGTGCCGGCTCTTTTGGATTTTCAGAAAACAGCAATGCTGTTACATGGTTCAATGAATCATACATGCCTGCATAACGCTCGTTATCCAAAGACTCAAGTGCCTTTTTGATCAATGTGTTCTTGGCCACTTTCATTTCGACATTCTTATTGAAACAAGCACGACGCAATTTGCCAACTTGTTCAACAGTTAGCGACTCTGTATCTGTTACATAGAAGTTATTGTACTGAGAAAATTTCCCTTTCAGTACTTCGATCACTTCATTTTTTTGCTCTTTAGTCATTGTATTGAAATTAGACTGTGGTAATTAGGTTTGAGAGAATCAGTTGATAAAAGCTTTCGTGTCGATAGCGATACCAGGACTCATGGTAGCAGCCATGCTGATACCCTTTAAGTATGTTCCCTTTGAAGAAGATGGCTTTGCTTTGATAATTGCATTGAGCAGCTCTTGGCTATTCTCAGCAATTTTCTCTGGAGCAAAACTCACGCGCCCAATGGAAGCATGTACGATACCTACTTTATCAACTTTGAATGCAATTTTTCCGCCTTTTACATCATTGATTGCAGCAGCCACATCATTAGTAACAGTTCCTGTTTTGGGGTTTGGCATGAGGTTACGAGGACCTAAGACCTTACCAAGTTTACCAATTTTAGGCATCACGCTTGGTGTTGCGATGATTACATCAATATCTACCCAACCGCCTTCAATTTTTGTGACAAACTCATCTAATCCTACGTAGTCAGCGCCTGCAGCTTTTGCAGCAGCTTCCTTATCAGGAGTACATAATACTAAAACACGCTTAGTTTTACCAGTACCATGTGGGAGTGTAACCGTTCCACGGATAGCCTGATCGGCTTTCTTAGGATCTACACCCAAACGGATATGCAGGTCAACAGAGGCGTCGAATTTACAAGTAGTGATTTGCTTTACTAACGAGGAAGCCTCCTTTAGAGAGTATGATTTATTGGCGTCCACCTTTGTGTCAGCCACTTTTCTTTTTTTACTTACAAATGCCATGATTCAGTTCTTTAG
>Ga0102879_1001424_pt1 | contig 9786 bp, 9 predicted proteins | sample Colrivmet1548B02_FD_78187 | JGI IMG/M metagenome (GOLD analysis project Ga0102879, IMG submission 78187) | Estuarine microbial communities from the Columbia River estuary - metaG 1548B-02 | ecosystem: Environmental > Aquatic > Marine > Intertidal zone > Estuary | place: USA: Columbia River Estuary... | reverse complement strand
GAAAGGAAATATACCAATCATTAAACACCTGGGATATGCCTTTCAATATTCGGAAAAACATGAACAAGCCTTTTGGGTGGGTTATGAATTAACTAAAAAGGAAACAGAAAAAGCATTTGAACGAACCGATGAATTCATCCCTGATCCTGCTGTTTCTACAGGAACGGCTACGGTAGCTGATTATTTGAAATCAGGGTATGACCGCGGTCATCTAGCGCCTGCAGCGGATATGGGTTGGTCGCAACAAGCCATGGCTGAATCGTTTTATTTCAGTAATATGAGTCCACAAGAGCCGGGGTTCAATCGCGGGATATGGAAAAACCTAGAGGAACAGGTAAGAACTTGGGCGAAAGCGTATGACAGTATTTATGTGGTTACAGGTCCTGTATTGAAAGATGGGTTGGTACAACTTGGTCCAAATGGGGTGTCGATTCCGAAATACTATTACAAAGTAATTCTTGACAATACAGGAGATGATGCCAAAGCGATTGGATTTCTGATGCCGAATCAAGCAAGTAAAGAGCCCCTGGAAAAATTTGCAGTATCGGTAGATCAAGTAGAGCAAGAAACAGGCATTGATTTCTTTAATAAACTGCCGGATTCACGAGAAAATGCCTTTGAAAAAGAGGTTTGTATTCCCTGCTGGACATGGACAATAATTAATTCCCCTTCTCCGAATCCAAGTACTTCACCGCAATCGGGTGTACCTCAAACACAATGTAAAGGAATGACAAAAGCAGGTGCTCGATGTAAGCGAATGACGGGGGATGCCGATGGGTTTTGTTATCAGCATAAACCTTGATTACATCTTATCTTGAGTTAAGGTAAGGATTAATTCATTTCCTGTATTTTCGGAGAATGAATCGAGCTGATTTTATTCGAATTTCTTTATTGGGTGGAATAGCGACAACGAGTAAATTTGGAATGAATACCTTGTTAAATCAATTGAATGATTGGCCAGACCTTGGGTTTGAAATGCCAGTAATGTTCGTAGGGCACGGCGCGCCAAATGTGGCTGCAGAACAGAATGAGTATACCATGGCCTGGGCAACAATGGCAGAAGGAATGCCAAAGCCCAAAGCCATCTTATGTATTTCGGCCCATTGGTTAACACATGGGCAAACGAATATCTGTTCGGCTACTAAGCCTGAAACAATGTATGACTTCGGTGGAATGGACCCGCGCTTGTATACCATGAAATATCCCGCACCGGGGGATCCCGAATTAGCCGCCTATCTTCAACAAGAATTAAAAACCAGTTCACTTCAATTAGATGATCAGTGGGGCTTTGATCACGGAACATGGTGCGTGCTTTACCACATGTTTCCAAAGGCAGATATTCCTGTCCTTCAAATGAGTGTGGACTACAGCAAGAGTGAGGCCTTTCATTATCAATTTGGACAGGAGTTAGCAAAACTTCGAAAAAAAGGAATCTTAATTTTAGCATCGGGAAATATCGTTCACAACCTCGGTCAAGCGATTTTTAATGAGCATGCGCGCTACGAATGGGCGGAACAGTATGATGCGCAAGCGAAACAGTGGTTAGAACAACGAAATGATAGCATGTTCATAAACCGAATAGCTCAGGGGAGCTTATCAAAACTTGCCATACCTACACCTGATCATTATTATCCACTCCTGTATACGCTTGGAATGAAAGATGCGAAGGATGAGCTCTTGTTTTTTAATGAAAAAGTAAACTACGGATCCGTTTCTATGCGCTCCATGGTTTATGGAAAATTATAGCCATTTGTAACCTCCTTGTATATTGTCCGTAAGATGCCATCGTTACAAAATTTTAACCATGGCACAATATCAACAAAGTCTAAGAAGTAAAGTAGTACGCGAAGCTAAATTGAAACTTTCCGTACACCGTGAGCAAGGAACCAAGTCGACGATGTCGATTTTTGAAGTGGCTAACTTGATGGATCAAATCAAAAAAGAAAACGAGGCGTCAGAAAAAGAGCAATCGATTTTCTTTTCCATGAGTTTGAATTAATTAGTTATTCTCTAGATGTCGTTAGGGGAATTCCTTATCGACATTATCAGAGTCGTACCGTTGAAGAAGCGGTAATCACTCTGCAATAATCCCCGAGCCAATCAGCTCATAGTTCAGATACCAAGCGGCAAACTGACCGGGCGTAATTCCCCGCTGAGGTTTTTCGAATAAAATATAGAAGATTCCTTCTCTTTGAATTAAGGTTCCTTCTTGGAGTGCTTGACGGTAACGAATTCGAATGGAACAAGACACCCCATTTTCTAGCGATTCTTCAGGAATGGGTTGAATCCAATTGATTTCATTTGAACTCAGTTTAAGTGCTCGTCGATATAAGCCAGGATGTTCATCGGTTTGTCCTGAATAAATCACATTCGTTTGTGTATCTGTTGCCAATACAAAACTAGGTTCAGGTCTTCCGCCGATATGCAAGCCTTTGCGTTGTCCGATGGTGTAATAGTGCGCGCCTTGGTGTGTTGCAACCTGGTCTCCCATAGAAACTTCGTAGGTGAATGGCTTTGCTAATTCCACTACATGCGCTAAATCATGTGGTATCGTTTGGTAGCTGGCGTATTGTGGAAGCGTGCTAGGTATTTCTATAATCGGTCCTGGTTTAGCGGCTAATTGTTGCTGCAGAAAGGTGGGTAGACTAATTTTCCCTACAAAACATAGGCCCTGAGAGTCTTTTTTCTCAGCGGTAAGTAATCCTTGCTCGCTTGCTAGTTCTCGCACTTGCGCCTTGGTTAAGTCGCCAATAGGGAAGAGGGCACGTTGAAGTTGCTCCTGACTCACTTGACAAAGGAAATAACTTTGGTCTTTGTTCCCGTCGAGACCACTTAATAAACCGTGTGTCCCATCTTCATGAATTAGCTTACGGCAATAATGTCCGGTGGCTACATAGTCTGCGCCAAGCGCAAGGGCTTCCTTTAAAAACACATCGAATTTAATCTCTCGGTTGCAGAGTACATCGGGATTGGGTGTTCTTCCGGCTTCGTATTCACGAAACATGTAATCTACGATGCGGTCTTTGTATTGCGCACTTAAATCTACCACTTGAAAGGGAATGCCAAGGTGTTGCGCAACAAGTAAGGCATCGTTCGCATCATCAATCCACGGACATTCATTGGACAGGGTGACGGTTTCATCATGCCAATTGCGCATAAACATCCCGATCACCTCATACCCTTGTTCAATCAAGAGGTAAGCAGCTACACTGGAATCCACCCCACCAGAAAGACCAACCACAACACGTTTCATGGGGTAAAGGTAGGGATTATAAGGATTTTAAAGGTAACTAGGTTGAAATATAAGTACCTTTAGTATCAACAAATAAATTATGATAAAAATCACCGTACTTTCTTTTTGCTGTCTCGCGTTGATTACCCAAGTACAAGGTCAACTAAGTAAACATTTTGAGTTCTATAATGCTGAATTAAAGGGGCAAGTAATTTCCAATCAGCAGTCAATAGGTAATGATTCTACCTTGGAGGCGTTGGCTGTTTTCTTTAAGGATAGTGCATGTGCACAGATAGCGGCTATACTTCAACATAACCCAAGTATTCAAGAGCTTCATGTAATGAATCCTCCACCTCATTTTTTCGGAATGCTATCAACCTTAGCCCCTAATATTAGTCAGTTGTTCATTAAGGAGTATTCAAATGAAACATTGGTGATACCTTCACTTCTTAAGGTAGAGATATTGGACATAAAATCATCCGATTTAACTGTGTTGGATATGTCTAAATCAGAATTACCATTGTTGGAAATTCTTGACGTTTCAGCTGAAAAGCTTAATAAATGGTATTCCGTATCCACATTACCCAGCTTGGGACTTATCGAATTGAATGCCCCGTTATTGCAGGTGTTTCCTATTGATTCTATGCCGAATATTGTGCAGTTTTCCTACCATTGTTCTTTTATTGAACTCCCTGCGAATCTATGTGATTATGGCGCATTAATGTATATTTCTTTTGAAAATTACCGAAAAATCGAGGTGTCGAAATGTCTTCGAAAAAAACTTCGTGATGCCGTGTATTCAAACATTAGTGTATACGATAAAATCGATGGTAAACTTTTATTTGAATTGCATTCTTCCGATTATTTTAAAGAATAGCCATGGTGAAAAGGTTTATACCTTGTTATTTTTTTCAACCACAGCCTCTACACATTTCATCCCATCAATCGCTGCTGACACAATTCCCCCCGCATATCCTGCACCCTCGGCGCAGGGATAAAGATTCTCAATCTCTACATGTTGAAAGGTTTCTCTGTTTCGAGGTATTAAAATGGGGGAGGAGGTCCTTGATTCTGGGGCATGCACTACGGCATCGTTGGTAAGAAACCCAGGCTTTTTTTTATCAAACGCAATAAATGCTTTTTGTAAGCGCATGGATACCATGTGAGGTAGTAATTTATCTAACCGTACACTTTCTATTCCGGGAGTATAACTCGATCTAGGAAATTCAGAAGAAAGTATGCCATCTACAAAATCCTTCAACCGTTGCGCAGGGACCTTTTGATTATCTCCCGTTGCCTCATGACAAATGCGCTCCACTTCTTGTTGAAATTTCAAACAAACAAAAGGATCTTCTGGGTTGTCAAAATCAGTTGGGTCAATGGAAACTACAATTCCTGAATTCGAATAGGGGTTGTTTCGTTTGGACGGCGACCATCCGTTTGTAACTACTTCGCCATTGCTCGTGGCACATGGAGCAATAATACCTCCAGGACACATACAAAAGGAATATACCCCTTTTCCATCCACTTGCTCCACCAAGCTATACGATGCCGGAGGTATGTAGTCGTCGTTTAACCTTCCGTGGTATTGCATTTGATCAATCATGACTTGTGTGTGTTCCACCCGAACACCTAGCGCAAATGGTTTTGCTGAAATTTTTATCCCGGCTCCATGCAACATATAAAATATATCTCGGGCTGAGTGTCCAGTTGCTAAAATAACTTGAGCGGTAGGGATTTCCTGGGTATGGTTTATTTCTATCTGGCTTATTACATTTCCAGTTTTTGTGATGCCCGTTAGTTTAGATTCAAAGTGAATTTCGCCGCCTTGTTGAATGATAAAATGTCGAATATTCTCAATGATTTTTGGCAGTTTATTTGTTCCAATGTGTGGATGCGCCTCAACAAGGATGTCTTCGTCAGCCCCAAAATAAACCAAAAGTTCGAGCACCAAATCTACCTCACCACGCTTCTTTGATCTCGTATATAATTTTCCATCAGAATAGGTTCCTGCACCGCCTTCACCAAAACAATAATTGGAATCCTCATTAATACGCTGTTCGCGTGCAATTAAAGCTAAATCCCTCCGTCGCGCCTTAACATCTTTACCTCGTTCAAAAATAACTGGTTTAAGGTCAAGCAATAAGGCTTGCAATGCAGCAAACAATCCCGCCGGACCCGCGCCAATGATATGAACTTCGGGGGAATGATGTACCTTGTTAAAGGTGAAGCTTCGAATGCGATCCGGTAATGGACTATCGGAACATTCTAGGGTTGCATTGATTTTTATTTGCCGAGATCGCGCATCGATACTTCGCTTTTTCCAACGCATGTATTCAAACGTTTTTCCCGTTTGTTTTTCAATGATTCGCTTGATTGCGCTCCAATCTTTAGCTTCTTCTGGGGTACAAACAAACGCAAACTGTTCCATTATCCTTCAAAAATCAAGGAAACAAACCAGCCACGGTTATATAAGGTTTGTATCGGTGCTGCAATATAGGTGTTGTCTTTTATGAATACGTTGCTGAAACCATGACTGAATTTCAACTCTACACCAAATTTAAAATAGGGTGCGAAGAACTCTAGTCCACCCCCAATTTGACCTTGCCAATCGTAGCGTTTTATTTTTATGAACGGATCGATATAGTTCTGTGAGGCTTTTTCTTGGGATTGTAAATCAATCGAATATTGTCCACCAATTAAACAATAAGCAGCGAAATTATTTAGGCGTTTGGTTCTAAACTGCAACATTAATGGAAAGTCTAAGTTTGTTGAGTTTACTCGTTCATCTTCAATGCGATAACCGAATTTGGCACTGGTATCTTCGAAGGTATATTTAATGGATCGTTCCAAAAATGAAATCGTTGGAATGAATCGCAACCGAATCATGGGAGTACCTAAGCGCATGGTGGTCAAAATACCAAGTTGTCCTCCCGGTTGAGCATCATTTTGAACAGTTAAAATCTTGAATTGCTCATAGGCGTTTTGAACCGGATATAAGGTGAAATCCGACGAATTAAATCCGAGCATGAATCCAAAATGAAATAACCTACGATCAAAGTTTTTATACCGCTCTTGCTTGAACTTTTGTCCAAAGAGTAGTATAGGGATAAAAAATGTAAGTAAAAGAAATGTTGATCGCATGGTTTGTGAAACGCAAAAGTATCAGTTAAGTTGCATTACTTAATGCCCGTATAAATCGTAGCGATCCCTCCACTTACCAAGGTTGAATCTACATGTTTATAGCCTAATTTGCTTAATATGTCTGTAAATGCCTTACCCTCAGGGAATGCGGCTACACTTTCAGGAAGATAGGCGTATGCCTTTTCATCTTTTGAAATGCGCTTTCCGAAGAAAGGAATAATGAATCGGGAGTAGAACCCAAATGCTTGTTTAATGGGAAAACGTTTTGGTTTAGAAAATTCTAAGATTACAATTTTACCTCCACTTCGAGTTACTCGAAGCATCTCAGAAAGACCCTTTTCTAAGTGCTCATAGTTTCTTACCCCGAAGCCTACTGTTATCGCATCAAAATAACCATCTTCAAAAGGCATGTTTTCAGAATCTCCCAATTGCATGTCAATGATGTGGCTTACTTGTTTTGCCTTCATTTTGTTTTTACCCACTTCAAGCATACCCGAAGAGATGTCCATCCCTATGATTTGACTTGGATTTAGTTTCAATAAGGCAATCGCAAAATCTCCGGTTCCCGTGGCTAAATCTAAAATCCGTTTAGGTTGAATCTCACGCAACTGGTTTACGGCTTTTCGACGCCAAATGTGATCAATTCCCAAGGATAAGAAATGATTTAAAAAATCGTAGCGCGCTGAAATGTTATTAAACATCTGAGCAACTTCTTCTTTTTTTGATTTATCCGTGTTGTAGGGTTTTACAATCTCACTCATGGGTTTACTATTTTTTTTGCTTCATTCAATAGCGTTGCTTTATCAACACTTACAACACCAGAGTGTTCACATACCAATCCTCCTGAAAGATTAGCAATGGCAGCTATTTCGGTAGGACTCATACCTGCAATTAAACAGAGGGTTGCCACAGAAATAACCGTATCACCGGCACCACTCACATCCGTAATTTCTCTCGCGTGGGCGGGAATAATATGCGAAGCAGAGCCATTTTCTATAAATACGCCATGCTCAGAAAGTGTAATGAGGGTTAATTCATGGTGCAGCTTTTCTCGAAGTTTTTTTGCCCCATCAACAATGGAATCAGGTTGGTTAACCACATCGATGTTGATATCAAGCCCTTCTTTGATTTCCTTGAGATTTGGCTTGAACAAGCTTACGCCTTGGTAGCTTAGAAAATTATCATTTTTCGGGTCTACCGTTGTAATAACTCCCTTTTGCTTGGCATACGCGATAAGTTCCGTAATTACCCGATGGGTTAAGACGCCTTTGTTGTAATCTTCAAATATTAAGGCATCAATTCCCATGTCAATTCGATGTTTTGTGGCATTGATTAAAGCATCTTCTAGGCTACTACTGATGTAACGTGTATCTTCTTGATCAATTCGTAATACATGCTGGGTTCCAGATAACACCCTTGTTTTTACTGTAGTTTTACGATCGTTTGATTTAATTATTTCTTGATTGTGGATTTTCGCTTCTGTTAAAAGCCCTTGTAAATTCGTCCCAGCGATGTCGTTTCCAATGACGGAACAAAGGTAAACCTCTGCTCCCAACGCTTTTAAATTCAACGCTACATTTGCTGCGCCACCCAAGCGATTCTCTTCTTTGACAAGCAGCAATATAGGAACCGGAGCCTCTGGGCTCATGCGGTGAACTTTACCCATGACATAGGAATCAATCATAACGTCACCAACAATGGCAACCTTCATGTCATTAAATGAATTGAAAATAGCCTCTAAATTCATCGAGTTAATTTGGCTAAGGCAGCAGTAAATCGTTCCATTGCTTTGATAAGCTGTTCTTCTGATGCGGCATAACTTATACGGATGCAATTTGGTGCACCGAATCCTTTGCCGTCTACCAACGCAATGTTGCCTTCACGTAATAAATACATGCACAAGTCATCGCCATCTTTTATTACTTGGTCTCCATCTTTAGTTCCAAAATAAGCGGATACATCAGGAAATAAATAGAAAGCACCGGTTGGTACGTTGCATTTTACTCCTGGGATTTTATTTAAATTGGAAAGAACTAAATCACGTCGTTTGTGAAACGTTTCTACCATTTCCTTTAATACGCCTGGATCAGCATCCATCGCTGCAATTGCTGCGCGCTGTGTTATTGAACTCGTTCCCGATGTAAATTGGCCTTGAATTTTATTACAGGCATCTGCAATTTGTTTACTCGCGCCAATGTACCCTAATCGCCAACCCGTCATTGCCCATGCTTTGGATACGCCATTGACGGTAACAACTTGATCGAATATTTCTGAAAATTGTGCTAAGCTCGCGTGCTCACCTTCAAAACGGATATGCTCATAAATCTCATCCGATAAGGCAATTATGTTAGGGTGTTTAACTAAAATATCTGCCAAACCACGTAATTCTTCTTTGGTATACACAGAACCGGTTGGATTACATGGCGAAGAGAAAATAAACAACTTAGTTTTTGGTGTAATTGCTGTTTCGAATTGCTCCGCATTTATCTTAAAATCTTGGTCAATTCCAGCATGAATTACCACAGGAATCCCGCCTGCCATTTTTACGATTTCTATGTAAGAAACCCAATATGGGGCAGGTATAATTACTTCATCGCCTGGATTAATTAAACTTAAAACAACGTTTGCAATCGACTGTTTTGCCCCGGTAGAAACAACAATTTGGTCTTTCGGATAATGGAGTCCGTTGTCACGCATGAATTTGTGCGAAATCCGTTCTCTAAGGTCATCATAACCAGATACCGGTGTGTAGGTGGTGAAATTCTGTTGAAGTCCTACTACAGCTGCATCCTTTATGAATTGCGGCGTATTAAAATCTGGTTCACCTAAAGACAACGAAATGATGTCTTTTCCTTGCGCTTTTAATTCGCGACTTAATCGAGCCATTGCCAGCGTAGCTGACTCTTCCATGGCGTTTAATCGTTCAGAGAGTTCAATCATGCTGCAAAGTTACGAATTATGATTGTATCCGTTAATCCAATAAATCTGGTCTTCTGGATTTTGTGCGTTCAAGCGCTTGTTCTTCCCTCCAACGATCAATTTCCTGGGAATTACCGCTAAGTAATACATCGGGTACATTCCACCCGTTATAAACTGGTGGTCTAGTGTAGACCGGGGGTGATAATAATTGGTCTTGAAAACTGTCCGTTAAGGCTGAGGTTTCGTCGTTTAGTACGCCTGGAATGAGTCTAACAATCGAATCCACTAGTACAGCAGCTGCAAGTTCACCTCCGGATAGTACATACGATCCGATGGAAATCTCTTTGGTGATGTAGTGTTGTCTAATACGGTCATCTACGCCTTTATAATGACCACATAAAATCATGAGATTACCTTTTATAGAGAGTTGATTTGATGTTCCTTGTTCTAAGAGTTCGCCGTCAGGTGTCATATAGATGATTTCATCATAG
>Ga0102879_1001412_pt1 | contig 9813 bp, 3 predicted proteins | sample Colrivmet1548B02_FD_78187 | JGI IMG/M metagenome (GOLD analysis project Ga0102879, IMG submission 78187) | Estuarine microbial communities from the Columbia River estuary - metaG 1548B-02 | ecosystem: Environmental > Aquatic > Marine > Intertidal zone > Estuary | place: USA: Columbia River Estuary... | reverse complement strand
GCGAGGGAAGGGGCGTTATTCAAAGGGTGTAGTGCCTGACCGCCAATCAAATACCCCTTTCGAGACGCAACTCCGTCACCTTGAAACGGACATCGAGAACCCACGTTCTAAGCGGATGTCGGTCGTCAGCGCCGAGGTGCGTGACCCGCGTCCCTGGGTACAGGACTCCCTGCGTTGTGCCGAACTCTCGCACTTTGAGATCAGTCACGTCGGTTCGGCGGAGATGATTCCACCTTATTCGATTGTCCGTCGTCAACAGAGTGGGGCCTTCTTCATGGCCTGTCTCTCGGGGCACGGGGAGGTCTTCGTGGATGGTCGGTGGCGTAAGCTCGCGGCCGGCCAGGCCTGTCTCCTGCCTTCGGGTATTCAGAACTCTTTTCGTATCGGCCGCAGTAAGCGGTGGGCGTTCTGTTGGGTGCGTTTCGGCAGCGGGGTGAAGTCGCGCACCATCTTTCGTGCCAGTTCACCGGTGCAGGCCGCCTTTGAGGGAGCCCCTTTGCACGCCGCGATTCTGGGCCTGCGGGCGGAATTACAAGGTGAAGGGCTCTCGCGACGCAATTACCAGTGGATTGAACTCATCTACGATTACGTCAAAGCCTTCGCCGGCAGCTTCCGTGGGGACGAACGCGTCCAGCGTCTCTGGGAACTGGTGAACCAGCGCCTCGACTATGCGTGGGATGCCAAGGCCTTAGTGCGCGAGTCGCACTTGAGTTTCGAGCACCTGCGTCGGCTGTGTCTCCGTGAGATTGGCCGAACCCCGATGAGCCACCTGACGCACCTGCGCATCCAGCAAGCGGTCCGGTTGATCTCGGAGACCGACGAAAAGTTAACCGAGGTCGCCCGTCAGGTCGGGTTCGCGAACGGCAACAGCTTCGCGGCGGCTTTCAAGAAATGCACCGGCCACCCCCCGTCGCAATTCCGCCTAGGGGCGGTTTCGGGTCGTTCGAAGTAATATTTCCGCTATAAATGTGGATTTAGGGGTGGTCCGGTTGCACCCGGAAAGGAAGCAAAGGGTTGAAGGCTGGAAAGCAGGGGGGTAATTTGAGCCATCCCCGTCCATCCCCATGTTCCGCTTCTTACTCCTGTTTACGGCTGCCTTCGTTTCGGCCGCCCCGCTCCGTGTCCTCGTCGTCAGCGATAATGACCAAGCGACCCGTGGCACCGTCGCCTACCTGACTAAGGGTGGGGCGCAAGTCGCCCAGGCGTCTGTCGCCTCAGCGGATGCCCTGGCCAAGGTCGACGTCGTCGTGCTTTATCAATCTAAGTTCATCACTTATTCCGCGGACGCTCAACAGGCCCTCGGTGCCTTCGCTAAGCGCGGCGGTGGTGTCGTTGCCGTGCACGGCGCAGTGGCCGCGGGGAATGCTGAGTTCGGCAAGTCGGTCTTTGGCGGCGCCTGGACGGGTGAGAGCCAGAAGTTCACGAACAACATGCTGCTGTGCATCCGCACCGATGCCCACCCGTTGACCATCTCCGCCTCTACCTTTGATATCCAAGACGACACGGTCTACGACCTCGCCTTGAACGAGAACATCTTCGTGCTTGGTTCCGCCTTCACGCCGAAGGTCACCAACGACCGTCGTAAGTCCACTCAGGCCGCTGACCGTGCCTCGGTCTACGACATCCAGCCTCAGCTGTGGGTCTATGAAGCCACCGACCACCGCGCGGCCGTCTTCTTGGCGGGCGCCAACGCCGGCACCTTGGACCACGTCAGCTTCCGCACCTTCATTGCCCGCGCGGCGGCTTGGACCGCTAAGCGTCCGTTGACCGATGAGCTCTGCACGAAGGCCGACCTCGAAGACGTGCGTTACCCAACGGGCGGTCCCCGCCGTGGGGCCGATGCCGTGGCCCAGTTTCAGATGCAGCCCGGCTTCAAGGTCAGCGTCCTCGCGACCGAGCCCCTCATCAATAAGCCCATCGCCATGCAGTGGGACGAACGTGGTCGCCTCTGGGTGGCCGAAACCCCTGAATACCCGAATGGTCGCCGTCCGTTGAATGCCGAGGCGTGGAAGGAAGGTGGCGTGCTGGCTCCTGGTAATTACGACCGCCCGGCCCGCGACAAGATCAGCGTCATGGTTTCTTCCAAGAAGGACGGCGTCTTCGACCAGAAGGCTATCTTCCATGAAGGCCTCGAGCTCATCACGGGTTTCTGTATCTATAAGGACGGCGTCATCGTCGTCGCCCAGAAGCACATCGTCTGGCTGCGCGATACCGATGGTGACGGCAAGTCCGACAAGGAAGAGATCCTCTTCGGCGGTTTCACCCCTGGTGATACCCACTTCGTCGCCAACCACTTCATCGTTGCTCCCGACGGCTGGATTTACGCCTCCAATGGCGGCGGTGGTACCGCGACGCATGCTCAGACGGGTGCGGCGATGGCCCGCCTTTCCCCAGGCACTTTCCGCTTTAAGGCCGATGGTTCCGCGATTGAGCAGATCGCCTCGGCCGGCGGTAATAGTTTCGGTAACGAAGTCACCAGCGACATGGAACTTCTCCATGGCAAGGCGACGACCGGTAATCCTATTCAGCACGTCGTGCTGCCTGAGACCATTCTCGCGAAGGTTCCTGGCACGCCCGCCAAGGCCTTCACTTCGGTGAATCCTGGTCGTCCAGTCGCCCGTAAGGACCTCCCTGACCGCGCCCCGTTACTGCAGATCGACCAAGTCGGCCGCTACACGGCTGCCTGCGCGACGCCCGTCTATGAGGACGGTGCGTGGCCCAAGGAATACAACGGCACGGTCTTCGTCAGCGAACCGATTCTCGACGTTATCCACCACGAGAAGCTCGTGCTCGATGGCCCCGCCTTCAAGGGTGAGTTGCTCCTGCCGGATTCCGAGTGGCTTCGCTCGACGGACCATTGGTTCTGTCCGATTGACGTCTCCTTCGGTCCAGATGGTGCCATGTACATCCTCGACTTCTATACTCCCGTCGTGGCCCACAATGACACCCGTGGCCCGCAGCACTCGAAGTCTGGCGCCTCGGTCCGTCCTGACCGCGAGCACTACTTCGGTCGCATCTACCGCATCCAGCACGAGAGCGCGCCCACCTTCGGTCACCCTGACCTTACGCAGGCCGATGCCGCTGGCCTCGTCGCAGCCTTCAGCCATCCGAGCAAGGTCGTCCGCTTTAATGCACTCCGTGTCCTCATGGATCGCGCTCCCGCCGTCCAGAACGCCGCGGTGCCGCTCATGACGGAGTTGGCCTTCAGTAAGGGTAAGCCGGAAGCCCGCATCCTCGCTCTCTGGGGTTTGCAGCGTCTCGGCAAACTCTCCAGTGAACAGCTGGCGATCGCCGCTACGAATGAGAACGCCTCCGTCCGTAAGAACGCCTTCCTCGTCTCTGAAGCTGGCCAGATTTCGCTCCCGACCGCCGCCTATCGTGCCGCCTTTGATGATGCCGACGCCCGCGTGCGCTTGGCTTCGTTGCGTTCTCTGGGTTCCGCTGCGATGTCCGCCGAGGTCGGCGTGCTCCTGAGCGCTTCGCAGGCGAAGTTCACGGACAACTGGACCAAGGCGGCCTCGTCGGCTGCCACCGCTGCTAATCCCGCGACCTTCCTCGAATCGCAGATGGCTTCAGCCGAAGCCTCGGACGTCGAGTTCGCTCGTTCCTTAGCGACCAGCATGGCTGCCTCGAATGATGGCATCGCCCGTCTCCGCGTGCTGCAGGCCGCCGCCACCGCCCGCAATGTGGTGGTCGCTCGCGCGGCCTTGCAGGTCTTTGCGGCCCGTAATGCTGCCGCTCCCGCCGATCAGGCCGCCACCGTGGCCGCGCTGAAGAAGGCCATCGCCCACAGCGACGCCGAACTCAGCCTCGCCGCCGTCACGCTCGCCGCCGCTTGGTCTAAGGGTGACGAACTCAAGGCCGAGTTTGCCGCGGCCGCGCAGAAGTTGCTGCCACTCGTCGCTGACGAAAAGGCCGCTCCGGAAGCCCGCACCTCCGCGGCCCGTACGCTGGTGGCTATCCGCCGTGCCGATGCGTCCATTCTGCCTGCCATCACTAAGCTTCTCCAGAAGGGTACGCCTGACCTCGTCGCGTTCGCCGCGGTCGAAGCCTTGGCTGCCGCCGGTGACGCCGCGTCGGGTAAGGCTCTGCTCAGCGCGTTCCTGAAAGCCGAACCCACGGTTCGTAAGTCGGCCTACACTGCGCTGATGACCCGTCCGGAATGGGCGGGCCTCGTGCTCGATGCCCTCGAAGCCAAGTCGCTCTCGCCGATGCAGCTCGGCACTCTGCAATCCTCCCAACTCACCCGTCACCCGGATGAAGCGATCTCCAAGCGCGCCACCGCGCTGTTCCTGAAGTTCAACGCCGGCACCAATAGCTCCAAGGACGAAATTATCTCGAAGCTTCGTCCGGAAGTCGAAAAGCCGGGCGATATCGCCAAGGGCAAGGAACTCTTTGTCGCTGCCTGCCAGACCTGTCACATGATTGGTAAGGTCGGCAATGAGTTTGGTCCGAACTTGCAGGGCATTGGTTCGCACCCGGCCACCGAACTCCTCGTGCACATCATTGACCCGAACCGCATGGTCGATGACGAGCACCGCACCTGGAATATCAAGATGAAGGACGGCACCGCCTATTCGGCCCTCATCGGCAGCGAGAACCCTGTGGCGATGAAACTCAAGATGCCCGCGGGCGTGACGATTGAACTTAAGGTCGCCGACATCGCGTCCCGCACGCGCGGGGAGAACTCCCTGATGCCCGAAGGCTTTGAAGCCCTCGGGGCGGAAGGTCTCCGTAACCTCATCGCCTACATCCGCTCCACCGCGGTCTCGAATGAAGGCGTCACCGTCGGTAACTTCACGTTGCTCGACCTCTCGGCCGCCATGACCGCGGACACCCGCTGGGGCCTCTACGCCAGCCGCGAGACGAAGGGCGACACGCTCCCGTTCGTGAAGTTTGGCCAGGTCACCGCCAATGGCGTGCCCTACAACATTGTTGACCCCGCTAAGGCGAAGGACGGCAAGAACGTCATCGTCCTCAAGGGTGGGGCCGGTCGCGCCTACGCGCAGTCCTTCCCGCAGACTGTGGAAATCCCTGTCGGTGTCTCAGCTACCCGCCTGCACTTCTTGGGCGCCGTCGGTGGTTGGGCGGGCATCGGTGGTTTGCCGGCCATGACGGTCGAGATTCGCTTCGTCGGCGGTCGTAAGCAGGTCGTCACCCAGATGGCTGGCCGCGATTTCGCAGATTATTATCCAGATGACGCGGATGTCTCGGGTTCAAAGCTCGCTCAGGGCCTGGTGAAGAACCACCACGTGCGCACGCTCGTCTTGCCGGTGGAAGGCACCGAAATCATTGAGAAGATTATTCTGACCAGCCCCGGTAACACCGTGGCTCCAACGACCGTCGCAATCACCGCTGAAATCGGTGGTGCTCCGAATTCGCCGAAGTCTGCCGTCCCCGCCGTTGCTCCGGCGAAGGGTAAAGCCAAGGCCAAGGGCCCCACCGTGAAGGATGAAGACCTCCCGGCTGACAATCCCCGCACCACGGCCCCGACGGGTCAGAAGTTTGCCGCTCGCAAGGCTGGTCAGCTCCGTGTCCTCGTGGCCGGCGCTGGGAGCTCGCACCACTTCCCGAAGTTCTTCCTCGGTACGGATGCACAGTTAGCTAAGACCGCTGGTTATGACGTCGCGGCGACCCCGAACCTCAAGGAAACCCTCGAGCTACTCCCGCAGGCGGACCTCTTCCTCTTCAGTGGTAACCACGCCCAGTTCGGTACGCCTGAGTTCCAGAAGGCTATCCGTGACTTCACCGCCGCAGGGAAGGGCGTCGTCCTCTTACATGCCGCCACCTGGTATAACTGGCCGCTCGAGACCAAGTATAACGACGAGTTCGTTTGCGGTGGTTCCCGTAGTCACGGCCATAGCGAATTCCCCTTCACTGTGACTAAGCCGGCGCATCCCGTCATGGCGGGCGTTCCGGCGACTTTCAATATTCGTGACGAAAGTTACAACATCGAGCTGACCCGTCCGGAAGGCGCCGAAGTCCTCGGCACGATCCCTCGTCAGAATCCTAAGCCCGACCAGTCGACCATTCTCCCGTCCGTCTGGGTCGTCAAGCAGCCCAAGGCCCGCGTTGTTTGCATCGCCCTGGGTCACGACGAACACTCCCACGATCACCCCGCTTACCAGAAGTTACTGCTCAATTCGTTGAGCTGGGTTTCGCAGAAGTAACTGCGAAGAGAAGAGTACGGAGTACGGATTACGGAGTACAGAGTACGGGAACGGAGTACACAGTACGGAGTACAGAGTACGGGAACGGAGTACAGAGTACGGAGTACAGATTACAGATTACAGCGACCCACTATCCAAACTCCTTACTTTCATACTTCATCTCAGAACTCTGAACTCTCTTTGCACTCTCCTGTCTTTCCCTCCGTACTCTGTAATCCGAACTCTGTAATCTCATCTATCCCCTATCCCCTAACCCCTCATAACATGGTCTTCCACTACGGCACATTTACCTTCAAGCAGGGCGTCACGCCGGCGACTATCGAACAGTGCTTTGCCGAAATGCGTGGCATGGTCGGTAAGATCCCGGGGCTCCTCACCATGCAGCATGGCGTGTACCAGAGCGACGAAGGTCTGAATGACGGCTTTACGCACGGCTTCGTCATGACCTTTGATTCCCCTCAGAGCCGCGACACCTACCTCCCGCACCCTGAGCATGAGCGCGTAAAGCTCGTCGTGGTCCCGAACCTCGAACGCGTCATGGTGTTCGACTTCACGGTCTGAGGTAGGGGTAGAGTCGATGGCAGAGTCAAGGATAGAGGGTAGAGGGTAGGGGCGCGACTGCGTCGCGTCCTTATGCCTCAGAGGTAGGGACAGTACCACGTGCTGTCCTTTGATCGTACCAAGGTAGGGGCGTGGTTTACCGCGCCCTCCACCGGAGGAGGTCAAGGCGAAGCCTTGCCCCTACCCGATGCAGTGCGGTCGTGACGCCGTCCCGTCCCTGCCTAGGTAGCCATGCCCCTGGCGGGCCTGAACCCTGCTTGGGTCGCTTGACTTCTCCGGCGAGGCGGGAAATCTAGGTGGAGTGTTCTTCGCCCGCTCCAGATTCTTCGCCTGCCTAGCTTTTTTGCTTTTGGCTTCGGTGAGCGTTTTGGCGCATGACCATTGCCCCTGTGAAGATGTCGCGTCTGCTTGCGAGCATGCGGGTCAGGCCTGCGCCGAGCCTGCTGACTGCTCGGACTGCCTGGTTCCTAATCATGAGGTTGCGCTCGTCGAGGCCCCGTTGTTCTCCTTGCCTGCTGTTAAGGGGACGGCCTGCTTGGTCCGTTTATCCGTGCCGCTTGCCTTTGTTGAACGTTTGGCCGCCGTGCCCGACGCGTTATCTTTTAGTTTAGCTTTATCTGCCTATCGTCCGCCTGCCTTGAGGGCTGGGACGATGTCACTGCGGCTCTGAGTACTTATTGGTTGGCGGCCTAGCCGCCCGACTGCCTGGCATCCGCGACGGGTGCGGGTGGGTCGTACTCACTATCGTCGTCCAAGGGGGTACCCTGGGCTACCGCCCGTATGCATTTATATCCATGACTCATTCCAGCATCCTTTTCTTATCGGTAATCTTACCCGTGGCCGGCCATATGGCCGCCATCGACCAGACGGGCATCGTGCCGCCCAGCTCCGCCGATAGCGCCCCCCTTAGCCCTTTGGAAGTGCGCGCTCCGGCGTCGCTCAGCTTGGGCGATGTCCTCGCCCGGACCACTGCGTTAAACCCTGAACTACTTACCCTTGGTCTTGGCAATCAGGCTGCCGATGGCCGCGTGGCGCAGGCCGGCATGGGCCCTAACCCCAACTTGTCGCTTTCGGTCGAGAATTTTGGCGGTACCAAGTTGGCCCGTGGAACTGAGGTGATGGAAGTGACGGTGCAGGCGAGCCAGCTCATCGAGCGTGGCGACAAGTCCAGTCGCCGCGTGGCACTCGCCGAGCGCGATCGTGATGTCGCCACCGCCTCGTTAGTCCTGCGTAGGTCCGATATCCTTGCAGCGTCCGCTAATGCCTTTGCCAAGGCCCTGGTGGAAAATAGCCGTCTCGCCCTGGCGGGTGAGCAGCTCAAGCTTGCCCAGGAGACCTTTGCCTCGGCGACTCGTCGCCTGCAGGCCGCGACCGCCTCGCCTTCCGAAGTTGCCCGCGCCCGCGCTTCGCTGGCATCCGCCCAAGCTGAGTTGGGACGTGCCCAATCTGCGGTCTCGTTGGCCCGGGCGACCCTCGCCGCTAGTTGGGGCGGTAACGCCGCAGAAATCGCTGAAATCAAAGGGGCGCTCCTCCTCCCGGTAGAGCCGCCTGCGCTTGCCCGTTTTGAGGCCGCCCTGACCGTATCGGGCAGTCCGCGTTTGGGCTTGGTCTCCTCGCTGGTCGCCGGCCAGCGTGCTGCGCTCGACTTAGAATCCGCCCGCGGGGTGGCTGATGTCACCCTGGGTGCAGGCGTTCGTCGTCTCAATGAAGGTGCCGCCACTTCCTTCGTTTTAGGCGCGTCCATCCCGCTGACTTTCCGCGATGACAATTCTGGTAACATCCGCGCGGCCCGTGCGATGGTCCGAGCGTCTGAGCAATCGCTGCGCGCAGCGGAGTTGGAACAGCGTACGGCCCTCGCACATGCTCACGCCGAGCTCCTCGCTGCCCATGCCCAGGCGACGACCCTGCGCCGTGAGGCTGTGCCTGCAGCCGAAGAGGCCTGTGCCTCCGTGCAGTCCGCCTACAGCACCGGGTCGCTTGCCCTCATGGAGGTGCTTGATGCCCGCCGGGCTCTGATTGCCCTACGCCGCGACTTGTTGGACGCCGAACTTGCCTACGCGCTCGCCCTCGTCCGGGCCGAGGCCCTCGCGGGCGCATCTTTCGCTGAGACTAAGGCGCTCTTTGAACGCCCCTAATCATTCCCTCCGATCACTCCCTTTATCTAAAAATTATGAATTATAAAAAAATCATCCTCCCCGGGCTCATTCTCTTGGCGGGCCTGGCCGCTGCGGCCTGGCTCTTGCAAGGTCCGCATGCCCACCACGACCATGACCACGGGGCCCACGGACACGAAGCAGAGGAAGTAGCGGAGGCCAAGGGACCGCACCGTGGCCGGCTGCTCACCGATGGCGACTTCACGCTCGAGCTCGCGATCTTCGAAGCCGGCGTCCCCCCGGAGTTCCGCGCTTGGTTCACCAAGGCGGGTAAGCCCGTGGCGCCCGCCGACGTCAAATTATCCGTGACGCTCATCCGCCCTGGGAAAGTTGAGGACCGCTTCACCTTCGCGTCCGAGGCGGATTTTGCCCGCGGTGACCACGAGGTCGTTGAGCCCCATTCCTTCGACTACGTCATTGTCGCGGACCATGCCGGTACCGTGCATAAGTGGTCGTTCGCTGCGCCCGAGATGCAGACGGTAATCACGGCTGCGGCCGCCGCCAAAGCGGGCGTGCAGGTCACGCAGGCTGCTCCGGCGGAATTGGACGAGGTCCTTGAAGTCTATGGGCGAGTTAGCCTCGACTTGGACGGTGTCCGCCGAGCCACCGCGCGTTTTGCGGGGGTCGTCGTGGAGGCCCGTAAGTCTCTCGGCGATAAGGTTGCCGCGGGCGAGGTCGTTGCCCGCGTGGAGAATAGCCAGACGCTCGTTTCCGCTGAGGTGAAGGCGCCCGGAGCCGGCGTGGTCATCGCGCGCACCGCCGCCGCGGGCGAGGTGGTCGCCGAGGGTGCGGCACTCTATACCATCGCTGGCCTAGATAAGGTCTGGGTCGAGCTCGAGATTCCTTCCAAAGACCTTGGTCGGGTGAAGGCCGGACAAGCTGTCGTGCTGCATGCCGATGATGGGCGTGAGGCGACCAAGGGCGTCATT
>Ga0102879_1001402_pt1 | contig 9838 bp, 9 predicted proteins | sample Colrivmet1548B02_FD_78187 | JGI IMG/M metagenome (GOLD analysis project Ga0102879, IMG submission 78187) | Estuarine microbial communities from the Columbia River estuary - metaG 1548B-02 | ecosystem: Environmental > Aquatic > Marine > Intertidal zone > Estuary | place: USA: Columbia River Estuary... | reverse complement strand
TCTCCCATGGGACCCTATTCGCCAGAGGCCACCACAGAGGCCACCAGAAGTGCCCTAGACAGACACGAGTGGCTATAGTTAACCTACTGTTATCGTTGATGTCGGTGTGTAGACTGATGCCGTCTTAGGGAACCATCTCCGTGTGGGGGCACCATTCAAATCAATGACTTAGCTCGAATTTGCAATTTCCTGAAACGTTCTCAGCGAGACGCTCAGCGAGACAAATCAGCGTTGAACTGCGGTTTGATTCCGTAAAAACGCACTCTTTCCTCACGCCTGCAATTAGCAACCCATCCGCGCCACACCGCCCCCCCGCGCGTGCGCGTCGCTGTGTGGCGCGTAAGACTTCGCGGTGCAGCTTCGTCAGACCAAACAGCGCATAGTGCGGCCAGCCCCCCCTTGCGCCCCTCCCAGATACAAGCTGCAACAGACCGCTAGTTTCCCGCCGCGTCAGCCTAGGTTGCGATGCCAGCGTCCTGAACGCATGCGTCTGGCGTGAGGGGGAGGCAGCCTGTAGCAATGGAGAGAACTTAAAAAGTATCATATTGAAACCGAGCGGTTATCTTGATAAAAAACGGGTATAGCGAGCGTGTAAGTCCGCGCGAAACAACCGGTACATACCGCACCATGATGACAAATCTTAAATCTCTTCGGCGACCTGCCGACTTAGGGCGTCGCCCCAAACCACTCATTTTCAAAGGAGTCACCATGCGCGAATTTTGTGCAGCTGTGGCCATTGCCGTATGTGCAACATCAGCCGTTGCCGATAGTAATACCGCTACGGCACAACATTTGTTAAATCAACTCGGTTTGGATGCGGGGCCTGTTGATGGATCGTGGGGGCCGCGAACAGGCCGCGCCATTGACCGTTTTTATGCCGAATTGGGTGCGGTTTATGATGGCTCCCTCGATGCGCAAGGCATTTCAGAACTGGAGGCTGCGGCGGCAACTTATCGTCATTTCGGTAACCGTGATTGGTCTCCGGAAATTCGCAGCGATCTGCATGACATCGACGTCTCAACGGCGCCATTCGATTACATTAGTGATAACTTGATCGCAGGTTTGGTGCCTTTCCAGCGGTTCAGCGAACCCGATCTGGGTACGCATCCCGTTGGCGAACCTCCGGATGTTGAATGGGTGAGGCGGCCAATGGATGTCGATTGTCTAACTGTTCTGCGCGATATGTCGCCGCCAGATATGAGTAGATGGGATGCGCCGCTTTATGCACAGAATTGTAATTATCACTATCGGCAAAAAATCTTTGGCGGGGGAATTGATGCATTTCAGGAGATTTTGGATCACTGGGCCGCTCAGCCTCTGGGGATTTATGATTTGGAACCGAACGGGGATGACTCCTATTTCAAAGCAACCCTTATGGCGTCCATCGGGACAACATATGCGTTATTTTACGATCTGTTCGACAATCATGCAGCAATCGACAGCTTTATTACCGATTGGATGCTGAACAACCAAACCGTGGTGGGTGAGGGTACTTGCCCATTTTCCGCGCCTGAAAGCTTTAAGCCTGATCGATATATCGTTGATTCCTGTGGTAGTAATCATTGGCGCTTGTCGGTTGCAAATGTTGCGCTGGGGCTGCGGCTGGGGGATCGTCAGTTGTTTATCGCAGGTGTTAAGCATCTTGAGATTAACCTGTCGATGTATGACGTCGACGGTATTTTCACGCCTTATGCGACGCGGGGTTGGGATTCGCCCGGATATGCGGTGGATAATAACGAATACATCACAAGCATAGCCCTAATGTTAGCAGAGGTGGACGTAAACTTATACGATCTGAAAATTCACGATGGCCGAGATATTGCGTCGCTAATCGAGGGGCATAACGCATGGCTTAACGATCCGAGTTTGGCCGAACGCTATTTTATCGGGTCAGACACCTGCAACGACGGGTCGTGCACGCGGCTTGACAGTATGGCTGCACTGGGGCCGCTTGATCAGTGGAAGGTCGATCGTCAATTCGAAGATTTTGACATCCTACTGCGGTCGTTTCATTATCAAGTTACCGAAAAAGAACTTGACCCTATCGATTTGGCGCGGATGTATCCAAGTGATCGTGGAGGTAGTTTGCCGGGTATGTATGTCTGGGGGCAGACTTCGGCCTTTCCATATATTTATGCGACGCTGGAGCGCTTGGATGCGTTGGAAGGCTACTTAGAGCCTGAGTCTGTGGATGTCAGCGACGTACCTTTGGACATGACTAACATGGAATGCGGTTTTGAAATGCGTCGCAGGTCTAGCGGTGAGTCTCAAGACATCGTTATAGCATCAGGTAGTATTGTTACGTCTGACGGGCGCGTCACGATATCAATGATAGATATACGAACGGGCAAAACTCCAAATGTGGAAATGGTGATGGAGGAAGCAGATTTATATTTGGCGCAAAATGGTAGAATTATTGGCGATTTTCCGGTTTATTTTAATGACCGAATTGACGTTGTCCGATTTGGCTCTGAGTTCGATCCGTTGCTAGCGGGGGTAGGCCCCCAAGGTAATCATTATTTCGACATTGACGATTCTACACACCTCATATTGGTCATAACAGAGTGCGAGTAGGCGCAATCAAGACACTGCCATTCGGTGCAGATGTGATTGGCACAGCGGTGCAAGTGCCCCGTCCGATAACCGATCAAGCTGCGCGCAAGGGCAGGGCGCCGCAAGCACTCACCCCACGCCTATTTCCCCCACCGGACAACTGGACACCCCTATAGGGGGTTGTCCGTGTCTGTCCGTCTGGATGGGGCGCTGAGATCCACACACCGATGAAACGAACTGCCTGACCTTGGTAATTGCCATAGATTTTTCAAATTTTTTCGGGGCCTCAACTGTATGCGCACGCATCTGCAGCCGCCCCGACCTTACCCGCTTACCCCCGGGGGGGGTGCCTGCCGCCTTGAAGCATTTAAAGCCCTTGGCCCATATCAACCATCATTTAGGGCGTGTTTTTTGGGAGGTGGCTGGTGAAATTCTGCAAGCGGTCCAACCCTTGTCCGCATACTGCGCCGCCAACGCCTCCGCTAACATCAGGCCGACTTCCAACGCGCTAAATAACTTCATAGCAATCTCCCTTTGTCCCTATCCATGCGAGGGATTGCTGGCAGACCAAGATGTTGCGGGGCGCGGCAGTGGGCCAAGGGGGGGAGTGATTACCTCTTGATTACCTCTTGATTACCTCAAGATGGCAAAAAAAGCTCTTTAAATTCAATATGATTACCTTGATTACCTTGATTACCTGTATTTTCCAGTTGCCGCGGTTGCGGTACTACTCTTCTCTTTATTTCTTCTTCTTTTATCCCAAAAATAGAAATCAGAGGTAATCAGGTAATCATCCTGTTTTTAAACGATTTTTCAGGTAATATCGAGGTAATATGGAGGTAATCAGAGGTAATCATTGGCAAAGAACCGAGCCACCGCGGTGGGTGGCTCAGCAGGCGCGGTGGGGCTTATTCCTTCAGGAGAAGGCACTTGACCGACTTCCGGTCTGATGTGAGCCGAACTTTAACTTCGCCATCCCTACTGGCGAGGGCAAGAACGTTCTTCGCCTTTTTCACGAACGTCATGCGCTCCGACTGGTCGTAATTGTCGGCCAGCCAATCTTCGAACAGTTTGCGCGGGCGAATTAACCCGACGCCACCATTGGTCAGGTTTATGACATCTGGACTGAAATCGTGGTCCTTGTTAAGCATCGCTTCGCGGAAGGCGTCCGCGATCTGGTGTAGGCTTTCAGACACTCGCCCCAGCTGCTTGCCGATCCCCCGGCTGGCATGAAACGCTGTCACAGCTGCATCTGCAACAGTGACGGCCCCGCTGCTGCCTAACTTGCGGTATTCCTCGACGTGCTGATTGAGGGTTAGGGCTATCCAGTTCCGCAGGTTTACCGCGTAGGCCGACTTGTTTGCAGCAAAGACTGGGCGATCATCAATCCGACCTGAGTTCTCGATAAAGCTCATCCGGTTCGCAAACTGGTCCTCGACCCCGTGGGAGGTCACAAGGCTGGCCACGTTTTCCGCGCTCATGAACAGCTTTGTGTAGATCGCCGCCCGTTGGCGCAGTTGGTTCTTGGGCGACAACTCGATCTCGTTCTGAAGCTGCTTCAGCTCGGATTTAACCGACTTGAACTCGTCCACAAGCAAGACAATCGCCCGCTTGAAGTTGTCGGCGCTCAAGCCCACGGGCTGGCCCTCCATCACCTTCTCGATTTCCTTTGTTGATGTCTCAACCACCACACCGAGGTCTTTGAGAAGCCCCGTAAAAAGGCCTTTCCCGAAGTCGGAGTCGGCTTGCCACCAAAGGTAGGCCTTCTTGCGATCCCCTGCAAAACGCGCATCAATGATGAATTTCAGCACCGCATCCACGTCAGGCCAGTGGGTGCGAAAGTCGTCTACGAAGAGCATGTCGATTGGTCCGGTTGTCCACGGTATGTGCGGCAGGACAATCTGGGCGTCATGTTCGCGCAACACGAACACCTCATGGGTGGCAAACATATCTACGCCCCATGCGATCATGTCTCGCTGCCGATACAGGAGGATGTGATCCATGACCGGTGTACGAATGGCAGCCCTTAGGCTTTTCTCTGCCGCTTGCCGATCCTTTGGTATTACCTGAGACACCCACGCTGCTATCTCATCAGCACCGACTGGAGAGCCGAAAGTAGCCAGCATGAACTTCCAGCCCTCGCCCTGAGTGAATTTGACCAAATGACCCTCGCGGTTGAGAAAGTGAAGCTTCGATTGAGACGCGGACCAGAACGACCGACCTATCATCTTCCCGACGCGCTCGGCATCGACGGCAATGGCGTCGACTTTGATTCCGACTTCTGCCAAAACGTCTTTCAGGCCGTCTTTGATACGCTTAGCAATCCGATCCGCGTCCTTTGCCGTCTTGGCGTCCAGATGGGCTTCTGCTGCGCGTTTTTCGGGGTGCCTCGGCTCACTCTTCCCTGCGGTCAGACCACTCTTGATCGTGGGGTGGATCTCGCGAGCCTCTAAGCCCATCTGTAATGCCGCCTGTTTTAACGCGGCCACCGCTTCGTCTTCGTCCAAGTGACCGCCACCGACGATCTGGCCCATGCGGAAGGCGGACGTATTGAGCGCGTTGTTTCGGTCGCCTTCGGGCGTTCTGACCAGTTCAGCGATCTCGTTTGACAGAGCGGTTTCTCCCCACCCACGCGCGGCAGAGGCTACCATCATTGGCGCGGCCCGTTGTGAAAGCTTGCGTTGTTCGCCGTATTCAGCGGCGACCCAATTAAGGAAATCGTCCAACCCCTCTTGGGTAATCTCAGGCAGCAAATTATCAACCCATCCCGGAAACGTGTCCCACGGCCTCACGCCTTTCCATCTGTAGGGTTGGCCAGTGTCTGGGTGAATGCCGAAGGCCACGATTTGCTGGCCGTTGCCAAGCACCTCGAGCTTCTCTTGCTTGCCATTGGGCGCTTTGCCAGTTGGCTGGAGCGTGACGTCACGTTTCTTGATGTCGAGACCACGATAGAACAGCGCCGTCTTGGGGGCTTGCCCGACGCGCTCTAGCGTGGCGCCGAAACGCCGCATGGCTTCCGTTACGATAGCCGCGCTCACGTCCTCGCAATAGGCGTCCACATCCAGAGCCACGATACCCTGACCCGTGACAATTCCAATGCCGCTGTCTGGCCGAAAGTCCTCCGAGGTGAACTCGCGTTCTGTCCAACCAGTGTGGGCGGGCCGTTTTTGCTTGGGCAGAATTGGCACAATGCGCCAGCCGCCTTCAATCATCGCTTTGGCTTTGTCGATTGCGGTCTCGGCTGACGATTGATCTTTCATGCTTCGCCCCCAATTCGATCAGGCAGGACCGAGAGAATGACCGTCACGGATGGGTCAGAGAGCGGTTCTAACCTTGCACAGGCGCGGACGAGGCTGTCTTTGGTCGTGACATACGTGCGCGCCCGCCAAACGCCCCGGTGCAAAGGGTCAGCCGTGCGATGTTGGATGATCCACTGGGCGCGATCCTTACATAGGATGACGCGCCAGCGTGGGGCAAGCCATACGATAACCGAGCGATAGTTATCATCCCGCTCCCTGTGTGAATACGTCTGTGTAGATCTGCACCCATCAATCGCCGGGGGTACGGGGGGGGTGCTGGCGTTTGCCATGATCATCCCTCCGACTGCTTATAAGCGTAAGCCGAGTTCAGCTTCGCCTCAGCAACCGCCATTACTTCGGCGACCGCATACACGGTCGCCTTGTTTGGGCGTCGGACAGTCAACGGCCACCGCTCAAGCGTGCGTGGGCTGATTGGGAAAAAGTGATGGGTAATGATCGCAGCAGCCGTCGGCTTGTCCGCGTATTGCGGCAGTGGCTGATCGGGTATCCATGAACACTTCTGTGGCATTTTGGGGCTCCTTGTTACGGTATGCCACTCTTTTAGCCGATCGGTTTCGCATGATTTCAGAAGTGCCTAACAATCAAGTTTATTGATATTAATCGCGCTCGAAGCGACGGTAAGCCTCCCAGAGGTTACTTGCTTCTTTGACTTTAACGCAAAATTTGGTAGCTGCTTCTTCTAGAATTAGCTTACGCGTCCCCCGCGGCGGCTTATTCGAAATACTGACCACACGGTTTTGGGAAGGCTCGCCAAATATTGCTTCGTTCAGGAACTCAATCTCGACCTCAACATCATCATGGTGAGTCTCGCCAGCCTCACTGTTCAGCCAAGCACCTCGGTCGCCTATGGGAACTAAACTCGCTGATCTATGAAGGCTGCCTATCTCTGATTGCTCCGAAAACTTGACTGCTTTGTTTCTTATGACGGCAGCAGCTTCAGCTTCACGCCATCGGCCTTCACACATTTGCCCAACTGCCAAGACATCTTCAAATGACCATTTCGGCTTTCGTCCTGCCCCAGCACGCTTCCCTCCGTGAGACCGCCCGCCATCCACGCCATTATTACTGTTCATATCCATCCCTCCAGTAACTGCCCCCATTCCTTCATGACACTACGTCGTGTCTCCAAGTGCTTAGCCTGCTGGTAGTGGCGTATTACACCACCTCGGGTGGCGCTCTGCTTGTGGTTCAGTAGGCTATCAATGATACTCTCTGAGACGTCGGTGTTCTCTGCCATCAGGGTAGAGAAGGTCCGCCGTAGATCATGTAAGATGAAATTATTTATGCCAGAGGCCGTGCGTACGCAGCGATTGAAATGGCTCCACGACGTCATCTTTTCGCCCCTTCGCGCAGAAAGCGGAAACACAAGGCGATCATGCGTCAGGTGATCGGATCCGATTACAGAAACTGCCATCGGACTAAGAGGCATGATGAAATGTTCTGAATTTTTAGTGTCGTCAAAGCTGAGGCTTATCTCAGCACGATCAGCATCTATTTGTCCCCAAGCTAGCTCCGACCCTTCAGCGGCCCGGAGGGGGGTCGTGATCATAAACCTGAGATACCGCTGGTACTGAAGCTTTAGGCCATCAGCATTCCACAGAGCCCGCAGATCATCCGGTGAGTAAAAGTTCATTCTCGGAGGCGGCGGCTTTGGACGGCGGCGTTTTGAAACGGACACGCAGGGGTTTGACTGCAGAACCTCCTCGTCAAGCAAGTAGTCCAGAAACCGAGACACGGCTCCGAGACGTTGTCGACCTGTTGCTGGACGCTCCCGATGCATGTCCGCCAATTCACGGATATGCCGTGGCGCACACTCTTCGGGATAAGCATCAACCAAGTCCAGCTCCTGAAGTGCGAACCGGACGTTGCGCAACTCATCTCGCTGGTACTTGTCATGGCCGTCCCGCATGCGTTCAGTCGCGTAACGCGCCAGCCAAGCCGTGCATGTCTGCTTTTTCGACGCTTCAGCTAAACGCAATCTCTCAGCAGACCGTTGGGTGCTAGCTGGATCATCCCCTGCGCGTACCAGCGCCTTGACCGTCTCTGCAGCAAGCCGAGCTTCAGGCGGCGACATCGAAATAGGATCACCCAACTTCATCGTGCGTTGCGCGTGCCTCTTAGCACCGTCAGTGTATCCCCGCTTTCGATAAGCATAGGTCCAGCTACAGCTTCGGCTGTTAATAACGAGCTTCAATCCAGAACAAGCTTGGTCGGACAGCGTCACACGATCGCCAAGCGCCTTCTGCTCCTTGACGTACTTGTCGATGGATCGTTGATCGATCTTGCAGGTGATGTTTAGACTTGGCATATTCAGCGAGACACTCAGCGAGACAAAATGGCGGAACTGTTCGTAGGTTAGCGGAGGTCAGTGTGGCGAACAAGCGCATATAAGCCATATAAAACGGGTAAAATGCGCAAAACCCTCAGGAAATGAGAATACACAGCAACTGATTTGTAATCAGTGGGTCGGGAGTTCGAGTCTCTCTGGGGGCACCATTTCACCCATCTCCCGCGACCTTCCGACGCCCCTTGGCGTTGGCTTGTTCTCCTTCCGGCACCGGCAGCCTATATGGGGCAAAGCAATCTCGAAGGTGGACTTTCCCATGGCCAAGCTTTTCTCCCCCTTGAAACTTGGTGGGCACATCCTCTCGCACCGCGTCATCATGGCGCCGCTGACGCGGATGCGGGCTGTCGCCCCGGCCTATGCGCCGACCGATCTGATGGTCGAATATTATGGTCAGCGGGCGAGCGATGGGGGCCTGATCATCACCGAGGCGACCCAGATTTCCGAAACGGCACGGGGTGGGCCGGATACGCCGGGCATCTATACGGCCGAACAGGTCAATGGCTGGCAGCGGGTCACGCAGGCGATCCATGGCAAGGGCGGCATCACCTTCATGCAGCTTTGGCACATGGGGCGGATATCGCATTCTTCCTATCAACCAGATGGTGGTGCGCCCTGGGCGCCGTCCGCCATCGCGCCACAGCTTGAGGTGACGCTTCCCGACCGGACCCGCGCGCCTGCGGAAACACCACGCGCATTTTCGACCGAGGAGATCGGCAGGCTGATCGAGAGCTATGTTGCCGCCGGAAAAAACGCCGTCGCGGCAGGCTTCGACGGGGTCGAGATTCATGCCGCCAACGGCTATCTCCTGGAACAATTCCTGCAATCGCGGACCAACCAGCGGACCGACCGCTACGGCGGCTCGATCGAAAATCGCTGCCGCGTGGTGATAGAAATTGCTGATGCCTTGGCCAAGGCGCTTGGTGCAGACCGGGTGGGTATCCGCCTCTCTCCGTTCGGCATCGCCAATGACAGCGGCGAGGAGGAGCCGATGCCGCTCTATTCCCATCTTGTGGGTGAGTTGAACAAGCTGGGCCTCGCCTATCTGCACCTTCTCGAGCCACGCGCCTCGGGGGCGGGGCAGAAGGATGTGGATCATCAGGGCTTGCCCTCCGCCGCGGTCCTGTTCCGGCCGCTCTGGAGTGGGGTTTTGATAACGGCGGGCAATTTCAAGGGCGACAGCGCCGAGGAAATGGTGGCAGCGGGCCATGCCGATGCGGTCGCCTTTGGCCGCTATTTCATCTCCAACCCCGACCTGCCACAGCGCCTGCAGTTAGGGGCGGCGCTTGCGCCCTATAACCGTCCGACCTTCTATTCTCCGGGGCCGGAAGGCTATGTCGACTATCCGGCGATGACCGAAACCCGCTAGGACGGGCTGGCGGGGAATATCCGGCTCAAGACCTCTTTCGCACGGCCATTCTCGACCAGTTGGGCGACGATCAATATTTCCCGGGCCTGGACCGGATCACCGGCGATCTTGGCCGCCTCGCGCAGAATGGCAGCCATGCGGCGGGCGATCTGGGGCTTGGTTTGGGCCGTCTGAAGCGCTGCGGCGGCGATCAGGCCGAGGGTGGCATCCAAATCCATCGGGCCGAGGTTCGACGCGCCGAGATCCTTGATG
>Ga0102879_1001392_pt1 | contig 9861 bp, 9 predicted proteins | sample Colrivmet1548B02_FD_78187 | JGI IMG/M metagenome (GOLD analysis project Ga0102879, IMG submission 78187) | Estuarine microbial communities from the Columbia River estuary - metaG 1548B-02 | ecosystem: Environmental > Aquatic > Marine > Intertidal zone > Estuary | place: USA: Columbia River Estuary... | reverse complement strand
GCCGCAACTTTTTTTACTGCAGCTTTTTTAACAGGCTTGACTTCTTCAGGTTGTTCATCGCGAACAAGACCATCGCGTTCAGCACGACGACGCACACGGTCGGCTTGCGCCTCGATAATGGACGATGAATGCCCCTTGATGTCGATGCCCATATTGAGACATAGGTCGACAGCTTCCTTATTGGTAAGACCGAGTTCTTTAGCGAGCTCGTGGACGCGCAGATTCTTAGCCAATGTAAATTCAGCCTTTCATTTCCATGGAGGAGCGCATCAGGGTCATAAGGTCTGATGCGGTAATCGTTATTTCTTTACGTAGTGAGCGACGTAAAGCGCCTTGGGAGACAGCTTTTTCTGCACAACTCTCGTTGTGAGCACAAAGCCATGCTCCCCTACCTGACGACGTCGGTGAGACGTAGACAGCATGATTCGATACAACAAGACGCATCAAAGAGCCGTCGTCAAAACGACGACGACAACCAACACACATGCGTGTAGGACGATGCAACGTCAATGTCACTATTCGGCAACCTCGGTGGTTGCTGCAGGTGTGCCGCCGCCGGCCCATTCTTTTTCACTCATGACAGAACCATCTGCTGCATGCCATTCCATTTCACCGGTGGCATCGTTTTGGGTCCATTTGCCTTCAGCAAAACCTGAGTCGCTTGTGGTGTTTGGTGATTCACCAGATGCTTCAGCAGCTGCTTGATTTTCGCTCTTGATGTCGATGCGCAAACCAGTGAGGCGAGCAGCAAGACGAGCGTTTTGTCCTTCTTTGCCAATGGCCAATGACAACTGGAATTCAGGAACAATGACGTCGGCCTGTGTGCCGTCGGCGCTGATGCGTACTTCTGTGACCTTGGCAGGTGACAGTGCTTTAGCAACGAAATCGGCAAGGTCTTCGCTGTAAGGAACGATGTCGATTTTTTCGCCACGGAGTTCGTTGACCACCATGCGCACGCGACCACCACGGGCGCCTACACAGGCGCCAACAGGGTCGACGTTATGGTCATTTGACCACACGGCAATTTTGGTGCGGTGCCCTGGCTCACGTGAGCAAGCCTTGATTTCCACCACACCATCGGCAATTTCGGGAACTTCAAGCTCGAACAGACGCTTGATGAGACCAGGATGCGTACGGCTCACCACAATTTGTGGGCCTTTTGCTGTTTTGCGCACTTCTACGATGTAAGCCTTGACGCAGCCATTTGGCTCTGGCTTTTCGTAAGGAACTTGCTCTGCTTGTGGCAAAAGAGCTTCCACTTTGCCCAAGTCGAGCAAGGTGTAGCGCTTGTCGATTTGCTGAATGATGCCCGTCACAATGTCACCTTCACGGTTTGCATACTCTTCAAACTTACGATCGCGCTCTGCTTCGCGAATGCGCTGACTCATGACCTGACGGAAGGTAACTGCCGCAATACGGCCAAGTTCTTCCTTCTTCGGTGTGTCGTCGCGTTCATTCACCCAGTTGCCGTCGTCGTCGAGGTCGTACGCGGTGAAGCGCATGTCGAGGTTGTCGGGGTTGATTTCCACGATGACTTCGTCGGCAGCGCCGGGGCGCTTTTTGTAGGCAGAGGCCAATGCCTCGACCAATACTTGTAAGAGTGCGTCAACGCTGATGCCTTTTTCAATGGCCAACATCTTGACGGCTTCGGTCATGTCGAGATTGCTCATGATGCAGTTGCCTCCGTGTTTGCGGTGTCTGAGTGTTTCGTTTCAAAATCGTCTTCAAATTCGTCGTCGGATTCGTCGGAATCGTCGCTTGCATTTGCCTCTAAAGCGGCAAATTGTGCTTCTAATTCAGCTGCTTTACGGGCTTCTGGCGAACCAGGCTTCGGTGCTGCTGCCCAAACAAAAACTGTTTTTGCGCGATCGATATTGGCAATATCGATGGTGATGCTGCGCGCTTCGGCACGTTTGCCCTCTGGCAAAATATGCAAAGTGATTTCTTGGGGCGTTGCTGCAGCGAGAATTCCTTGGAAACGTCGAGCACCATCGATTGCAGTGTGCAAACGCAACGAGACGGTCTTACCCACTTCGCGCTGGTAATGCTCGGCACGGCGCAAGTTGCGCTCGAGGCCAGGGCTCGATACTTCAAGTGTGTAACGCCCAGGAACTGGGTCGTTGTGGTCGAGTTCACGACCAAGCAAGCGGGTAATGAGCGCAATTTTGTCGAGGCTGACGCCACTTTCCTGGCCAGGAGGCGTATCGACTTCAACGCGCACGACACCACCAGAAAATTCGAGGTCATAAATTTCAAGTTCCAGGTCGCTGACGATGGGGCCGACTAAGGCGGCCACGGCATCGGCTACGGGTGAACCAAACGAGCGAGGTGCAGGGTTTGTTGATGCATTGGTCATACTCGTTTTCTCACTTTCTTCGTAGTAGCTCTGGACTTGTCAATGAACACCTCGTCGGGCGACGCGAACAAAAAAGGCGTGGGCGTGGCCCACGCCTCTCGGTTCACGGAACTCTAAAGGACGCTGAAAGTGTAGCGGTTTGCCCGCCTAAAGCCCCCCGACCCCACCTCACCTGAATTACCGTAAGGGGGTGATCCATCGCCTTTCCCACCTTTTCCTGCGTACCTTGCGCGACGACCCTGCCGATGCTGAGGTACCGAGCCACAAGCTCTTGGTCCGCGCTGGCTATATTCGCCGTGCCGCCCCTGGTGGGTACACCTGGCTCCCCCTGGGTTGGGAGATCCACCGCAAGGTGGAAAACATTGTGCGCGAAGAGATGAACGCCATCGGCGCCCAGGAAGTGCACTTTCCCGCCCTCCTCCCCCGCGAGCCCTACGAGGCCACCAACCGCTGGACCGAATACGGACCCACCCTGTTTCGCCTGCAAGACCGCCGCGGTGTTGACTACCTCCTTGGCCCAACGCACGAAGAGATGTTCACGCTGCTCGTGAAAGACCTCTACTCGAGCTACAAAGATCTCCCCGTTTCGCTCTATCAGATTCAAACGAAATACCGCGACGAAGCTCGCCCTCGTGCCGGCCTCTTACGTGGTCGCGAGTTCACTATGAAAGATTCCTACAGTTTCGATAACGACGAAGCTGGCTTGGCAGCGAGCTACCAAGCGCACCGCGATGCCTACATTCGTATTTTTGATCGCCTCAAAATTCCCTATGTAGTGGTGTCGGCAATGTCGGGCGCAATGGGTGGTTCTCAATCGGAAGAGTTCCTTGCCGAGTGCGAAGTGGGTGAAGACACTTTTGTGCGCTGCACCTCGTGCAACTACGCAGCCAACACCGAGGCAGTTCAAGTACGCGTCACTGCTCTTGCCAATGTTGATGTTCCTGCAGCACTTGTTGTTGACACACCACAAACACCCACCATTGATTCATTGGTTGCATTACTCAACACCACTTCACACAAGTCGCCTACAGGCACAGCATTCGCTGCAGGCGACACATTGAAAAATGTCATTGTGATGGTGAAGCATCCCGATGGCACAAGTGAGCCTCTTGCGGTGGGTGTTCCTGGCGATCGCGAGGTCGACATGAAACGTCTTGAAGCGCAACTGTCACCAAGTGAAGTAGAACCTTTTGACGATGCAGCGTTCGCCAAGTTCCCCGCATTAGTAAAGGGATACATCGGACCCGATGTGTTGGGCACAACTCGCGCCTCTGGTATTCGTTACCTTCTCGACACTCGCGTCGTAGAAGGCTCGGCGTGGGTTACTGGCGCAAACGCCAAAGGTCAACACGTCATCAACTTTGTATATGGTCGCGACTTTGCATGCGATGGAACCATTGAGGCAGCAGAAGTGCGTGCCGGTGATGCTTGCCCACATTGCGCCGCACCCATGAGCATCGACCGCGGTATTGAAATTGGCCACGTGTTTCAACTGGGTCGCAAATACGCAGAAGCACTCGACTTGAAAGTACTCGACCAGAATGGCAAGCAAGCGGTGGTCACCATGGGCTCATATGGCATTGGTGTATCGCGCGCCGTTGCTGTAGTTGCAGAAACGTGCCACGACGAACTTGGGTTGTGCTGGCCACGTGCCATTGCGCCAGCCGATGTGCACGTAGTGATTACTGGCAAGGCCGGAGACGACATTTCAGTGGCAGGTGAAAAACTTGCTCAAGAACTCCACAGTGCAGGCGTCACCGTATTACTCGATGATCGCATTGGTGTTTCACCAGGTGTGAAATTCAAAGATGCAGAACTACTCGGCATGCCCACCATCGTGGTGGTGGGCAAAGGTCTTGCCGACGGTGTTGTTGAAGTGCGCGATCGCGCCACTGGTGAGCGCAGCAACGTACCTGTTGGTGAAGCCGCACAACACATTGCACACATCTGTAAATCAGGAACCTGACATGCAATTGGTAAGTGGAGTACACAAACACTACGACTGGGGAAATCATCATTTCCTCTATGAGTTTGTTGGTGCCCCTCTTGCCAATGAACCACTTGCAGAAATTTGGTTTGGCACTCACCCAGACGGCCACGCTTCACTCACAGCAACACAAGAAACACTTGCGAGTGCTGCCGGGCCACTTCCTTTCATGGTGAAGTTTCTCTCGGCATCTTCACCGCTTTCTTTGCAAGTGCACCCCACCGCAGAACAAGCACGTGCAGGTTTCGAGCGTCAAGACAAAGCAAGCATTCCCATTGGTTCACCACAACGGATTTATCGCGACAGCTCCGATAAGCCCGAACTCCTCATTGCCCTCACACCCTTTACTGCGCTGTGCGGGTTCCATGATGCGGCAAGTTCTGTGGGCTGGTTTCGCGCCATGCAGTGGAGCGACTTAGCTAACTACTTGGAACAACATGGCATTGAGGCCTTTGCCCGCGAGGCGCTTGAAGGAAATGCATTGCGCATTCCCGATCAACTACCTCCGTGGGCCAATGACTTGCGGGTTGCCTACCCCAACGACCCTGCGCTTCTCATTGCTCTACTCATGCACCGTGTAGAGCTAGCCGCTGGCGAATGCTTGCTTCTTGAAGCAGGAACCCTGCATGCGTATCTCAATGGTTCTGCCATAGAAGTAATGAACACCAGCGACAACGTGGTGCGCGGTGGCTTTACTCACAAATATGTTGACACTGCAGAACTTTTAAGCATCACGCACTGGGAATCTTCTTCTACGCCCGTGCGCCGCGCTACAAACGCTCTCCCCAACACCAGCACGTACCCCACTACTGGCGCGTTTCGCGTACACAGCGTTACTTCACCTGCCACAGTGCCCGCTTCAGCTACGCCCCAACTCGTTGCATGCATTGCCGGCTCGGGGCAAGGCTTCTCGCGTGGCCAAGTAATGCTGTTGAATGCAAATGAAGAAATGCAATTAACCGGCGACTGCGTAGTTATTGCTACGACAAGCGACACACAGCGTTAAGCGCCAGTTCCAAAACACGCTCACGTACTGACGTTTGTTTTTCCCAATGACGGTGGTCCCATGTTTGCGCACTCACATCGTCGCCGGCATATAACAACTGCCCATAAACCGCTCCACGAAACATAGCAACTGCAAACATTGCCGATGCTTCCATTTCAACACTGATACACCCTTGCTCGCGACGCCGCGCAACTTTTTCTGGTGTCTCGCGAAAGATTGCGTCGGTGGTCCAAGTGAGGCCCTTATCGTGGGGAACTCCGGCATCTGATAGTTCTGCGTCAATTGCATCCACGGCAAGTGGATGTGGCACAACAGCAACCTCGACAGGTTGATAGTGATGGCTGGTGCCTTCGTCACGTACGGCACCCGTCGGAACAATGATGTGACCCACATCGAAACCTTGCTTCACGATGCCTGCACCGCCACAACCAATGATCTTTGTAGCACCTAGACCAATGATGTCTTCTAATGAAGTTGCAGCCGCGGGCGCACCTACTCCGGGGTTGAACACCGCAATGCGCTTTCCAAGATGCTCTACAACATGCACTTCGTGGTCGCCGTGCTCGAAAGGAATGCGGTAAATTGGATCTTGGCCTGCAAAACGTTTGCGTTGTACATCGCCGAACCAACAGGCCACAGCAAGTTCGGGAAAGTTGTCTACACGCCTGCGCATTGGCGGGTTGATGACCGCAGTTTGCGACTCTTCAAATTCAAAGAGTGGATGACCTGAATGCTGCGACATCAGTACGCCTTATTAGGACTTGGCAATATTCTGGCGAATGTTCACAATACGGTCGTGTGAATGATTCACATCGTCACCTTGTTCATCAAGTAATGCCGAACGATCTTTTTGCGCTTCTCGTTCTGCGATGGTGGTATCGACTCGCGCAATGGCTGCTTCAGCGCCATGCTCATTGATGTATGTAGCCCACTCCACTAATGCATCGACCATTTCCGATTCAGGAACAACAGCCACATTGCGACCCTTCACGAAGAGATGCCCGCGCTTATTGCCGGCCGCAATACCTATATCGGCTTCGCGCGCTTCGCCCGGACCATTGACCACACAACCCATCACAGCCACTTGCAGTGGAATGAGTTTGTCGGCAAATGCTTCTTGAGCACGACGCGCCACATCGATGACATCAATTTCTGCTCGCCCACAACTAGGGCACGCAATGAGGTCGACATTTTTACGTTCACGCAGCCCCAGTGCTTCTAACAACTGCCTGCCAGCACGAGCCTCTTCGACGGGATCGGCAGTGAGGCTGTAGCGAATGGTGTCGCCAATGCCTTCGAGCAAGAGCGCTGCAATGCCGGCTGTGGCCTTCACCAACCCGGCAGGAGGTGGCCCAGCTTCTGTAACACCGAGGTGCAACGGCGCATCGGTGACCTTGCTCAATTCACGATAAGCCTCGACCATGAGTGGAACGTTTGAAGCTTTAACAGAAATCTTAAAGTGATCGAACCCCACTTGTTCGAAGTAGGCAATTTCTTGCAGTGCAGATTCCACCATTGCCGCAGCAGTAAGGCCGCCGTGCTTTTCATACAACGAGGGGTCGAGTGAACCACCATTCACACCAATACGAATAGAAACGTTGCGATCTTTTGCTTCTGACGCAACAGTTTTAATGTGCTCGGGCTTACGAATGTTTCCTGGGTTCAAACGCAAGCCATGCACACCAGCTTCTAAAGCAGCAAGAGCCATTTTGTACTGGTGATGAATGTCGGCGATGATGGGTATTGGCGAACGCGGAACAATTTGTGCCAATCCTTCTGCTGCTTCGATTTCGTTACAGGTACAACGAACAATGTCGCACCCCGCAGCAGCGAGAGCATAAATTTGCTGCAAGGTTCCTTCAACATCTGAAGTTTTCGTTGTGGTCATGGACTGCACTGAAATAGGAGCAGTACCACCGACAGCAACTTTGCCGACGTGAATTTGGCGGGTATGTCGACGTTCAACCATTACTAGAAAGTATTGCTTGTCTTAGAGCGGTTGGGTGATATCGAGGTACAAACCTACGAATAATAAGAAGCCCATCAGACCCATCACAATGGTGGTGAGTGGGATCATTTTGTTGATATCGGCGCGATAACGCTCGCCACGACGGCTCCGCACGCGCTCATATGCTGCAATTGCTGCGTGGCCCCCGTCGAAAGGCAAGAGCGGGAACATATTGAACACGCCTACGAACACATTGACGCTTGCCAAAAGAAGCAAGACAGCCTTCAGACCCTCATCTTCTCCTAGTTTCCCGCCGATCTGGCTTGCCCCCACCACTGTGGTGGGTCGCGTGGCCAGGTTTTCTCCAGAATCTTGCAGTGCCCGCACAGAGTTCATTGGGTTCAAAGCGCTCACGACACCTTTCACCGAGTTGCCTGCAGTGCGCACGACATCACCGGCTCCGTACCAAAAACTATTCACCAGTGACTGCTTCACATAGCCAGTTGAACTTGTGGCAATGCCGAGATACGCAATATTGGCATCCATAGGGTTGCTTGCCAACGTTGTGGTGAGTATCTCTTCAACGCCATCTCGCTGGATAACTACCTCAACTGCACTGCCAGGAGCTTGCTCAACGATGGCGTCAACAAGTTCAGTGCGGGTTGTTACCTTGTCTGCACCGAGCGCAACAACAATGTCGCCTTCTTGAATACCCGCAAGTGCTGCTGGTGACCCCGCTTCGGGAGCACGCACTACAGCCACCGTGCCGGTGTTGTCGTAACGACCCGCAAAGGCATATACGCCAATGAAGAGAGCAAGCGCAATAATGAGGTGCATCAACGAACCCGCGGTGATGACAAGAAGTTGGCGCGGAAAACTCTTATTGCGATAGGCACGCTGTTCGTCTTCGGGTTCCACTTCATCGAGACCATTCATGCCGATGATGCGCACAAAGGCACCCAGAGGAATGGCACGGAAACCGTATTCCACCTCGCCCTTATGACGACTCCACAACCTCGGCCCGAAACCCATGAAGAATTGAGTGGCCTTCATTCCTGTGCGGCGAGCAGTGACGAAATGGCCAACTTCATGCAAGAAAATTGATACCAGAAGCCCAACAACAAACACCAAAGTCCACACGTTTTTGAGACCCAGCCAAACAAGCAAACCGCCAATAACAATTGCCGACAAGACCGCACGTGATGTTGACGGCTTGGTGGTTTCCTCTTGTGCTCCACCACCCACAACTACTTCTTGTCGCATGCGTTCATACATCGAGGTCATTGTGCAAGCCATTTCTTTGCAGCCTCACGCCCATGCGCATCGGCATTCAAAATATCTTCAATTGAAGTAGGAACTTCAGCGGAATACTTTTGCATCACGGCATCAACCGTATCGGCAATTGCAAGCCATGAAATATTTCCTGCAAGAAATGCTTCTACCGCTATTTCATTTGCTGCACTCATAAACGCAGGTGCCGTACCGCCAATTCGACCCGCTTCATAGGCAATGGCCAAACAACGAAATGTTGTGACATCAGGTTCACTAAAAGTGAGTTCTTTCACATCACGCCACGAAATGGCACCGAAAGCATTGGGGCTGCGATGTGGGTAGTCGAGTGCATAGCTAATGGGCAACCGCATGTCGGGCATTGAAAGTTGAGCAATGGTGGAGCCATCGGTGTACTCCACCATGGAATGCACAACCGACTGCGGGTGCACCACAACATCGATGCTGTCGTAACTTGTGCCGAATAGTTCATGGGCTTCAATCACTTCAAGACCCTTGTTCATGAGCGTGGAGGAATCGACCGTAATTTTCGGTCCCATGCTCCATGTGGGGTGTGCAAGTGCATTAGCCACCGTTACTTCAGATAATTCCGCACGGGTCTTGCCGCGAAAGGGACCTCCACTTGCCGTGAGTACCAATCGATGCACTTCTCTTTGCGTGTCGTCACTCGAACGCAAGCACTGATGAATAGCACAGTGTTCACTATCGACGGGCACAATGAGCGCCCCTGGGGTGCGCCGTAATGGCTGCACAATTGGGCCTGCGGCAATGAGACTTTCTTTATTGGCCAGAGCCAGACGCTTTCCGGCACGCAGAGTTTCGAGCGTCACTGGCAAACCAGCAAAGCCCACCACAGCATTCACAACAACGTCGGCCACTTCAACAACGTCAGTGAGCGAAGTGGTGACGTGCGCGAAAGGCAAAGCAGCAGCAACTTGTTGACACAATTCTTCGCGACTCACCACCACAACTTCGGGGCGAAATTCATGTGCTTGCTCGATGAGTTGAGCTACAGAAGACCCTGCTGCTAACGCAGTAACACGAAAATGGTGCGGGTCGGCACGAATCACTTCAAGCGTCTGCGTGCCAATAGAGCCGGTTGAACCGGCTATTGCAACGCGAACAGGTGTTATTTCACCCAAGGCTGAATGACGAGCATGAGGTAATACGCCCCAGGAAGAACGAACAAGAATCCGTCAAACCTGTCGAGCACTCCGCCATGACCACGAACAATGGTGCCGAAGTCTTTGATGTCAAGGTTGCGCTTGAACATG
>Ga0102879_1001381_pt1 | contig 9912 bp, 8 predicted proteins | sample Colrivmet1548B02_FD_78187 | JGI IMG/M metagenome (GOLD analysis project Ga0102879, IMG submission 78187) | Estuarine microbial communities from the Columbia River estuary - metaG 1548B-02 | ecosystem: Environmental > Aquatic > Marine > Intertidal zone > Estuary | place: USA: Columbia River Estuary... | reverse complement strand
TGGTCAGGATGACTAAAACTATTTTTCAAAACCTAAATTTCTATTAAATATACTAAAAAGTGGACGACCCTAAACATCAAATTATTATTTTTGCCCATGCAAAATAAAGTCCTCATCCTAGATTTCGGTTCTCAGTATACCCAACTTATTGCAAGAAGGGTTAGAGAATTAAATATTTACTCTGAAATTAAACCGTATAGCAAACCGCCAGAAGACCTCAGTGGTTTTAAGGCTGTGATCCTTTCTGGATCTCCGTATTCAGTGAGAGGAGAAGACGCTCCACATCCTAATTTAGACGCTATTAAGGGTAAGTTGCCTCTTTTGGGTGTTTGTTATGGCGCCCAATATTTGGCCCACTTTAAAGGAGGAGAAGTGGCACCGTCTAACACTAGGGAATACGGAAGGGCTAATTTGTCTTTTGTGGCTTCAGGAGAATTATTTTTAGCGGGTATTTCTGAAGGGAGTCAAGTATGGATGAGCCATTCAGATACGATTAAAACATTGCCTACCGGAGGCACTTTATTGGCCAGTACGCATGATGTTAAAAATGCTGCTTATAAAATAGAAGGCGAAGATACTTACGCCATTCAGTTTCATCCAGAAGTATACCATTCTACCGATGGGAAAAAACTCTTAGAAAACTTCTTAGTTAAAATTGCTGGAGTGGCTCAAGATTGGACCCCAGATGCTTTTGTAGAAGAAACAGTGTCAAAATTAAAGGCGCAAATTGGGACGGATAAAGTAATTCTTGGCCTTTCAGGAGGGGTAGATTCTACTGTTGCTGCGGTCTTACTTCACAAAGCCATAGGGGCTAACCTACATTGTATTTTTGTAAATAACGGTTTGCTGAGAAAAAATGAGTTTAGTGAAGTGTTGGATCAATACCAAGGAATGGGATTGAATGTGAAAGGGGTAGACGCCTCGGCACGATTCTTGAACGCACTTAAAGGTGAATCTGATCCTGAGAGAAAGCGCAAGGCCATTGGAAGTGCTTTTATAGACGTATTTGACGCCGAATCTCACGAAGTAAAAGACGCTACCTGGTTGGCTCAGGGAACCATTTACCCAGATGTGATTGAGTCTGTCTCTGCCACAGGAGGTCCTTCTGCAACGATTAAAAGCCACCACAACGTAGGTGGTTTGCCAGATTACATGAAATTAAAAGTGGTTGAACCGCTTAGAATGCTGTTTAAAGATGAAGTGAGAAGGGTAGGAGCGAGTTTGGGAATTGATGCTGCTTTATTGGGCAGACATCCGTTCCCAGGTCCTGGATTGGCCATTCGTATCTTAGGAGATATCACCGCAGAAAAGGTAGCCATCCTTCAAGAAGTAGATGCTGTTTTTATTCACGCATTAAAACAATCTGGTTGGTATGACAAGGTGTGGCAAGCCGGAGCTATACTCCTTCCTGTTCAGAGTGTAGGAGTCATGGGAGACGAACGCACCTATGAAAAGTGTGTGGCTCTGAGGGCTGTGGAAAGCACCGACGGTATGACAGCAGACTGGGTGAACCTCCCTTATGAATTATTACAAAAGATATCGAACGATATTATTAACAAAGTAAAAGGGGTGAACAGAGTGGTGTACGACATTAGTTCTAAACCGCCTGCCACCATTGAGTGGGAATAAAATGAATAGACTAAAGCAGTTGTTTTTTGGGGTATTGTTTTTTTGTGTTGCTTTTGGGTATGCACAGGAACAAACCACCGTACCAGAATATCTGAGCTACAGGGTGAAGCCAGGTGACAGCAGGTGGAAAATGGCCCAATATTTTGGTATCTCTTTAGATTCTTTGTGGAAATTGAACCCCCATTTGTCTGAAACTTCTATGGAATTACCCGTAGGAATCGAAATAGTACTGCCAAAAAAAGGGTTTCAAAGGCGTCATGCTGAATTAAATGAAGCGGAATCTAAGCTTGCATCTAGAGTGGTAGATCCTTTTGTTCAAGTTGCTTCTCAAGACAGTATTGATTTAGCAGAAGATCCTTACCCTGCAATTGCCCCATACGATCAAATACCTTTTATAGATAGTTTGCTGCGTCCCTTTGAGATGGAGCTCTTGTTTGCCCTCCCTTTTAGGACGGACAAAATGAATTATCAAGATTCATTAGTGGGTCAAAAAACCATAGAAGCCAGGCGTGACATGAAATTGAGTCTAGGCTTTTACACAGGGGCATTAATGGCCATAGATTCATTGCAAAGCCTTGGAATATTTGTGACACCAAGACCTATAGACACTCAGTTAGACGCTACTGTGCTGTTTAATAAACTGCACAAAGATTCCTTGGGTCCTCCAGATGCTATTATAGGCCCTTTATTGCCTTCCAACCAATCTGTGCTGTTGAATTATGCGAGGGAGCACAATATTCCTGCAGTTTTACCCGTAGTTTCCTCAGGTCCATTTGACTATGAAAAGGCTTTTTACCCTGTACCTAAAGAAAGTGTGCTCAGAGAGAAATTATTGTCTTTTGCACAGAAAACCTACGCAGGAGAAAAAGTATTGCTCATTGCAGATGCTGAAAATACCACTGCAGCTTCTGCTATAAAAAACTTGTTCCCAAGGGCTTTTGAAGTAGCGCTAATCAATAATATTTCTATTGAGATAGATACTTTTGCTACGGAACTAGACTCGGTAATTCCCAATTGGGTATTTGTGGAGACACAAAATTTAAAATTGGTTTCTAGCGTGAGTTCTATTTTAAATGCCAATATTACTGAGAAGGTAAAAATTAAGATGTTTACCACAAACACGAATAAGGCTTTTGAAAATGATGTGATAGACAACCAGCACTTATCTGCCCTTCGTTTTACCTTTCCCACATTTTATAAAAACACACGTGAGACTGCTTTTACAAGGTCATATGAGCGAAAGTTCGGCACTTTTCCAGACCCCCTTACAGTCAGGGGATTTGACCTCACAATGGATTTGGTGTTAAAAATGGCTTATCCCAATGGAATTCTTGCGGCACAAGAACAAATGGGGCCCACTTGGTACGTGGATCATGTTTTTCAGTACAGTCCGCTTTTTTCTTTAGAAAGCAATAGACCCAGTGGTTATTACAACCAAGCCTCCTTTATCATGACTTATGAAGAGATGGATGTGAAGCTAGTAGAATAGTTTTTTTGTTTAAAAAGCGTAAATAGGACTTTCATTATACATCACAAATTTCAATGGCTTTCTTTAGAGATGCCAGCTTGTCGGTGTCTTTAGGAATAAATTCTTGAGCCACATATCCCTTGTATCCTGTAGCTGCTATAGCTTTCATAATAGCAGGATAATACAATTCTTGGCGTTCATCTATTTCATTTCTACCAGGAACACCAGCCGTGTGGTAATGGCCCAAGTATTGGTGGTGGTCCTGAATGGTTTTTATAATGTTTCCCTCTTGAACTTGCATGTGGTAAATATCATAGAGTAATTTAAAGTGATCAGAGCCTAAGCCTTTGCAAAGTGCTACCCCCCATGCAGTACTGTCACACATATAGTCTGGATGGTTTTGTTGGTTAAAGAGTTCCATTTGTACAACCACGCCATGTGCTTCTGCCAGCGGCATAATTTGTTTTAAACCAGCAATGCAGTTGGCCAATCCTTCAGCGTCAGATTTACCCTCCCTATTGCCACTAAAGCAGATGAGGTTGGTATAGCCTGCGGCCGATACCAATGGGATCATCTCTTTATAATTTTTAATGAGTTGTTCGTGGTACTGAGGGTCGTTCCAGCCTTTGGTCAGTGAAATTTCTGCCCCATTGCACATGCTGCTATGAATTCCGTACTTTTTAAGCAGCGGCCATTCCTTGGGGCCCATAAGATCTACCCCTGTAATCCCTATTTTTTTTACAGCAATGAGAAAATCTTCTAGGGCAATATCTGAATAACACCAATGACAGACCGCATGATTTATGTTGTTTTTCAGTGGAGTTGTTTTGTAGGATGGGTCTATTTCTTTTCCATGAAGCGGAAAAGCAGCTAATGTAGCAGCAGACAAGGCTGCAGTATTTAAAAATTTTCTTCTCTTCATGCTGTTATTTTAGTTGGTTGGCTAAATATAAATCATTTTATTTACACCATGTCTCGAGACTTACAAAAAGAAGCTTTACTGGAATTAGTCCACTACAGAATGCCCTTTGGGAAATACCAAGACCGTTATCTCACGGAGCTTCCTGAATACTATTTGGTCTGGTTCAGGCAAAAAGGATTTCCCAAAGGAAAGCTTGGTGCGCTGCTTGCAGCGACTATGGAAATTAAAGAAAATGGTTTGGAGGATATGATTCGTAGGATTCGCAAAGAATTTCCGAAATAATTCCCCCTAATTCCCTTTGCAATTTGTATTTTTGTTCGCGTTAATAATCCAAGCAAACGCATGTCACAAACAAAGTACATTTTTGTAACAGGAGGGGTAACCTCCTCCCTAGGAAAAGGAATTATAGCGGCTTCATTGGCCAAGCTACTTCAAGCTAGAGGCTATAGAACCACCATCCAAAAGTTAGATCCATACATCAATGTAGATCCAGGTACTTTAAATCCCTATGAACACGGAGAATGTTACGTCACAGATGACGGTGCAGAAACAGATTTAGACTTGGGGCATTACGAGCGTTTTTTAAACGTAAACACTTCTCAAGCTAATAATGTTACCACAGGAAGGATTTATCAGTCCGTGATTGAAAAAGAGCGCAGGGGAGAATTCCTAGGAAAAACAGTTCAAGTAGTTCCTCATATTACCAATGAAATTAAAGACCGTATACAATTACTAGGTAATACAGGCGATTATGACATTGTGATTACTGAAATTGGAGGAACCGTTGGAGATATTGAATCCCTACCATACATTGAGGCAGTAAGACAATTGCTGTGGGAATTAGGCGACAACAACGGTATAGTTATTCACCTAACTTTAGTACCTTACCTCAGTGCTGCTGGAGAACTAAAAACCAAGCCCACACAACACTCTGTTAAAACATTAATGGAGAGTGGTATAAAAGCAGATATTCTCGTGTGTAGAACAGAACACGAAATTTCTGATGACATAAAACAAAAACTAGCCTTGTTTTGCAATGTTAAAAAAGAGGCCGTGATACAGTCTATAGATGCTTCTACCATTTATGATGTTCCTGTCCTGATGCAAGAAGAAGGATTGGATACAGTGACTTTACAAAAATTAAACCTAGAAGATACCGTTGTCCCAGACTTGGATCAATGGAATGAGTTTTTAACCAAACTCAAGAACCCAAAAGACACCATCACAATTGGTCTTATTGGAAAATATGTGGAGCTTCAAGATTCGTATAAATCTATTTTAGAATCTTTTATTCACGCTGGTGCAGCCAATGAAGTAAAGGTTAAAGTAGTCTCTATTCATTCTGAATACCTCACAGTAGAAAATGTGTCCAAAAAGTTAAAGGGTTTACACGGGGTCTTGGTAGCGCCAGGTTTTGGAGAAAGAGGGATTGAAGGGAAGATCAAAGCCGTACAATACGCTAGGGAGGAAGGGATTCCATTTTTAGGAATTTGTCTCGGTATGCAAATGGCTGTGATTGAATATTCACGAAATGTATTGGGGATTAGTTCAGCCAATTCCACAGAAATGGCACCAGAAACTTCTAAGCCAGTAATAAACCTTATGGAAGCGCAAAAAGGAGTGACCCAAAAAGGAGGCACCATGAGACTGGGTGCCTGGGATTGCACCCTATTGCCCAATACTTTGGCCAGTACTGTTTATGGAAATGCTTCTAAAATATCTGAACGCCACAGGCACAGATTTGAATTTAATAATGATTATAAAGAAGCTTTAGAGGCCAAAGGTATGGTCGCTTCAGGAATTAACACAGAAACAGGCTTGGTTGAGATTGTTGAAATTCCAAGCCACCCATGGTTTGTTGGAGTGCAATACCATCCAGAATACAAGAGTACGGTAGCCAACCCACACCCTTTATTCGTGCATTTTGTAAAGGCTGCATTGGCACATGCAAATGCATAATTGAGGATAAAAAAATAATAGTAAATTTACCCACTGTCTTTTAAACAGACAAGACATATAACATATTTATGGAAGAGAAGAAGTTAGACGTAAACTCCCTAATTGGTTTTGGACTTATTTTTGTAATACTAATTTACATGTTTTACATTAATCAGCCTACCCCAGAGGAGCTAGCCGCAAAACAACAAGCAGAAAGAGAAGCTGCTGCTATTCAAGGAAATTCAGCTAGCACGGAAGCGGTAGATTATACCCAATCAGCCCAAGCCATTCAAGATATTAATCCTACAGACAGTAGTGCGGTGGCCGCTTATAAATCTAGTATGGGGGCTTTTTCTTTTACGCCAATCGTCCCTGGGAACACTTTGTTAGAGAATGATGTTTTACGTGTAGAAGTGTCTCATAAAGGAGGACAATTGGTTTTGGCTCAAAATAAGAAATACAATACCTATGACTCCGTTCCAGTTTATCTAATTAAGGACGGTAACGCTACATTTAATATTAGTTTTACTACCCAAGACAATAGAATTATTCAGACCAAAGACTTGTATTTTGAACCTTTGACTGCTACCAACGATCAGGTGGAGGTGTTGTCTATGAAGGCAAAAATATCTGATTCTGAATACCTACTTTTTGAGTACAGCCTTCCTGAAGACAGCTATATGTTAGATTTTAAAATTAAATCTGTAGGTCTTTCAGGCTTTTTTAACCCTACTCAAGACCCACAATTACAGTGGGATTTAAAAACAATAAGACACTCAAAAAGTGTTCAATACGAGAACAGATACACCCGTTTAAATTATAAATTTGAAGAAGATAAGTTAGACAAGCTTTCCGATAGTTCAGATGACGACGCTACGGAACAAGCGGTAGAGTGGGTATCTTACAGACAACACTTTTTCAGTACCATCATAGCTTTTTCTCCTGCATTGGAGACAGCTAGTTTTAACAGTACCAACCTTATTAAGGAAGAGTCTAAAACGATTGGTTATACTAAAATATACGAGACCAAAGCACCTTTACAATTAGTTGGTGGGGTGTTGGACTATGATATGAATGTCTATTTGGGTCCAACAGATGTAAAAGAGTTGGCGAAATTCCCAACACTTGGCTTAGAAGATTCTATTCCTTTTGGTTGGGGGATCTTTGGATGGATTAACCGCTATGTGTTTACACCAACCTATACTTTTTTAATTGGCTATTTACCTTACGGGATTGCCATTATTGTCATGACTATTTTGGTGCGTTTGCTTATGTCTCCAGTGACTTATAAGTCTTATTTATCTCAGGCTAAGATGAAGGTGTTAAAACCAGAAATCACTGAAATAAATGATAAGTTCAAAGACAATGCCATGAAAAAGCAGCAGGAGACTATGAAAATTTACAATAAAGCTGGTGTAAACCCTATGAGTGGTTGTGTGCCTGCTTTAGTGCAAATGCCTATTTTCTATGCCCTTTTTATGTTTTTTCCTACCTCATTTGCGTTGAGACAGAAATCTTTCTTGTGGGCAGACGATTTGTCTTCTTATGATACAATTTTAGAATTGCCATTTTATATTCCCTTCTATGGAGACCATGTGAGCTTATTCCCCATCCTTGCTTCTGTAGCAATATTCTTTTACATGATGATGACTACAGGGCAAAATATGCCTACACAGCCTGGAATGCCTAATATGAAGTTTATCATTTATTTATCACCAGTGATGATGCTTATATTTTTTAACAGCTACGCTTCTGGTCTGAGTTTGTACTATTTTGTATCTAACCTAATTACCATATTCATCATGTTAGCCATTAAGAATTTTATTCTTGACGACGACAAAATTCACGCCCGCATTCAAGCCAATAAGGAAAAACCAAAGAAAGAAGGTAAGTTTCAGGCTAAAATGAGGGAGATTATGGAGCAAGCAGAAGCGAAAAAAAACCAGCGCTAAGGGCTTAATCCTTTGAATACTCAAGAGAAGTTACTGTATTAAAATTGTGGCATATAAACCAATGCCAACCGCTAATTGAATAGTGTTTAATCATGAAAAAAGTTGTTGTAGGCCTCTCTGGAGGTGTAGACTCAAGTGTAACCGCTTACTTACTCAAAGAGCAGGGTTATGAGGTTATTGGCTTGTTTATGAAGAACTGGCATGACGACTCTGTGACTATCTCTAACGAATGTCCCTGGTTAGAAGACAGTAATGACGCCCTTATTGTAGCAGAAAAATTAGGTATTCCTTTTCAAACGGTAGATTTGAGTGAGGCTTACAAGGAAAAGATAGTAGATTATATGTTCCATGAGTACGAGATGGGAAGGACTCCTAATCCAGACGTACTTTGTAATAGGGAAATCAAGTTTGACGTTTTTATGAAGATCGCTTTAGATCTTGGTGCAGATTATGTGGCTACAGGACATTACTGCCAAAAAACCAGCCAGACTTTAGCCAGTGGGGAAGTGGTCTATAATCTGGAAGCTGGTGCAGATCCTAATAAAGACCAATCCTATTTTTTGTGTCAACTCTCACAAGAGCAATTGTCTAAAACACTTTTTCCAATAGGGGGCTTATTAAAACCAGAGGTTAGAGAAATTGCCGCTCGTGCAGGTCTAATTACTGCTGGTAAAAAGGATTCTCAAGGATTGTGTTTTATTGGAAAAGTAAGGTTGCCAGACTTTTTGCAGCAACAATTAAAACCTAAAAAGGGGGTGATTATTGAAATTCCGTCATCGTTTCCCGATTATCATATATTAGCTCCGGAATTCAATGGTAAAGAAGCCGCATTGGCTTATGCTTCTAAAAAAATCACCTATCAGGTTACAGACGGTAATAAAGTAGGCGAACATCAAGGAGCTCATTACTTTACCTATGGCCAACGTAAAGGACTAAATGTAGGAGGTACCAAGGAGCCACTATTTGTTATTGCTACTGACGTAATCGAAAATGTAATATATACCGGTCAGGGTAAATCCCACCCTGGTTTATATAGAAACACCCTTTTTGTAAATGCTTCTGAGGTGCATTGGGTAAGGCAAGACCTAGCAATTGCACCGGGACAGACCTTGGAAGTCATGGCGAGAATTCGCTATAGGCAGGCATTAGAAAAAGCGACATTACACGCTACAGACCAAGGTTTGTATGTGCATTTTGAAAGCCCACAGTCTGCCATCACTGCAGGACAATTTGTAGCTTGGTATGTTGGCACCGCTCTCTTAGGGTCTGGTGTGATAGGATAATAATAGGCGTAAATTTAATTCCGAAGCTTACAGGACTGGATTACTTGGTATAGGTATAAGTGTGCTATAACTAGAAAGCCACCGCTTTATAGATATAAATGTTTTGCACCGGCCAGTCTCCAGCTTCTACCGCCTGCTGATTTATTTTATCTACCACATCCATTCCAACAATCACTTCCCCAAAGGGGGTGTAATCTCCATCCAAATGGTAGGAACCTGGATCTGTAACTACAATGAAAAACTCATAGGGGGAAGCTAGTTTGTGGGGGTTGTCATTTTCACTACTCGGCATAGAGATTACCCCACGATGGTGGGCATGTCCTTTTTTTGTGTCTGGAGGCAGTAAATAACGGCCAATAGCCCTTCTTTTGTCTGCAGTTTCTTTATTGTCTGCATTTCCACCTTGGATAATAAACCCCTTCACTACTCGGTGGAAATAAGTGTTGTTAAAGTAACCTTCCTTGGCCAGAAAAATAAAGTTGGCCTTGTGGTAGGGTACGTTGTCGTAAAGGTCAATCACAATGTTGCCAAATGAAGTTTCTAACCTAACTTTGGTTTCTGTAAGGGTTTCTTTATACCTGTAAAAAAAGTCTATTACATTGTTCTCATTGAGTTTAAAGACAGTATCCTTCTTTTTAACAACTATTTTTTCTTCATAAACACTGTCTTTTATGGCCTGTTTTTCTTTCGTTCAATTTCCTTTTTTTTGTGTGTGGTTGT
>Ga0102879_1001366_pt1 | contig 10014 bp, 8 predicted proteins | sample Colrivmet1548B02_FD_78187 | JGI IMG/M metagenome (GOLD analysis project Ga0102879, IMG submission 78187) | Estuarine microbial communities from the Columbia River estuary - metaG 1548B-02 | ecosystem: Environmental > Aquatic > Marine > Intertidal zone > Estuary | place: USA: Columbia River... | reverse complement strand
TGACTTTTAATCAGTAGGTCTCGGGTTCGGATCCCGACCGGCTCACCATTAAATTAAAGGCTTGGGCAATTTAGCCTGAGCCTTTTGTTTTTTCAGCGAGACAAATCAGCGTATCATTGCGTAACCAACCCCCACAAACATTGACAATTTATCCCCAAATGCTCACGCGCATACCAGCGCGGTGCCGTGTCGGCGTGTGCGTGATCGCCTCACCACAGCCAAGCTAGCCATCCGCGCAGACGATTGCTCTCTGCTGCTGCATTGCTTTGGTCCGCCACATGTCATCGTGACCGACAAGCTGCGATCCTATGGTGCGGCGCTGAAGGTCATCGGCAACGCCGACAAACAGGAAACGGGCCGCTGGCTCAACAGGCTTGAAAACGCCGGCCAATGTGGTCAACATCCCGACGGAACTTGGGAAATATTGGAGTAATCGCATGAACCCAGCATTATCAGTTGCATCTCTAATCGTGGTTCTAGCAAGCCCCGCCTTCGCTCAAGAAAACAATCTTCGCTTCGGTCTCGGCATTTCCAGCTTAGGCATGTCTGTTGAAGGCGCATACCGTTTCAACCAAAGCTTCGCGCTTCGCGGCGTCTTGGCGGGTAGTGACATCACTGGCAGGGTCGGGACGGTTGATGGCGTTCGTTACGACTCCAACTGGCAACTTGGCGGCTTCGCACTTCTTGCAGATTATTATACTGGAAATTCTGGTTTTCGCGTCTCTGGCGGTGCTTTTGTCTCCGGAACGAGTTTTCGAGGCACTGCACTTGCAAGTCCATCGAATCCCGTCCCCATCGGCAACACCACGCTTACAAATGGCGAAACAGCCGTTGTAACATCTGAATTCTCTCGGAAAATTTCACCTATCCTCACCGTCGGATATGATTGGAATATTGACCCTCGTTTCACCTTAAGTGGCGAGATCGGTGGCATTGTGACGGGCGGGTTGGACGTGTCCCTCGTGTCGCCAACTGTATCTGCCGCTGACATCGCAACCGAAGTTCGAAACATCCAAAACGAGCGCGCTGTCGGCAATCTGTACCCCTACATCGCGATTACTGGAAGTTTTCGTTTCTAAAGAGACACTCAACAATAATTGCTACGTTTGTCCGAGGGTGTTGAATGTCACTTAAAACTGGCCTTGTAGAGGCAAAATGGTGCTGTCAGAGGAAACTTTGTTGAGCCGGGCAAGGCGGTGATCTAGTTTCACGGGATGACAAAATGCAGGCCATTTTGCTACTTTAAGGCGAGCCCAGAGATCATCCGGCTATCTTTCATGATGTATGTTTGGTTCCCGCTTTTGCTTCGGAACGTGGAGGATCTTCTGCACGAACGCGACATCGGCATCAGCCATTCCGACGACGAGACCGTGCAATGATCCGCTTCAGGCGCATGCGAACCTTGCAAAAATTCTTTGCTGTCCACGCTTCCATTCACAACCATTTCAATCAAGACCGAAGCTTCTCCCAACGCGATCACTGCAAGGCCAACCGCACCGCTGCTCTTGCCGAGTGGCGCGGCCTTTGTGCGGCATAAAAGGGTAGGGGTGCTGGCTTAGTAGAGACGAATTCGCATTCATATTGACAGCACCAGATTGAGACATATGCGATGTTGATTAATACCTGCCCTTATCTTTGTGATCCGTTAGGGAATACCGCACGTATTATTCTCGAGTTCACAAACGACGTTCGCGGCCCTATGTGACAGAGAAAGCCACCGCTGAAACGTTTGATTTAATACAAGTTGCACTGGGTCAAATTACCCAGTGACAGAAGGAACACCATGAAGAAACTATTGGGTTTCGTAGGCGTCGGTCTACGCGAGATTTTCTGGATCGTTGTTGCAATTGCAGTGGTATTCGGTGGCATCAATGGGTTTCGTTACCTAGGCGAAAATCGTGAGGTCGTAGAGCCTGCAGTGGTAGAGCGTCCGATCACTTTGGTTGAGACTGCTGAACTTGCCTTGATCAACGCACCGCTACCAATTCGTGGCGAAGGGTTCATGCAGCCGTTCCGCCTTGCTGATCTCGCCAGCCAAGTCGGCGGGCAGGTCATCAAATTGCATCCAGCGATCACAAACCGTGGTTCATTCAAAGAGGGCGAAGTACTGGTTCATCTTGATGACAGCTCTGAGCTTGCGGCACTGTCGCAAACGCAGGCCAATATTGACGGCACGCGGGCCCGCTTGGACCTGAACGAAATTCTGCTTGAGCGGACCGAAACTCTTCGCGTGAGCGGTGCAGCCAGCCAAGCCGCTTTGGACCAAGCCCGCAGTCAGAACGCCGAGTTGTCGGCGACCCTGAACAGCCTCATCGCTGCACAAAGTGCTGCAGAGCTTAGCCTTGAACGAAAGTTCGTTAAGGCTCCGTTTGATGGCGCTGTACTGACCAAGCAGATCGAGATCGGCAGCGTTATCAATGCTGGCCAAGCCATAGCTGAAATTTACACAGAAAGCCGTATGGAAATCAACGTGCCTGTTCGCGAAGCGGACGCAGCGCTGATACCAGGGCTGTTTGAGGGCGCCTCACCCAATGCTACTGTGTCTGTGCGTTTTGCGGGTCAAAGATTTGAGTGGGGTGCGCGTGTGACTCGTGTTTCTCCAACACTGGATTTGCGCACGCGCACGCTGACCGTCACGGTTGAGCTGAGCGACATCGACGCCGCCCGCGCAACTTCGACTAGTGCCTTGTCGTCAGGTACGCCGCCGGCGCTGATCAACTCATTCGCGAAAGTCGTGATTGAAGGCCCGCAGCCAAAGGCGATTTACAAAATACCATCAACGGCATTGCGTGGCGGCGAAGAGATCTGGTTGCTCGAGCCTGAATCAGAGGGCGCTGGTACCCTTGTGATAGTTCCTGCACAACTTGTGCATGTGGATGGCGAAACATCTTACGTGCGGGCCGAGGAGCTACCCGATGGCGCGCGACTGATCACAACGGCGCTTTCTACCCCACAAGCGGGCATGCAATTGCGCGATGTGATCGACACCAATCAAGTCGCTGCAAACCAAACCGAAGCATCGGAGTAATTGGTCATGAACAATCTCCTCAAGTGGATGGCAGAGCATCCTGTCGCGGCCAATTTAACGATGGTTTTTGTCGTCGTCGTTGGGCTGCTAACAGCATTCCAAATGCCGCAGAAAACGTTCCCTGAATTTACGTTGGATACGGTCAGCATTTCGGTCAGCTATCCGGGTTCCTCACCGCTTGAGATCCAAGATAGTATCGTGCGCCCAATAGAGGATCAGCTGTCTGGTATCGACGGCATCGACAGTATCACTGCCTCTATCAGCGAGGGACGGGGCGGGGTCACCGTTTCGTTCCTGCGTGGCGAAGACATCGAAGAAAAGCTGGACGAGATTAAAGCCGAGATCGACCGTATTTCTGTGTTTCCAGAAGATGCAAATGACCCCGTTGTCATCCAAGCCAGCAACAGCACACGTGTCCTTGAAATCGCGATCCACGGTGACGTGTCCGAGCAGATTCTAAAAGAAGAAGCCGAGCGCCTTAAGGCCGAACTGACTGCGCTGAACAGCATTTCCTTTGTCGAGGTCGGCAATATCCGCGCCTACGAGATTTCAATCAACGTCGACCGTGATGTTTTGCGGGCCTACGGCATCACGATGGCCGAAGTAGCGACTGTGATTGGTCAAAATTCGATCGAATTGCCGGGCGGTTCAATCGATACGGATACTGTTGCGATACCGATCCGAACAACAGGCCGAAACTATACCCAAAGTGACTTTGAAAACATCATTGTGCGTACTGACGACAAAGGTGGTCGCGTTTATCTTCGTGACATCGCCAAAGTGGTTGATGGGTTCGAGGATGCGGATCTTTCGGCCAATTTCAACGGTGATCGCTCGGTCTCTGTCAACGTGTTCCGCGTCGGCGACGAGCAGGTTTTGACTATCGTCGAAGAGGCCCGCGGCTATCTGGCATCAACCTACCGTCCAACGCTTGAGGATGGGATTAACGCGACCGTTTGGCAGGACGATTCCAAGGACTTGCAAGACCGTGTGGATCTGCTGGTAAACAACGCAGCCATCGGGCTTGCGCTTGTCGTCCTGTGCCTTGCGCTGTTCCTTGATATCCGGCTAGCGTTTTGGTCGGCTGTGGGCATCGGCGTATCGTTTGCGGGTGCATTTATCATCATGGGCGCGCTGGGCATGTCGATCAATATGATCTCGCTGTTTGGTTTCATCCTTGCAATCGGTATCGTTGTGGATAACGCAATTGTTGTCAGCGAGAACATCTACAAAAACGGCGAAGACGGTCTGTTACCCATGCAGGCAGCTGTGAAAGGCACGCAGCGCATCGCGGTTCCCGTCATCTTTTCCGCGTTGACGACTATCGTGGCGTTTTGGCCGCTCACACAGTTGCCCGGTACGCTGGGAAAATTCCTGACGGACATCCCGATTGTCGTAATCGTGGTTCTGACCTTGTCGCTGCTGCAAGCACTGCTGATTTTGCCGCGTAACCTGTCGGGTCTTGATGTGTCGCCAACATATCGCCCGAACCTTGTGTTCCGTTTGTTGAACGTGATCCGTGCTGGAGTTGACGCCGTGCTTCAATGGTTCATTCAAAATCCGCTTGATGCCGTGTTGCGTTTCACGACCAAGGGCTTTGCCGTGCTGATCCCAATCGCATTCTCTGTTGCGATGATGATCATGACGGTTGGCCTGCTGTCCTTCGGATACGTAAAATTTAATTTTTTCCCTTCCATTGAAAGCGATTTTGTTACCGCAAGTATTGAGATGAACGGCGGCACCACGTTCGTCATGACACAGCAAGTGGCCGAACATGTCCGCCTGTCCGCCGTAAAGGCCGGGGCAGAGATCCAAGCAGAGCTGTCAAACGACGCGCCTGACGTCATCGTTGGTGTAAGCGTGGTCGTAGGGCAGGGTGTTGCCGCTGGTGGCCCCGAGGGCGGCTCAGCGGTTGGTGGTGCAACGCTTGCGAACATTGTTGTGCAGCTCACTGACCCAATTATGCGTGATTGGGACGCTGGTAAGTTTGAGGCTGCTTGGCGTGCCGAAATTGGTGCCGTGGCCTCTGTGAATAAACTGAGCGTCTCAGCTGAATTGATCGGTGCGGGCGATCCTGTCTCAATCGAGCTGTCACTTCCTGACGGACAAGACATTACGCCTGTCGTGACCGAACTACGCGCGGGTTTGCGAGAAATTTCGGGTGTCTTTGCTATCCAAGATGACAAATCGGCTGGTCGTATCGAATACCGTTTGGCACTGCGCGAAGAGGCCCGCCTTTATGGTGTAACTTTGTCCGATCTCGCGAACCAAACCCGTGCCGGTTTCTTTGGTGTCGAAGCTACAACCGTGCAGCGCGGTGCTGATAACGTGGCTGTCGTGGTGCGGTATCCAGCCGATCAACGTGATAGCTTGTCTGACTTGCTATCCACGTGGATTACGACACCTAATGGCGACCAGATTCCGTTGAATGTTGTAGCAAAAATCGAAGAGGGGCTTTCGCCAACACAGATCCTGCGCCGCAATGGCCGTCAAGTCACGACTGTGATCTCGGATCTTGATATTAACGTGGCCACTAGCTCTGAGGTGAACGCGATTATTGAGACCGAATTGATCCCACCTCTTCAAGAGAAATATGGCGACCTTTTGATCAGTTCGGGCGGCGAACAACGTCAGCAATCAGACGCGCAATCTGCTTTGGGGCAGGCGCTTGGCATTGCGTTGTTTATAATCTACGCGCTGCTGGCTTTGGTGTTTCGATCCTATGTGCAGCCGATTGTTGTTATGGTCGCGATCCCGCTAGGCCTGATCGGTGCGGTCGCGGGGCATTACATCATGGGTATCCCGCTTACGATCCTGTCGATCTTTGGCATCATCGGTTTGGCTGGTGTTGTCATCAACAACTCGTTGGTGATGGTGGACGTGTATAACGAATATATCGCCCAAGGCATGGATGTGCGCGAAGCAGTTGTGCAGGGCACCAAGCAACGCTTTCGCCCTATATTACTAACGTCGTTGACCACGTTCCTCGGTGTGTACCCACTGATCATGGAAACGTCTCTGCAGGCGCAGTTCTTGATCCCGCTGGCTGTGTCTATTGGTTACGGTGTTCTGTTCGGAACAGTCATCATCGTCTTGACGGTCCCAGCGGTGTTCATGGCGCAGTATTACATTAGCTCGGGCCTGTCGGCTGTCATTGGAGCATTTTCAGCCGAGCCTGACCCATCAGGTGTGCAGGATACGAAAGCTGATAAGCCGATTGTGACTGAGCTGAAGGCTGTCGAATAGTAAGTGCTGCTTCAGCCTCCAAAATTTCATGGTAGCGGCTGATCGATGTGCTTTTGCTTATGCCCTTTTATTATGGCTATGAGGACACCGGTTATGTAGCTGTGCGGCTCGACTTTGTTGAGTTTGCAAGTCTCGATGAGCGACGCGAGCATTGCCCGGTTTTAGGCGCCAGCGTCGTGGCCTGCGAAAAGCGCGTTTTTGCGTTGTAGTGTGATAGGGCAAATCGCACGCTTTTGATCCCAAGCCTGACAAAGCGGCCCTATTAGAATCTACATCTCTGTATTTTCTTGGTATATTGGTTATCATCGAGAGGTTTTTGTGCCCAGAAGAGGCAATCTGATGTGCAAAATAACCATTTAATAATGAATACTTAGGCCTATCCGTCGTTAGGGTTTTTGGCACCAATGGTCGCTTAAACTAAGAGAGAGTTCGGCTCGTCTTGTTCGCTTCATTATGCGGCGCGTTGCCTGTGAGACAAGCGCCGCGTTTCGAGTGTCTTTCGTTTGGTCCTTTCCCGCTGCAGTAGAACGCCGTTATCTCGTCCGAAGTAGACGTCGGCGGGTGAGACGTTGTTGAGGCTCTCGTCGACATAGGCAACAATATTTCACAATCGAAAACCGCAGTCCGCGGACAGTTCACGTCTGGATAACAGAGTGGAGCGGGCAGGGTGGCTTGCTCTAGCCGACGCTCCCTTCTTTTCGTCAGCGTAGGGGGGGCTAACCCGGCTCGCGCTCCACACGGGAGAAGACAGTTATGGCTTTGTGGTTGGCAGCGCTAATCTGGCGGACGTCACTCTCAAAGCCAGAGGCAGGGTGTTGGCCGCGATGATCTAGATGTTCTGTCCGTCATGGGATTGTATCCAGTCCAAGACCGCAATGACATCGGGTCGTGCAGCATGCCCATCACGCGCGGCGACGAAATAGCCCCGCTGCGACGTAACACTGGGACCAGCAATCCGCACAAGAGCGCCTGTTTCAAGGAAACTATCGAGCAATCCCGCCCAGCTCAGGCAGACGCCCTGTCCTGCCAGCGCCGCATTCACGAGCATCGCATAGTTGTTGAAGTCCATGAAATGAGCAGGCTCCAGTTTGGGTTTACCCGCCGCTTCCAACCAGGCCGGCCAATCATACCAATGGCGCCGCCCCGATTGCATGGTCAGCAACGTCAAACGCGCATAGTCGACATCACCGGCACTCATGTCCTTGCGCGCGAGATAGAGCGGGTTGGCGACAGGAAATACATCTTCGCTTAGAAACCGAGTTTCGCCCTGCTGGGTCGGGTCTGGCAGCCCAAAGCGCACCGAAACCTCTGCGGTGGGCGTTGCCTCGCCATGTTCGTGGCTCATGATACGGATTGTCAATTCGGGAAAGGCTACCTTTAGATCCTCTAGCCGAGGGATCAGCCAAAACGCCACAAAGCCCGATGGACCGCTTATGGTGATCGCCTGTTTGCCGTTCCCCTGCCGCAAGACGTCGACCGCTTGCTCGATCTGGCCAAAGCCGCTGCGCAAGGCACGCAGCAAAACGCGGCCCTCCTCGGTCAATCGCGCGGGCTTATGAGTGCGATCGAATAACCGGCAACCAAGATCGGCCTCGAGTGCCGCTATTCGGCGGCTTATCGCGGGTTGCGACACGTTCAATTCTGACGCCGCACCGGTGAGCGTGCCGTTTCGCACTGCGGCGTAAAAAGCTGTCAGGCCTGAAAAGGACGGGAGTAATGTCATAACATAACCTCAGAGTATAACTCTGATCATCTTATCGATATTGTGGGACCACACAACCGAGGTTACCAAAAAGCTGCAATCCATTAAGGGAGATCACCATGTCCGCAGCAGCCCTTCCCATCCTCAACACGTCCGAGGTAACTTTTGTCGACCAATTGCCGCAGGCCGACAACAATCCCCTCGCCCCGACGGGCATGGCTTTTACCGTCGACGCAGCGACAACACCGCTGGAAGGTGGCACAGACCCAACCTACGGCACTGTGCAATGGCGGACGCTGATCAGCGGAAACGAGCAGACCAAACGCGAATTTGTTCTCGGCATTGCGGAATTTGAACCGTTCGGCACGCTGATGCAGCATCGCCACGACCCTGCGGAATTTTATCTTGGCATCGAAGGCGATGGAATTGTCACCATCGACGGCGTGGCGCATCGCGTCGCCGCGGGCATAGCTGTCTATGTTCCCGCCAACGCTGAACATGGCATAGTTGCCGGGTCATGCGGCCTGCGCATGACATATGGTTTTGCAGAAGGCGCATTTTCCGATGTGGAATATCGTTTCTCCGCAACTTCCAGCTGAAAAGTATACGTAGCGGGTTTTCTCAGGTTGGACGCCCACCGGATTTATCAACTGACTTTGGAATAAGTCGCGCGGACAATTATGTGCTCGCGTCCCGAGTGCAAGGCGTGACCCCAGTGAGTCATAAAATTGCGACCGCAAGGAGATACAACGATGCAGTCTGATCTTTTTGAAACGATGCTAGAGGTGATCGCAGTCGAATATGAGGCAGAATCAGATCCGCAGGGACCGCATACGGCGCAGACCCTGATGGTGACACCGTCGCCAGTCGCATTGGATTCGTTGCCGCCATGCGCTTTCGATGCAGACATCCGTGCGCTTCTGGCCACGAGCAACCATCCCGTCGCGCGGGCGGTGCTTGCGGCACAAACACGACTGCCTTGGGGATCAAATCCGGTGGAAGATCTGACCGAGGACAGTATTGCAGCGATGATCACCGTGGCCACTCTGATGGGCCCCAATGGGCCAATCCCCGCGCCGGATGTGAGGCTTGGATTGGTCTATATGCGGCCCGACAGCTACTACCCGCTGCATCTTCACGATGCCGACGAGACCTATGTGATTGTTGCGGGGCAGGCATTGTGGACGGCTGGAGAGGATGTCCGCATGCGCAGGGCGGGCGAATTGATCCATCATCCTAGCCTGATGCCACATGCCTTCCGCACCGGCCCAGAAGGGTTTCTCGCAATTTGGCGTTGGAGCGGGGATATCAATACTCACTCCTATGCCTTTATCGAAGACTTGGGCAGCGCGCTTTCAGCATGACAGCGCTGTCAGCGCTCAACTTGCGGCCTGCGCTTTCAAAGCCAGCGGCATTCAGTGCGCCACGGATACTGTGCTGTAACCTTTGCCGTATTATATCGCTTTCTGTTTCAGAGCGTGCAGGTCAGGGCTTTCAGCCTCTCACAAAGGCTCAGTGAGCCTGATACAGCGTCAAGTATCTCAAACTCACAGCGGTATTTTACCAAATAGCGGGCAGCTTGATGCTCTTTGAGAGCTAAACCCAATGCATCCACCAATCCCCAGATTAACCAAGCGGCTATTAATCTCAGCAGCACGCAAAAGGGTTGGCCTACCCTTGGACAAACGGACACCCCCTTAGGGGGATGTCCATGTCTGTCCGTCCAGATTGGGCGCGGACAAAGTCTCACATGTCCGCGACATGTCTGAAGTGTCTTACGTTCGCTCTACCAACCAAACACGATCACCTTCTTTGCGGACGTAGTTGAGGTCAATTAGTTTTGCGACTTGACGCTCAAAGTCCTTCGAGATGCTGGCCTTCTGCACGTGGTCAACTTCACGCTTGCGACTATATTGGATCCGCCATTTGGCCAAATAGACGACTTTACGGCCTGCGGGCAAATCAGGGTTGCCCTGAACTTTGACACCCGTATCTCGTACTGCATCGACCAGCGCCTGATGCGCAATTTCGGTTAGGC
>Ga0102879_1001351_pt1 | contig 10061 bp, 7 predicted proteins | sample Colrivmet1548B02_FD_78187 | JGI IMG/M metagenome (GOLD analysis project Ga0102879, IMG submission 78187) | Estuarine microbial communities from the Columbia River estuary - metaG 1548B-02 | ecosystem: Environmental > Aquatic > Marine > Intertidal zone > Estuary | place: USA: Columbia River... | reverse complement strand
TCTTGTTCCAGCAACCATCCTTACGGACAGTATTTTTATAAAAAAGCAGCATATTTACCATAGAATTTCCTTTTCTGAAATCCTTTACATCAAGTCAGATAATGTGTACTTAGAGGTTTATACCATAGATAAAACTTTCGTGGTTCGTTCTTCTCTAAAAGACTATCACACAAAATTACCCCCCAAGTATTTTTACAAGGCACACAAATCTTATATTGTAAATATTGAACATATTAGTTCTATCAATGCCAAAGATGTCCTTATTGGCCAAAAGAGAATTCCCATCACTAAAGATTTTAAAGATTTTTTAATGAAGACAATGAATAGTTAAGCCCATATTTTACGTGGATTTTGATTATTTTTAAGGCTATGAAAATGATTGCTACTTATTGTAAACATGACTTAATTTTTAAACAAGCTAGTGGAACATCTAGAGGGGTTTTAAAGACCAAATCATCCTATTTTATAAAAATCACAGTTAATTATCGGGTTGGCTACGGTGAATGTGGGCTTTTAAAAGGTTTGAGCTATGACGACGTTCCAGATTATGAAGCCAAACTTTCCTGGGCTTGTAACCACATTCATTTAGGTTTGGAATCACTTTGGACGGCTCTTTTGTCGTTCCCTAGCATTCAATTTGGACTAGAGCAGGCATTTTTATCCCTGGATTCAAGCCATCCTTTTGTCTTATTCCCTTCCACCTTTATATCGGAACAAGCACCTATTCCTATTAACGGACTTATTTGGATGGGAGACCAAGAGTTTATGTCTCAACAGATTGGGGCTATTTTGAATAATGGTTTTAGTTGTGTAAAAATGAAAATAGGGGCCATAGATGTGGATCATGAATTGGCCTTACTCAGGTCTATAAGACAACAATACCCAGAGGAAGTCATTGAGCTTCGCGTAGACGCCAATGGGGCTTTTGATCTTAAAACGGCCTATAAAGTAATGGAGTCTCTTCAGGAATTAGGTGTACATTCTATAGAGCAACCACTTCCAGTCCAATCGGTCAATGATTTGGCTACTTTGTGTGCAGACGCTCCTATTCCAGTAGCACTAGATGAATCCCTTATTGGTTGCTTTACTCTTGCACAAAAAGAAAGTCTTTTAGATACAGTAAAGCCTCAATATGTCATATTGAAACCAAGTTTTATTGGGGGATTTAAAGGGAGTGACCAATGGATTCAACTAGCAGATTCCAAAGGAATAGGGTGGTGGGCTACCTCTGCTTTAGAGAGTAATATAGGCTTAAATGCTATTGCACAATGGGTGTTTTTAAAAAACACTATATTGCCCCAAGGTCTTGGCACTGGGAGTTTATACACCAACAATATTCCAGCTCCTTTGAGGGTCCAAAAGGGTACTTTAGCCTATGACTCAAAGGCGATTTGGGACACTAAAATAATAGATGATTTATGTATATAGCACAAGCTTTTAAGGGACAATTGGGTTTTTGGAAATACCTTCCAATTCCACTCTCATTTTTTGCCATGATGGGACTGAGTTATGCTGTGATTACTTCTATGAATATAGATGTGACCGCATTAATGCAAGCCGCAGTTGCAGAAAAGGGATCTACGCCCTTTTTAATGGAAAATTTACTTCAATTTGCCCTGGGTTTACTTATGCTTTTAGGATGGGTGAAATGGGTGCATAGACAGTCTATAACGAGTCTTACAACCTCTAGGAGTTCAATAGATTGGTCTAGGGTATTTACCTCATTTTCTATTTGGGGATTTGTTGTGGTTGCCGCTACACTAGTTGGGGTGTATTTTAGCCCTAAAGATTATGTGTATAATTTTAATTTAGGGCCATTTTTAAAGTTAGCTGCGGTAGCTATTTTACTCATTCCACTACAAACTAGTTTTGAAGAATATCTTTTTAGGGGTTATATGATGCAAGGTCTAGGGGCTTTTTTTAAATCTAGAGCGTTGCCATTCATTTTCACTTCGCTTACTTTTGGACTCATGCATATTGGTAACCCTGAGGTGGAAACCTTGGGTTATGGTATTTTAGCCTATTATGTGGGTACAGGTTTTTTTCTAGGGATTGTTACCTTAATGGATGAAGGTTTAGAGCTAGCCCTTGGATTTCATGCAGCAAATAACCTTGTAGCGGCGCTATTAATGACTTCTAATTGGACTGCATTCCAAACAGATTCTATATATATAGATGTGGCTACACCTACTATTGGAAATGATTTATACCTTGTTTTAGGGGTATGTTACCCGTTATTTTTATTGTTTTTTGCTAAGAAATACCAATGGAATGGTTGGATCAATAAATTATTTGGACCTGTTAAAATGCCCTAATCAGTCTATGGATATTACTTTTTTTAGCGTGCACCCAAATTTTTCCATTCAAGGCAAGTCATATAATGAGAAAGAACTAGGAATTTATGCAACATCGCTCTTGCTAAGTGAAAAGTCTTATTTAGTTCATCTAGGGACTTTTTTGTTAGAATGGTTGGCAGAAGGAAATGAAATTAGTGTGCAAACGTCTGGTTCAACGGGAACACCCAAACCTTTAAGTTTTACAAAAAGCGCCATGCAAGCACATGCGCAACTTACTGGTCAATTTTTTAATTTAATTCCAGGGCATAAAATACTTCTATGTCTTCCTACCCAATTTATTGCAGGAAAAATGATGGTTGTACGTGCGCTTTCATTGGGTTTGGATTTATGGGTAAGCCCTCCATCTAATCATCCACTTGATTTTTTTAAAACTACTTTTGATTTTGTGGCGATGGTTCCAAGTCAATTAGAGGCAAGTATTCCGCTTCTAAACTGTTGTCGAAAAGTTTTAATAGGTGGTGCGCCTTTAATTGGTAGCCTCAAAAGAAAAGCAGTTTTAGCCGTTCAAACGGAGCCCACAGAATTGTTTTTAAGTTATGGAATGACAGAGACCTTAAGTCACATAGCTATAGCAAAATTAACGCTAGAGGATCAAGTTATATTTTCATTATTGCCCCATATCCATATTAAGGAGAATGATCGTGGCTGCTTAAGTGTAATAGCCCCATATATTAGTTCTGATACCATTCACACAACAGATATAGTGCGAATTTTAGATGCATCGCATTTTGAATGGTTGGGACGCTTGGATTTTGTGATTAATTCAGGTGGTGTTAAGATTCATCCAGAATCATTGGAAAAAGCCCATGAAAAATATTTTTCCTTTCCTTTCTTTTATTCCGGAATTCCCCATGATTTACTGGGGGAACAATTGGTAATAGTCGTAGCACAAGAGTATTTAAAGGAATCACAAGAAATCTTAGCAAAAATTCAGTTTGGCACTAAATTTTATAAGCCTAAAGGTATATTGACAGTAGCTGAATTTTTATATACCCATACATTTAAGCTTCGTAGAAAAGATACTTTGGGTTTAGGTTATAAAGTACATGACCTATAATATTTTGTGTGCTTTTTGATGGGTTAACCTATGGACATTTAAGATCTCTTTCATAGCTCGTTTTTTAGGATGAAATATTGAAGCGAAAGATTCAATTAAATTAATAGATAAAATGCTTAAATTGTAATGACTAATGAGTCAACTAAATGAGTTAATTGAACCATCCAAACACAAGCGCAACTACAAGCAAATAATTTCAACCAAGCACAAGCAATCAATTATAACCAAAACCATTTATCTATAACCAATCAACCAAGCCAATTATCTTTAACCATTCACTTCTTGACTTATGAAACATCTTTTAGCCTTTTTAGTTTTTTTTATTATTATTTCTTCTCAAGCACAGGCCATTTTATCAGTCAAAGAGCAGGCCACAGTTATAGATGAAATTTTAGAGGAGCGCTTTGATCAATTACTACCTGAATTAATGGATCTAGCTGAGATTGATATGTGGGTTGTTATTTCTAGAGAATACAATGAAGATCCCGTAATCAAAACCATGTTGCCAGCCACATGGCTCAATGCAAGGAGAAGAACAATCTTGCTTTTTTTTAGAGATAAAAAAAACAATACTATTGAAAAATTAGCTGTAGCACGTTACAATGTAGGAAAGCAAATAATAAGTGCTTGGGATAAAGAAAAAACACCAGACCAGTGGGACAGACTCATTACACTTATTAAAGAGCGCAATCCAAAAAAAATAGGCTTAAATTTTTCAAAAGACCACAATATAGCAGATGGGTTAGACAAGACGGACTATGATGCGTTTATGGCATATTTACCCAAGAATATGCATGCTAAGGTCGTTTCAGCAGAGGAATTAGCCGTACGTTGGATAGAGACTAGAACTGAAAAAGAAATGGTAATCTACAACCAATTGGTTTCCATTACCCATGAAATAATAGCGGAAGCGTTCTCAGAAAAAGTAATCACTCCAGGGGTAACTACCACAACAGATGTAGAATGGTGGATGCGTCAAAAAGTAGCCGATCTAGGTTTAAAAACATGGTTTCATCCCACAGTAGATATTCAAAGAAGTGAAGAAGTTTTAGTATCTCATTTATACTCTTTTTCAGGAAGGCCTGAGAAAGAAGTTATTTTACCAGGAGATTTATTGCATTGTGATTTTGGAATTACTTATTTGAGACTCAATACGGATTGTCAAGAATTGGCTTATGTTTTAAAGCCAGAAGAGCAAAAAGCCCCAGATTTTCTAGCATCGGCGCTAGCTTCAGGAAATAAAGTTCAAGATTATCTCACTAAAAACATGAAGCTAGGTTTAGTGGGAAACACCATATTATCCAATGCCCTAAGCGAAGCCAAAAGCAATGGGCTTAGGCCAGCAATTTATACGCATCCTTTGGGTTTATACGGTCACTCAGCCGGTACAACTATAGGCATGTGGGACTCACAGAATGGTATTGATAAAGCAGACGGAAATGCCTATCCATTAAACCCTAATACTGTTTACGCTATTGAGTTAAACAATACAGTTTATATTCCAGAGTGGAAAAGAGACATCAGAATTATGTTTGAAGAGGCAGGTTTTGTTGGAGAGGAAGGTTTTAGGTATGTGAATGGAAGACAAACCAGTTTTCTTTTAATCCCAAGGGTTTCTCCTCAGCTAGGGAATTAATCAAAACTTCTAAGCAGCATTTTTTAGAATAAACTACACTTGAAGGACCCCCATGTTGAATTTTTCTTTTTGGGGTGCATTATTAGCAGCATCTATTCCCATTGAGATCCATTTTCTAGTGTCTTTAGGGTCAATAATAGCGTCTGTCCATAGTCTTGCAGCAGCGTAATAAGGCGATATTTGTTTGTTGTATTTTTCTTGAATATTGGTCAATAGCTCTTGTTCTTCTTTGGGATTTATTTGCTTGCCCTCTTTTTTCAATTTGGCTTTTTCAATTTGTAAAAGTACCTGAGAAGCAGAATTCCCACTCATTACGGCTAAATTTGCAGAAGGCCAAGCGACTATAAGTCTTGGATCATAAGCTTTTCCGCACATGGCGTAATTCCCTGCTCCATAGCTATTTCCAATAATTACGGTGAATTTAGGTACTACAGAATTACTCACTGCATTGACCATTTTAGCCCCGTCTTTAATAATACCGCCATGCTCACTTTTACTACCCACCATAAAACCACTCACATCTTGAAGAAATACTAAGGGTATTTTCTTCTGGTTGCAATTGGCTATAAATCGGGTTGCTTTGTCTGCTGCGTCTGCGTATATAACACCACCTAACTGCATTTCACTTTTTGCATTTTTAACGACCGTTCTTTGATTGGCTACAATTCCAACCGCCCAACCGTCAATTCTTGCATAGCCAGTCAATATGGTTTTACCATAGTCTTCTTTGTAGGGCTCAAAGGCAGAATTGTCTACCAGTCCTTTAATTATTTCCATCATATCGTACTGGTCTGTTCTGGAAATAGGCAAGCTTGAAAGCATTTCTATATGGGAAACATTTGGTTTTTTAGAAGCGGCTTTATTATACCCTGCCACTGTTGTTTCACCGAGTTTGTCTACCAGGTTTTTAATTTTATCTAAAGCGTCTTTGTCATTTTTAGCTTTGTAGTCTGTTACGCCACTAATTTCACAATGTGTTGTTGCTCCCCCTAAAGTTTCATTATCAATAGTTTCGCCAATGGCTGCTTTAACCAAATAGCTGCCAGCCAGAAATATACTAGCGGTTTTGTCTACTATAATAGCTTCATCACTCATGATAGGTAAGTAGGCACCTCCAGCCACACAGCTTCCCATGATAGCAGCTATTTGAACAATACCCATACTACTCATTTTAGCGTTGTTTCTGAAAATCCGACCAAAATGTTCTTTATCTGGGAAAATTTCGTCTTGCAAAGGCAAATAAACCCCTGCTGAATCTACCAAGTAAATAATTGGAATGTTATTTTCCATGGCTATTTCTTGGGCCCTTAGATTTTTTTTGGCAGTAGAAGGGAACCAAGCACCTGCTTTTACAGTTGCATCATTAGCGACTACAATACATTGTTTGCCACCAATATAACCCATAATAACCACTACTCCAGCACTAGGACAGCCTCCGTGTTCTGAATACATATCTAAAGCGGTGAGCGCGCCAATTTCAATTTGAGGCGATTTATCCAATAAATAAGCAATGCGTTCTCTGGCAGAAAGTTTGCCCTTTTCAGCTTCTTTTTTAAGTTTGGATTCACCACCACCTAACATCACTTTTTCTAATGTATTCTCTAAAGTTTTTACACTTTCATTGTGGTGACTTAAATTGGTTTTATTTTTGGTGCTCATAGGGCTATAAAGTCTTTTTATTAGCAAATTCAACCATAAATATACGTTGTAATATTGATTAACTTTGTAGGAGTATCTATATTCTAATTAAATTTAATAAGAAAATGACGCATTGGGGAATTATTGGATTGGGCAGTATTGCGCATCATTTTGTGAAGGATTTGGCTTTAGTGCCAGAGGCTAAATTATATGGGGTTGCCTCAAGGTCATTGGAGAAAGCCAATAGCTTTGCAAGTGAATATTTAGCAGACAAAGCTTTTGGCTCCTATGAAGAATTATTAAGAGATCCTTTGGTGTCTGTTGTGTATATTGCTACACCACACAGCAGTCACAAGGAATGGGCTATAAAAGCCATGAAAGCTGGAAAGCATGTACTTTGTGAGAAACCATTGGGTTTAGATTCTGGAGAAGTCAAGGAAATGATTTCACAAGCTAAAACCTCAGGGGTGTTTTTTATGGAGGCCCTTTGGACCAGATTTAACCCTAGCATAGAAGCTGTAGTGAATAGAATTAAGACCAATGAAATTGGTGCAATACAATACCTTCAAGCAGATTTTGGTTTTTATGCTATGGATAGAGACCCACAAAGTAGGGTCTTAAACCAAGCCCTTGGGGGAGGATCCCTGCTAGATATAGGCATTTATCCTATTTTTCTGAGCTATTTGCTTTTGGGTATGCCTGAAAGTATCATGGCCACATCTAATTTTAACGATACAGGTACAGAGTTACAAACAGCGATGATTTTTAACTATAAAAAAGCCAAAGCGGTATTGTATAGCGGGTTTACCTCTAAATCTTCTATGGTGGCTCAAATTAGTGGTCGTGAGGGATTAATTACTATTGATTCAAGATGGCATGAAAGTCAAGGTTTTAAAGTGGAAAAAGAAAAAGAGCATGATATTGAAAGTGTATCTCTGCCAACGCTTGGAAGGGGATATACCTATGAAATTAAAGCAGTACACGAGGCATTGTTTAATGATTGGAGAGAACACCCTAAATGGACCCATCAAGACAGCCTAAACCTCGCTGAATTGTTAGATGCGGTTCAAATAGCAGCAAAAAATCAATAAATAGGACTTTTTAATCGTGTTCTTCTTTACAATAAGGTAACATAAAGCCAATTTTTACGATATTTGTGGCTTACTAATTAGAAGAATAATTATGAATAAAAATACCGTTTTAGCCTGGGCTACATTTATTATGTGTTTTATGGGCGTTTTACTCATAGCCCTTGGTGCTTTTAGATATGACGATGTTGCAGGATGGGGCTTTGCCGCAGTGGGTATTGGTTTTTTTGCCAATGCTTGGGTATTTAATGCTTTAAAAGGAAGGGTTTAACAAAATTTATACACAATATGTCAGACGATAAGAAAGTCATTTTTTCAATGTCAGGAGTGACTAAAACTTATAAAACAGCAAATACCCCCGTTTTAAAAAATATTTACCTCAGTTTTTTCTATGGTGCTAAGATTGGAATTTTAGGTCTTAATGGCTCTGGTAAATCTACCTTGTTAAAAATTATTGCAGGAGTAGATAAAAACTTTCAAGGAGATGTTGTTTTCTCTCCAGGATACAAAGTGGGTTATTTAGAGCAAGAACCGCAATTAGATCCAGAAAAAACAGTACTAGAAGTGGTTAAAGAAGGGGTCGCAGAGACCGTTGCACTTTTAGATGAATACAATAAAATTAATGATATGTTTGGGCTTCCTGAAGTCTATGAAGATGCAGATAAAATGCAGAAACTCATGGACAAACAGGCTGTACTTCAAGATCAGATTGACGCTTCCAATGCTTGGGAATTAGATACCAAATTAAATATTGCCATGGACGCTTTAAGAACTCCAGATTCTGAAAAGAAAATTGGGGTTTTGTCCGGTGGAGAAAAACGACGTGTGGCTTTGTGTAGGTTGCTACTTCAAGAGCCTGAAATTTTATTATTAGATGAACCTACCAACCACTTAGACGCCGAATCTGTTCATTGGTTAGAACATCACCTAGCTGCTTATAAAGGAACCGTTATTGCAGTAACACACGATAGGTATTTCCTAGACAATGTAGCTGGATGGATTCTTGAATTAGACAGGGGAGAGGGTATTCCATGGAAAGGCAACTATTCTAGCTGGCTGGACCAAAAATCCAAGCGAATGGCTCAGGAAAGTAAAACAGCTTCCAAGCGTCAAAAAACATTAGAACGTGAGTTAGAATGGGTAAAGCAAGGTGCAAAGGGAAGGCAAACCAAGCAAAAGGCCAGGTTAAATAATTACGATAAATTATTGAGTCAAGACCAGAAGCAATTGGATGAAAAATTGGAGATATTTATTCCTAATGGTCCTAGACTTGGCACGAATGTTCTTGAAGCTACAGATATCTCTAAGGGTTATGATGACAAACTCCTTTATGAATCTTTAAATTTTAATTTACCACAAGCAGGTATTGTCGGTATTATTGGTCCAAACGGAGCAGGAAAAACAACTATTTTTAGAATGATTATGGGGGAGGAAACTCCAGATAAAGGATCATTTAAAGTCGGTGATACCGCTAAGATTGCCTATGTAGATCAAAGCCACAGTAATATAGATCCAGACAAGAGTATTTGGGAGAATTTTTCTGATGGCCAAGAACTCATTATGATGGGAGACAAGCAAGTGAATTCAAGGGCTTATTTAAGTAGGTTTAATTTTTCAGGATCTGAACAAAATAAAAAAGTGAATATGTTATCTGGTGGTGAACGCAACCGTTTGCACCTGGCAATGACCTTAAAAGAAGAAGGTAACGTATTGCTTTTAGATGAGCCAACCAATGATTTAGATGTGAACACATTAAGGGCTTTAGAAGAAGGTCTTGAGAATTTTGCAGGCTGTGCCGTAGTTATTTCTCACGACCGTTGGTTCTTAGATAGGATTTGCACGCATATTCTTGCTTTTGAAGGGGACTCTCAAGTGTATTTCTTTGAAGGCTCTTTCTCTGATTATGAAGAAAATAAGAAAAAACGCCTTGGAGGTGACCTCATGCCTAAGCGCATCAAGTATAAAAAACTGATCAGATAGTATTGATTTTCCAATATTTAAAAAGCCCCTAGATTATTCTAGGGGCTTTTTTTAAATAACTAAAATAAGTATTTTAACCTAAGGTATAATGCTCGTTTTTGTCCGTAAGTTAAAATTGGTCTCTTGGGTACCAATCTAATTGAATGACTTCAACCTTTGCATTGTTTTTTTCAATAAGTGTCTTAAAGAGGGCAACGTCACTAACATTTGGTTTTCCACGATAGTGATAAGGATAGACCTTTTTTGGAGAAAAAGCGATCACTGCGGCTGCTGCAGAGTTTTCTGTCATGGTGTATGGTAAGTTC
>Ga0102879_1001337_pt1 | contig 10122 bp, 8 predicted proteins | sample Colrivmet1548B02_FD_78187 | JGI IMG/M metagenome (GOLD analysis project Ga0102879, IMG submission 78187) | Estuarine microbial communities from the Columbia River estuary - metaG 1548B-02 | ecosystem: Environmental > Aquatic > Marine > Intertidal zone > Estuary | place: USA: Columbia River... | reverse complement strand
TGGGGCAAATTTATGATTTTAAATAGCAATGTCAATTTTCAATTGCAATGAGTAATTGAATTTATTCTAAACCTCTAATAAAAATGATTTTGCGCCATTGTAGGAACATGCCTCATTGTATGAACACGCCTCTGAGGCGTGTTCATACAATTGTGTTAAATAATTACGTGTTACACAAAAGGCATATTACTAAAAAGGCATTAGCAAACATCAATCAAACGTCTGCAAATCCACCAATTTTTTATAAATACCACCTCTTGCCATTAGTTCTGCATGTGTACCTTGTTCAGTGATTTGACCTTTGTCTAGGACCACTATTTTATTTGCACTTTGTATGGTACTAAGCCTGTGCGCTATCACAATGCTTGTGCGATTTTGCATCACTTGTTCTAATGCTTCTTGAACCATTTTCTCACTTTCGGTGTCTAGGGCACTGGTTGCTTCATCCAAGATCAAAATAGGAGGTTCAGAAACCACGGCACGCGCTATACTCATTCGCTGACGTTGGCCACCGCTCAAGTTACTGCCTTTTTCGCCCAAGTTGGTGTTATAACTATCGGGCATTTCACGGATAAATTGATGTGCATTGGCTACTTTAGCTGCATTCATTAATTGATCACCGCTTATATACGGATCGCCCATTTTGATATTATTGGCCGCTGTGTCGTTAAAAAGAATGGCATCTTGTGTTACTATGCCCATCATCTTGCGCAATGATTTTAGGTCCATTGCCGCAATATCTTGCCCATCGATGGTAATTGAACCACTTTTGAGCTCATAAAACCTTGGAATTAAATCGGCTAAGGTAGATTTACCTCCGCCACTTGAACCCACCAAGGCTACCCTCTCCCCTTTTTTAATGGTAAGATTGATATCTTTAAGCACCAAAGGACCGTCACCATACCCGAAATTTACGTTACTAAGCTTTATCTCATTTGAAAATAAGGGAGCAGGTACACCGTTGGTATCTTTTTCGGTTTCAGCCATCAACACGTCATTGATTCTATCCAAAGAAGCTGCTCCTTTTTTGAGTCTAAAAAAAGCTTCTGTAACCCCTTTAGCGGGAGGAATAAGTTGACTAAAAATGGCAATATAGGCAATTAGAAACGAGCCTGTAAGAGCTGAATCCTTATTTAAGATAAGCGTTCCGGTGTATATCAATAAACTCGCAATTACAATACTGCTCATAAACTCACTTAAGGGAGACGCCAACAATTCTTTTCTGTTTACCTTTACCATCAAGCGAAAGTGATCGTCATTTTGTTTTTTAAACCCGCTCTCTTTTTCTTTGATAGCACCAAAGGCTTTGATGATTTTAATGCCGTGTAAGCTTTCTTCTAAATGCGAGAGTACATCGGCCAGTTTTTCTTGTCCTGCCTGCGCAGCTGCTTTGAGCTTTTTACCAATTCTGCTAATCAAATAGCCACTTACAGGCAATACAATAAGCACAAAAAGGGTAAGCTGATAACTCATAATAAACATGGTAACAAGCGGTATAAGAATCGCTATCGGATGTTTAAAATAGAGCTCAATAACGCCTAATAAACTCCATTCTACTTCTTTTACATCATTGGTAAAACGCGAAAGTGTGTCGCCTCTTTTTTCTTTGTTAAAATAACCGATGGGTAATCTAAGTATGTGGTTATAAAGCCGTTCTCTAATATCACGAACCACCGCACTTCGAATAAAGGCGAGGTTGTAAAACGAAAGATAGACAAATAAATTCTTGAGCAAAAAAGCCAATACCAACCCTATTGAAAAATAAATAAGCGTTTGAGACTGACCCCATTCTGCAATTTTCACACTGGTTTGATAATCAAAATAGGCAAGCCATGTTTCTGTGTTGGACGTAAGTTCTACCGGTGTAAGGTCATTAATATTCTCCTTAAAAATAACCTTTAAGAAAGGGATAATAACACCAATGCTCACTACATTAAAAAGAGCCGCAAATACATTGAAACCAAAGAAAAGTTGCAGTTGTAATCGGTAAGGACGGGCTAATTTAAAAATGTCTTTAAACTTTAACACAGCTGCGAAGATAATCGTACCGAGATAAACCTACGGAAAAAAGAAATCGCCTGCGATAATTCCAACGATAAACTCGTCCAAAAGAATACCATCGGATGAATACCGTTTAACGGTACTTTTCGAAACAAAATCTTTTACATCTGACACATAAATATCCCCGTTTTTAGGATCAATACCTATCGCATAAAAGATTGCTCCCTTGGCTTCTATCCATAATTGAGCAGTGCCTGTTTGCACATCACCTGTACCTCTCCAAATACCTTTTTCGGTGCAAAAATAAAGTATATCTAGATTTGAGTTATAAACCAAACCTGTGGGAATTGGACTTAATGTATAACCTACCGGATATTTTTGTCCATTAGCCTCCGTAAATGACATTAGTATAGGAAATTCATTGATTGCTCCTCCTCCTTTGCACAGTATTCTAATGTAATTATTCTTGTCAACTACGATTCCATCTGGGTTTACACCCGTAGAAAAACTATCCACCAAGGCATCTGTGAGCACATTTATACCATAAATCTTGTCTGCATCTGGAGCTGTACACCAAAAAATGCCATCCCGAAGAACCCCTTTGTCTGTAAACGTACCCGTAGGAATACTACCCGTAATGGTATTCGTGGTTAAATTCACAATAGCTATCGCCTTGGCGTATAGATCCGTAACGTAGGCTTTACCTGGCTGCACTTCGTACAAATACCTGGGAGAGTTAAGCCCGTTTATCTCCACTTTTTTGGTAAAGTTGATGTCTGTAACCACTATTTTCCCAGAATTATTGATAACAAAATAGTAATTTTCACCAACACGACTCACAGACTGGAATACGTTCCCTAGTGACTCTTTGTTAATGCTTTTATAGATATCGTTTTGTACCGTTTTGCTATATGCTTCATACAATGAAAGCGTTCCTTCCCCCCAACCAAAATTTCCTTGATTTGCAATGAGTACTTCTCGGCTATTGGCAGTAGTATCTCTAATAATAAGAACAGGATCTGGCGTTTTATCTTTACAGCTTGGCAACCACGCTATCCCGGATATTAATAGTACTTTAAGGCAATTTTTAACGATTAGTTGTGCGATCATATCTTACCTAACCACTACCTTTTGGGTGAATGTTTTCTGTCCTACCTTTACCTGTATAAGATACAGACCTGCTTGGGCAAACGATACTTCAGATGATTGCGTTTCGTTTATCAAATCACCTTGTTCATTGTAAACATAGGCTGTAAAACCTTCTAAATTTTCTATTTTTATAGATTCATTGCAGTAGGCTAAACTGGGATATATCTTAACTTGATGTAGCGTCAGTTCTTCTCGTTTTAATAGCGTTCCGTTGACCACTGCTACGGCATCCAAATCAAATCCACAGCTTGGAAACGGGGAAGGAAACGGATCATTTATAAGTCTGCCTTTACTATCTCGCGTGCCAAAACTATCGTTTACACTGCCTATTACATCAATCAGTCTTACATAATTTATTTGGTTTAATCCAACTTCTTGCAAATCGAATAAGGTGCCATAAGGCGCTTGATGCTTGCCAGCTAGGTTATAGATTTTTTCAGATTCTATATAGCCGAAATTATCGGTTTGGAAACCCGTATCGGTAAGGCTCTCACTAGGAAAACGAATAAAATTTACGCCGTCTTCGCTCACTTCAACATGGGCTAACTCTAAGTAGTAACTCAAACCTACTTTAAAACCATTTTCAAAAACAGCAAAATCAAATCCTTCATTATTTAGTATCGGATTATCAAACGAAAGTGTAATCACACCGCCATCACCCAAGCTTACTATATCTCCATTAAAAGGACCCAACGCACTTGATACATCACCTACCGTTGGTTTGCCCAGCGCGGTGTCATTTACTTGAAGATAACCGAGTTGTAGCACAGCTCCACTTGCCCAAGCAACAATGCTATTGGCATCTTTGTGCACAGACCTACTACCGGCCTCACCTCCAGCAGGATCAAATTGCGCAAAACCCAATGTACCAGAGAATAGAAATGCTAGTGTAATGATTCTCATTGTTTTATAAATTTCTTAGTGGTTATTCCTTTTTCTGTTTGCACGCGCACAACGTAAATACCAGGAACAAGGTTTTGGGTATTTATATCAACACGTTTAGTAGAGATTTGACTACTTGCTAGATCTAATTGTTTTCCATCCAAGCTAAAAACGGCAACAGTTTCTATTCTATCGTCCGCCATTATGCTCATGTCACTCAACACTGGATTAGGGTAAAGTTGGACGTTCGCTTTTTCCTCCCTATTTTCTATTCCAACAATGTGTTGCCATAGTTGCATACAGAAATATGCTGGCGTATTCATACCAAAGAAACCAACGTCGCTTGATTGTAATTCAAACGTAATCTTATCACACGGTCTAATTTCTGCATATTCCCACTCTTTTAAAATAAAGTCCTTAGTGTTATCCGAAAATCTGAAATCTGCTAGATAAACGGTATCCTGAAACACCACTTCATTTTTGTTATTTACGCTATTGATTAATAGCCTAAAATAATCAGGATCATTGCCATCCAAACCTCCAAACTTTTTACTGAAGGAACTTCCGTTTAACATATCCAAATAAGCATAGGTAGCATTGGTAATTCCAAACTGAACTGCGGTGGGTATTCTTGTAAGACCATAAATATTTTCTTCAAACCCATTAAGTTTGTAAGGCGTTCTTATTTCATTAGTAATCCCACTATTCACAAAATGGAAATTATGGTTTATCCAATTCCCTGTAGAATACATTATCGGCGTTACAGATGAATATTGATTTTCATATCCTGCAGTAGTATCGTCATATTGGGTACTTATACTCCAACCTTCCCATGATTGCCAATCGGCATTATAGGTATTAGGATAGAACAAATGACTTACCTTAAATCCTCCGGCACCGTCTGCGCCATTATCATACGTATCCTCAGGCAGTGTCGGAAAATCTATACCATCCGCATAAAAATCTGAAATACTATTAAAATCATCCATCCCAAAATAAGCAGGCGTGTTCATACCAAATTGACCTACGTCAGAACTCTCATAACTAAACGATATACTATCTACTAAAACGTCGTTGAGGCCATCATTATTAAAATCAACATACGTCCAATCATCAATTATATAATCTTTTGAATTATCTGCATTTCTAAAATCTGCAAGATAAAAATCCACTGAACTCACTTCACTTCCAGACAAAAAGCCTTTAATTATGAGTTTAAAGTAGTCTGCGTCATTGCCTGAAACTCCCCCAAATTGCTTACTAAAGCCACTACCATTTTTCATATCGTAATAGGCATAGGTAGTATTGGTGAAATAAGCTCCAGAAATCTCCCCCGCAGAGTCTAATTTGATGTAGGCTCCGTTTCCAGTAGATATCATATAATTAGAGGTATAACTAACGCCATGACCTGGAATCGCGCTAAATTGATTTTCATAACCGGCAGTGGTAGCATCTATTCTATTACTCAACGCCCAACCACTCCAGCTGGCCCAAGTCGTATCATATTCATTATTAAAAAAACGACCATAATGGGTAAAGCCACCACTTCTGTCGGCACCATTATTAAAGGTATCTGACTGGGTTAAAGGCAAATTATCAAACGTAGAATACACACGCGTATGGGGAAACTGCGCAAAAGTGAACGAGGTTGCAATAAGTGCAAGTAAGGCTAATATTTTTCTTTCCATGATTTTAGGGGTATTGTATAATTGATGTTTATTTTAAGCGTTCTACCTGGCAACGGCGTTCTTGGCTGCGTGTAATACGGCGTATTGAGCATATTGGAGGTGAGCAATCCTATTCTCCACTGGCGCAGTTGGTAATATCCACCTGCTTCTGTCAAGAAATAGGGATCAAGACTTGCCGAATTATCGCTTGTGTAGAAAGTAGCACTTACAAATTGCTCATTGATGTGTAATCCGAAGTTAGATCGCTGGAAACTCAACATTAGGTTAGATGTAAGCTGAGGCGTAAATAGTATTTGCATACCGTGTCTTGCGTCAGTCTTATTATTAAAGTAATATGTTGCCTTGGTCCAATTCACGTTAGACATTAAGGCAAAGGTACTGCGATGTATTACCTTGCGATACGTTACGTTTAAAACGAATCCCCTGCTTATGACCGATTGAATATTTTCAGGTTTAATTTCAGGATAACCACTCCAGTTTATCCAGTTTTGAAAAACCCCCAAAAATGGATTTAATTTAATGCTTAGTGCATAAGGATTAAATCGTAACTCCAAATCTGCTTTGTATCCTTTCTCTGGTTTTAAATCAGGATTACCTAAGGCATAGCCCGGTTGATACCAAAACAGCTCGTTCAGAGTGGGGAGTCTAACTACTTTATTCAGACTAAACCCGATTTGCCGGGCCTCTGAAGCCTTAAACTTACCGCTCAAACCTCCGGTGTAGTATATTTTTTGGGCATTGTTCAATACTTGCTGATGAGCTGATAGCGATATTTTCTTAAGTTGTTTAGAGAATACACTTGCCAGTCGTAACCTATTCCATTGCGCATTATTCGTGATCACCGCCGAAGTGTAATAGGCATTTTCATTTCCGAGCACCAGCTTAAGTACCGTTTTGTCACCCCATTTTTTAATACCTGAAGCCGTAGTATTGATATTTATAACATCGCTAAGGTATGATTCCTTTCGTTTATCGTCATGGTAGTTAATCTGCTCTTTCCATAGTTGATTATGCACGATTACCTCCCATTTTTTGGCTAGATTCTGGCTAAAACCATTGGTCATCATTAGATTTAAATCTTCTTGACGACTAAAGTTAACTTCTCCAATGCGCGGCGGCATAGCCCTGTCAGATGCCTGAAGATAAATAGTATTCTCCCAACTACCTTTTTGGTTAAGATGGAGCGATACCGACTGCATCAAACTTATTTTTTTATAGTCAGTATTCGCTTGAAAGCTATCTATACCGTAATGATCTAAGTTAACTCTGTTAGGAGACTCCGCAGCCAAAGCCGAAACACGGTATTCCCATTGTTTGGTATTATTGGCATATAGCGCAGATAAAATTTTGTCTTGTTGACTACTAACTTCTGCGGTAACTTTAGTTGGGGTAAAGAAGAATTGGTTTTGAGTGCTAGGGCACTCCCCATATTTTGTGCACCATTTTGATCGTAATCACTATCACCGATGGATACTTGATCAAAGTGAATAGCATCAATCAAACTCAAATCCATAATACCGTTCATGCTACTTTGCATATTTGCTCCATTGATAACCAGCGGACTTTGCATGCTACCTAATCCTTTGTAGGACAATGTATTAAGGCCAGAAGAACCATTACTTCTTATGTAAATACCGGCATTTCGTTGCAGCATTTGACCCATATTTTGACTTGGGTTTGATTTGGAGATTTGTGCAAAAAGGAGAGCGCTGGTATATTCAGGAGATATTCGCAAGGCAAGCGTACTCACACTTACGGAGTCCAATTGCTCTGTTTTTAGACTATCCAAAGCAACCTGAGCAACGCAGAGTGTGCTTGAGACCGTTAACGATATGACAGCAAGTGCTGTGCGCATTTTTTGATTTTTTCTTTTTTAAAAAAAATCAACAACTATGGAATACATATAAAAGTCAGTATACAAAACTGCTGGCTCTTATTGCTTTTCTTCCCGAAAGCCATTGAGTATATTGCTTTTAGTAGGTCTTCTGACTTCGTTCCTGGATTGGCTTCCTTCCCATTCTTTTGTGTGAACAGTGGTTTTTAGATTTACCAATCTTTAATGCGGAACATTACAGCTGCGGGTACAGTGGAGGAGTTACGCCTCGCTTCCCTTGACTAAATGCAAAGCAAATGTAGTTGAATAAGCCGTTGATGAAAGACACAACATATGAACATTTTTAGTTAACTGTATAAACAATATATTTGCGCCCTAATGGCAACAACACAAGATTTATCAAGAGGAATGTTTTTACGCTACAACGGTCAATTATGCCAAGTAGTAGATTACCAGCACACCATGCCTGGCAAGGGTGGAGCTTTTTATCAGGTAAAAATGAAAAATGCAATTACTGGAAAATCGATAGAAAACAGATACAGAAGCGGTGAAAACATCGATGACGTGCGTGTTGATTTAATTGAAATGCAATACCTATACAAAGAAGGAACGAACTTAGTTCTTATGAACATGGAATCATTCGAGCAAGTTACTATTCCTGAATCTATGATGGGAGATCAAATGAAATTTCTAAAAGAAGAAATGATGCTGGGCGTATATTTTGATGAAGGTAACCCCATTATGGCAGATGCTCCAAATCATGTTGTATTAGAAATCACCTACTCAGAACCTGGATTAAAAGGAGATACGGCAAATAACCCACTCAAGCCTGCGACTCTGGAAACTGGCGCAATCGTAAGTGTTCCGTTATTCGTAAATACCGGAGAAAAAATAAAAGTAGATACACGTACGGGTGAGTATGTAGAAAGAGCGAGATAATCGACACACACTACTTAAAAAAAAATGCTGACATTTTAAAGTGTCAGCATTTTTTTTGAGCAATTATTTGGTGGACTATATCATTTGTATAACTATGTATATAAGTAACACCAATAAAGCTAAACCCACTAAGCTTACTAGCAATCCACCAAATTTAGAAAACAGCGCTAAAATCAGTAACACCAACAAAATAATCGCTAGGATATAAAGTACATTTCCTACGTCACTGCCTTTACTCATTTGTTGAGATTCTATTTTTTTGGCAAAGTGATCGTTCATCTTTTTCAACTGATTTAATGGCTTCTGGCTACGTAATGCTTTAGGCAAACCCGCTTTATGTTTTGCTGGAACTACCTTTAATTCAGCATCTGCGTTTTTGGCCAACAACCTAGATTCATTTACTTTAGTCTGTGGCAAATTAATCGTTGAGCCCTTTTCGACGAAAGCTTGCCCACTTGGTTCCGTTAAATTTAAGTCGTTTATAACTACATTTTGTGTCTTTGAATTCTCAACCTGTTGTTTTAGGTGTACATCCTTTACAGGCGAGTGTACGATGTGTTTGACCTTGGTGCTTCTTGTTAGAGATCCATACCTTGCTTTTGAACAAGAACTTAGTATTAAAGTGCCCAAGACAACTAGGCTCAAAATTGATTTATTTAATTTCATATGTATGTTTTTTTGTGTTTTCCAAAGGTAGTGAATGTTTGCTCATGAGCCTATATACATTACTTAAATTAAGTGAACCCTAATTTTTTGAGTTATCGAAATTTAAAACTTGTATAGCTCCATTATAGTCTCTTCCATTTATTCGTTTACTTTGCACCAGCAAAATTAAGATGCAAGTATATTTAGATAACGCTGCTACCACTCCTATGGATGTACAAGTCATTGAGAAAATGACCCAAGTAATGCAAGAATGTTATGGCAACGCTTCTGCAATACATTCTCAAGGCAGAAAAGCGAGAGCAGTAGTAGAAATGGCTCGTAAGGACATTGCTAAATTGCTTAACTGCGCCAGCAATGAATTAATATTTACAGGAAGTGGTACCGAAGCCGATAATATGGCTTTGCGATGTGCTGTAAATGATTTAGATGTAAAGCACATCATAACCAGTGAGATAGAACACAAAGCAGTAATAGACACCGCTAAGGAATTAAAAAACAAAGGAAAAGTAGAGCTTCACTTTGTAAAGCTGGACCAATATGGACGCGCAGATTTGGATGACTTACAAAAACTTGCGTCTCTTTACCCCAACAGCTTAATTTCTCTTATGCACGCCAACAATGAGCTAGGAACATTAAATGACGTGCCTGCAATTAGCAAAATAGCACGCGCTAACCACTGTTATTTTCATACAGATACGGTGCAGACCGTCGGTCATTACACGATTGATTTACAAGAATTGGACATCGACTTTCTTGCATGCTCTGCCCATAAGTTTCATGGACCTAAAGGAGTTGGGTTTCTATACAAGAACAAATCGTTAAGAATACGTCCTATAGTAACCGGTGGCGGACAAGAGAGTTCTATGCGCGCTGGTACAGAAAATGTGACAGGTATCGCTGGACTAGCCAAAGCACTTGAAGTTGCTTATAGGAATATTGACGTAAAGATAGAAACCGTTTACC
>Ga0102879_1001311_pt1 | contig 10229 bp, 6 predicted proteins | sample Colrivmet1548B02_FD_78187 | JGI IMG/M metagenome (GOLD analysis project Ga0102879, IMG submission 78187) | Estuarine microbial communities from the Columbia River estuary - metaG 1548B-02 | ecosystem: Environmental > Aquatic > Marine > Intertidal zone > Estuary | place: USA: Columbia River... | reverse complement strand
TATCAAATAATATAGGGGCATCGCTTTTTATTAATTCAAAATAATCACACTCGGTGATAAATTTATTAATAATTCTTTGCGCTATATCTCTTTTTGTAACGTTATTTGGTGTTAGATTTGCATCACCAGGAACCTGAATATATACTGGTTCTGGTTTTGGTTCTTCTTTTTTTGGTTTAGGCTCTTGTGGTTTAACCTCAAGATTGACTTCAACCCTTCTAGCGTATGAAGCTACAATTGAGTTTACCGAACACATTATGTCACCATATGTTCTAACAGTTTGGTCTAATTCAAGTGACCCAATTCTGTAATTTGGAACCCCAGGTAACTTTTTCTTCTTTTTAACATCATTAGCAATAGCTTCTGTTTCAAAACAATAAAAAACAACCTGTGTGCTACCAGTTGTACTACCAGTTGGTGCACCTAAAAACTCAAAATATTTTTCCTTTGTTGGTAATTCTTTAAATGTTGTTATAACACCGTTATTTGAGAAAACTTCAGATGTTGTTAAACCTTTAGCTCTGACCAATTTAAATTCTATCTCTGATTTATTAGGATCTTTTGGGTCATTACTAACTTTATCACGGTATATTTTAAAATTTGATTGTGTCTCCTTACCAACAAATAGTTCATCTACATTTTTTTCGGTTATTTCAACTGAACCGTCTTTAGTTGTGTATAGTTTACCACATTTTGATAGTATGTTTTTGGTTATTAACCATTTGATTGCTGATGTGTATCTTCTAAAAGCTAAATCATCATTATAACCTTTAGCGTAAGTATTTAATGGTGAGGCAAATGCTGTAAATGTTATTGCAATATCAAACTGTTTAAATTTTTCATCGCTTAATTCATTTGCGATTGCTTGATATTGTCTATCAAAACCATACCATTTTTCTGTTTTGGTTGTATCAAAGAAATATCTATCAGATGTATTAAGTGTTGTTTTGTAGTTTACAAATTCTGGATTGATTGGTACACCATAATGAGCTTCTTTAGTAACCTCAACATTATCACTTGTTGATCCGTTAGCTAATTGTTTATATCTTTCAAAGTAAGCATCGAATGGTTGTACAATACCTTGGTCATATAACGGATGTTTTTTCTTATTTAATGTTTTTCTTAATGGTACATCATTTTCAAAGAATAAACCAAAACCTTGTGCATCAAATACTGGTAAAGTTATGTTTGTTTCATCACCTTTAACATCATCTGGTTGTTTAAATACACTACCTTGTACTAACTTTGTTTTGATTTCACCGTTAGGTGTTCTAAGGTCTAAACCAGATATAACTTTCTTAAAATAATCAATGTCAGATTGTGAAAACTGATTCCAAATTCTAGCTAACTCAAAAATATCAAACTCAATACAACCAGCCCAAAATGCAGTTAAGATTTCATCAATCTCACCATCAGTTAATCTAGCTAATTCTTTTTGAGCTAATAAATTTAAAATTGATGGGTGGTCAACTATAATTTTCCAAGATAAAGACCCACTTCTTTCACTATGATTATATGTGTAAATTGGTTCTGGTCTACCTAAAAATTGGTGGGTTGTCCAGTTTGCTGTTGTGTCATCGGTGAATTTTATATCATATGGTGGAAACCACATAATTCTACCACCGTTAGGGCCTTTTTCGCAATCAGGTAAATCTCTAAATAATTCACTATCTCTCCAAGCTAAGTTCTCAATTGAGAACATGTATTTTCTAGCCCTTCTTTCACCAAAGGCTTCAGTTGTTGCGGCACCAATACCTTCGGTTTTACCGTAACCCCTATTTACGTTTAATTCGGATGGGAATATGTTTAAATTACCATATCTGTCTAATACAGAATTTCTTTCTCTTCTAAGTAATTCTTTATATCTAATTAAATCAGTTATCTTTGAATATGGTCTAGTCTTAGTCCAAACACGACATAATTCAGCTTCGTAATACATTGCTTCAGCTGATCTTTTTCCGCTCGCATCCAAACCAGGTACAAAATACCTATAACCTGTAATCTCACCTTGTTTGTTTTTAACTTCTTTTTTTATTGGTGTTATAGTTGCATTTGCTCTAGACGCAAAACTATAACCATCATAAAATTTAGTTAGTGTCTGATCAATTGGTGTTCCATACTCATTTGTTTTTTCAAGTAATTGGCTTGTCTTATATAAAATTGAACATTCCCTGAATCTATTAGAATGGTATTTATTAAAACTTAAATTATCTTGATTCTTAACTTTATTAAGAATGTTAACCTGTTCAGATTTACCTAATGATTTATCTAAAACAGTATCTCTAGCAAACTCATCTTTCCAAATAAAATCAGTTTGTATATTACCATAACCAGAAACCTCATCATAACCTGGCTCCTCATATGGTAATGTGGCACCAGCATTAGACTGTTTTAAACTTTCAGTTAATTTCTCATTACTTCTAACAATATCACCGTCACCATCTTGCATTAAATACAATGGATCTTCGTGTTTATCTCTATTACCAATATAGTAATTACCAGTTGGTCTTGACCCAGCACCTAAACCCAAAAATCCTGTTATACTTCTTAGTTCTTGCGCTATTTTTTCACCTAATTGGAAAACACCACTTTCGTAATCAGCTAAATAATTTGGTGAGTATTTGTTTCGTTTAACATTTGAAAATAATTGGTATTTTTGGCCAGCTCCAGTGTGATTTAAATAATAAACATCTGGTTGTTGTCTTGCTGTTCTACCAAGTAAATCACTTATAAATTTACTAAAATTACTTTTTTCAGCCGAAGAATTATCGATCTCATTACCAAAACATTTTGGGGTGTAATCCTCTCTAATATCAGGTATTAATGAAATTGGTGATTGAACACCAGCTAATGATGCTATAAATTCAGCGGCTTTACCAATTGGGTTTGATGATACAGTTATTTCGTAATTTAATTCAAACCAAGATCTTGGGTTTTTTAACAATGACAAAGCTGTTGATGGGTTATGCAATGCTTCGTCTAATTGAGTTCTACCAAAAGTTTCTCTTTCTATTGCCCTTCTAATTCTAGATTCAAAATTAAACTTTAATTCTAACGCAGCAATGTTCATTAATAAAGTCTCATCTTTTAATGGTTGTTTTCCACCATTTAAAAGAACATCCATTGGATCTAAATTTGTGTTTGTTAATATTGCAACAGGTGATTGACTTGTGCTAATATTTAAAAATTCGCTAGGTTGATAAACATTTGGTTGATTACCATCTGTAAAAATTAAAGAGTTATAAGCATCAATATATGGTTGTAAACTTTGCTTTGATAAAATACTTTGTATCTCAGGTTCATAAACATTTAAAAGCGTTGGGACTTGTCTATTTTCCTGTAATAATAAATTTAAATATACTTCAGCTGGTTGGTTTGATTGCGCACTAATACTAGTTGCATTTGGGATATTTAAATCACTTAAATATGTGGCTTGACCAATCGCAGCTAATAATGATGCGTAGGTGTAAGAACCATTACTTAATTCAGAATATAACGCATCGTTTTCAGATGGGTCGTTTACGTTTATTGGTTTGTTCTTATTTAATAATTTGGGTCTTTCAATGTTTGCCGCATCATCAACAGTCCCTGGGTTTGTCACACTATAATCACCAATTACAACTTCAGTACCTTTACCACCTAAATAACCAGATGCTATATTGTTTGTAATATCTGGTGGTGTATTTATGTTTTTATTGAAATTCTGTATTCTAGGTAATTGACCTTCCGTCATAACGTCACCTGGGTTAGTAACATTATAATCATTTATAATTGCTGGGTCACCAAGACCAGCCAAGTATTGTTGTGTTAAACTTTGACTAGCCGTTAAATTAGATAGTCCTTGTTGAACATCTGTTGGTGTTTTAATATTTTTATTTAAATCTTTTGTTCTTGGTGCGATAGAATCCGTAACAACATTACCTGGATCATGTAATGTAACAGACGCTTTATCTACTTTTACTATTGCGTCTTTACCAATTGAATCCAAATAAGCTGTTAATAATGCAGCGCCACTTAAATCAACCAAACCCAATACGATATCGGGTGGTGTTTTAAGATTTAGTTGTAGAACATCGTCTCTAAACTGTTGTGATATAATTTTTAAACCCATATTTTTTATATTTTAAACCATCATTGGTTGTATTGGTGATATGTTTGAGTTTTGGTAATTACCAAAACCACCTTTGTATCCTTCACTAATTGATGCCACACGACTACCTATCATGTCTCTTGCAGCGTACATTTGATCCCAAGTTAAAACTTTTCCATCATCTGATATTAATTTTATTGTTCCTCCGTGTGTGATTGAATTTGAACCTGAACCTGAACCTGTTCCAGCTCTTTCAGCTGCGGCTTGATCCATAATTTTAACTAAATCACCTTTTGCGTAACTACCTTTATATAATTGACCGTTTTTAGCTATAGTAATTTCACCATCGTTAAACGCACCCATTTCTCTAGCCCCATTAGCTAAGTCAATACCAGCTGATACAGCTGAACCAACACCTGGCGCAAATATATTACCAACATTTGCAGCCCCAGAAGCTAAATTTAAACCAACACCAGCCCAGTCACCCTCCATGGCATCATTAATAGCAAATCCAACACTAGCTAAAGCCCCAAGAACTGGTATTCTTTTTAACATTTGACCAGCACCTAATTTCATAGCACCTTTACCTAATGTGCTTTTATTTGCTAAAGCCATAGACATTAGACCTTTTGGTATGTTTTTAGCCCCCATAAACGCTTTACCATACATACCAGCACCCTGTAAGAATGAACCTCCATTATCTGGCGCCATACCTGGTAATGACGATCCTTTATATAATTGAGGTATCACACCTGTTTTGTCATTAGCTATTGCGCTTTGTTGTAAACCAAGACCAGCGTTTTTCATTTTAGTTCCACCCAAAAAGTCTGGTATTGCATCACCAACAATTTCAAGTAATTTACCTAAAGCCATTTGGACGTATGGTTTTACAACCTCAAAAAGTTTAATAACTAAAGTTCCGATCGTCCCAGTAATTTTATCCATAAATGAACCATCACCAGACCATATTTTAGTTATTGCTGAAACGATATCTGTTGCCACATCTAAAATACTTTGGAATATTCCAGATATCGCCCCTTTGTTATTTAATAATTTTTCGATAGCTGGAAATATTACCTGAGCTAATGATGTACCTAACTCCTCAACTTTACTTAAAAAGTTTTCAAAATCCATATTTGCAAAGATTTTATTAAAAACATTTGTAAAACCAAGTGTAAATCGATTTATAATATTTTCTAATCTTTCCATTAAATTCATACGACCTTCAGCCGCTAAATCGTTTTTCTTTCTATTATCTAAAATGGCTTTTAATTGGTTTTTATCCGTAATATTTTCAAGTAGTTTTGTTGTACCATCAGACATTTGGATTTCATACTTACCATTTTTATTCATTTTCATTAATGAAGCTAAAGCTGGTTTATCTTCTTCAGATATACCCATCATACTAAAACCAGATTTACTTAAAGCAACCATTTTATCAGTAATCTTAGCTTGTTCAAGCGCTGATTTAGTTGCCATTTCATAATCTTGACCCAAAGTTTCAGCAGCCATTTTTAGCATTTTCCTATCGGCTGGTGGAATAAAGAAATTACCCATTTTATCTTTAGCCACAACACCTTCTAAAGTTTTAGCAAATTTTTCAGCTAGTGCTGTTGGGTCATTCATTGATTCGAATGCTAATTGCATTGGGTCGCCAAAACTTTGTGCGAATTTACCGCCTAATAATTGCATTTTGGCTGAAGCCTCAACAGCTTTTTCTGGGTCAAAGAATGCGTCTGTAAACGCTTTTGTTGATCCAACAATATCAAATCTAATAGCTTGAGCTTTTGCGGCTATTTTTGTTAAATTATCTAAACCTTTAGCAAAACCAACACCACTTAAACTTTCAACTAAGCCTCTATATGATTTTAAAACATCAGTGACATTAACATTATATCTAGCAGCGATATTTCTAGCTTTATCTGTTAATTTAACAGTTTTACCTAATGAAATACCAATATTTTCAAAGCTAGCGGCCATTTCAGCGGCTCCATCAACACCTAAACCAGTACCTTTACCTAATTCAACAATAGCGGCAATCTCATCAGCGTTAAACGCCATGTTTTTACCAGTCATTGAACTGAATTGTCTGTAGATGCTGATAACATCTTCCATTGAACCACCGAACTTCATCGCAGCTAATGTCATACCCACAATGTTATTCATTAGGTTTTTAGATTGCGCTGCGGTCATACCAATATCAGCGGCTAAATTACCGACAAGGCTTTGGGTTTTTAAGAATAATTCAAAACCTTTTTTAAACGGTGCTACAATCCAACTTAATAAAACAGAACCCACTTTCATTAAACCAGATATAATACCACCTATTATTGGAATAACACTACCTAAAGCACCGAGAGCATCAGCAATACCACCACCAATACTACCTAATTTACCTAATACTGGTGTGGCTTTCTTCATCATTTTTAATGATTCATTATTTTTTAAATATTTTAATTTAATAAGGTCGTATTCTTTGGTTAAAACTTTAATATCTTGTGGACTAGTTCTAGAATCTTTTATCTTAGCTTCAATTTTTGCTAATTGTCTTTCAGTTACTAATTGCTCTTTTTTCATTTGAGCAATTTTTTTAGTGTGTTCAGACATTTTTCTCATGGTGCTAGCCATTCTCTCGGTTACTTTTTGACCTTTGTAATCAGCTTTCCACATGTTCTTTCTAACCTTGGCCATATTTTCAGATTGCTCCAATAACTCATTTTGGATACTACTGAATCTTTCAGCAGAAATAACGCCTTTATCCAACGCTTCTTGAAGAGCGCCAGTACTACTAAGAAAACCTTTAAATAAATCGCCTTGAGCCATTATATGAATTTAATAACTATAAACTTTTGGGTGTTAGTTACTGTCTTTACACCGTATGTGTCTTTATTTTTTAGTACCTCATTAAAAAAAGCATTAACGTTAGAATTTGGTGATTTATATTTTTTAACATTAATAGATTTTAATTTAGATAATGAATCATCAATAAATTCAACTTGGACTATTTCACTTTTTTGTAAAACTAAAGTATTGTTTCTACCGCCTTTAAAAACAGGTTTTGAATAACCGAATACTGGTTTTCCACTACTATTTAAATCATCGGTTAATTCGTATTTTTTAACCAATATTAAAATTGGTTGAACTAGTTTTTCAAATTGACTTGGTAACGCTATATAATTGCCAGATGAGTCTGAACTAGAATCGGAACTAGAATATGTTGTACCATCATCACCGAAGCCACCTAATATATCTCTGGCAATCCTTTCAGCTGAATCAGATGATTTTTTACCCGCTCTAATTGTTTTTACGGTATCAATATCTAAAGTGTTTTCGGTTATATTAAAATCATTGTTTTCAATCATTTTAATACGTTCTATTATTTTCTCAATCGACATAATTTTATCTTTTATATAAATACCTTTAAATTAAAAAACCCACGTGAAAATCGTGGGTTTTATTTTATTTACGTTTATTACTAATTTTTGCGGCTTCTCTTTCTCTATGTTCTTTTACTTTATTGTTTTCCTCCATTAAAATATCAATAAAAGCTCTCCTCTCAAATACTGGCATATGTAAAACATCCCCATATGAAAAATTACCATGTTTTATAAGAATGTAAAACTCATAAAGTACATCTTTCTTATAGGTCAAGGAAGGGCCAAAGAAATTTTGTGGTAATTGGAAGTTCACCAAAAAAAAATTCACCACTAGGTGCTTCAATTGATACGTTCAGGTCTAAACCAGGCTCGTTGTCATTGACATACTTTCTAAGAGAACCAGAATCCATTACACTCATATTATCAACAAATTGTTGGATTTGACCACGATCTCTAAGACCATCAATTTCTGTAATTTGAGCGGCTAATCTCATAGTCATTAATTGTGAGATAGCGTTTTGACCCATTTTTTTACGTCTAGCCTCATCTTCTCTCACTAACTTTTCATCTTCTTCAGCTGTTAGGTATTTGAATTTAATTTTATTCTTACCCTTTGGTAAAACAAACCCACATTCACCATTTTCATCTGGCTCTAAAGTTATTTCTTTAGGTTGGAACTGACTAATATCAATTTCCGCTTCAAATGGTTTACCAGTTTTTGGGTCTGTAACCTCAACGGTATACATTTCACCATACCCAGTTGATCTCAAAAAGAATAGAATCGCATTTTTATCACCAGATAGCAACTGACTAGCTTTAATTTCCTGGTCAATGACTTTTCTATCTAATAAAACATCAATAACCTTACCATTTTGAAGTAAGTTTGGTGATGTTAAGATATTCTCATCAGCGGCTGTTAAATAAGCAACTTTAACTGTTGATTTTTTATTTTTGTAGAACTTACCTTGTGAAGGTAGTGCAATCACATCATGTGCTGGTTCCATCATTGTATCCATATTATTGTCTTTTAAAGTTAATTATAATCTATATTTAAATAGTGTAAACTATATTTTTTATTTTTTTTACCGTTTAGTCTATTTTTAACGGTAACTGTACACACAATACTAAGTACTTATTATTACAAGTAAATGCAAATGGCTAAAAAAAAGAGTAAAACTGGTAAAATGTTGGGTGAGATGAATGGTACATCTAATTTAGAAGTAAAATTTTCAGCAATATTAGACGAGATGAAAATTAACTACGAGCAACATTATATGTTTAAAGGTAAGGAATTTGACTTCCTGTTAATAAAATACAATATATTGGTTGAAACCCATGGGTGTTTTTATCATTGCTGTAAGACACATAATCCGACACCAAAATATAAAATACAAAAAAACAATCTTAAAAACGATCAACATAAACTTAAACTGGTTAAGTTTGATAAATACTACAATCTATTGATTGTTTGGGAGCATGAATTGAAAAACCAAGTACTATTGACCGAAAAAATAAATAACTTTATTACAAAGTACGGTCTAATATACGGTTAAAAAAAAAGACCCGATTGCTGTTCTTATGGTAAGCAAATCGGGTACTGTCATTCTTTTTAAAATTAATAAATTAGTAAACCAAAATACATCTATCCATTCTAATGGTAGCTGTAATCTCTGCGATATCTTCAGCGCTGTAATCTAATGAACCAAAGTCAACATTAGTTAACATTGAACCCTGAAGAATCCATTTTTCAACTACAACACCTGTTGGATCTAACATTTCCAATTCAATGTCTTTTTTATAACCAGCGGCATAACCCATACGACCAGTTACTGACTCAGCATGTAAACGAACCCATTCCATTAACGCTTGTGCAGCTGAAGGGCCGATAGGATCTTTAAAGGTAACGTCAATAGCATCCCAAGTAAATCTACCAGCAACCCATGTTGAAGTATTTAAGAACGGAATCTCAACCTCACCAATTGCAATTTTAGGTCTTGAAGCTGTTATAACAAACCATTCGTTGATACCTAACGAACTAGGGAATCTTAAAATAAACCTGTTCTGCTTTTTTGGTTCGTAAGGAACAGGCATTTTCATTAATAAGTTAGCCATAATTTTCTATTTTTTTTATGTGTTTTATTTCTTTATATAAATATCTAGCAAAATCGCTTTGTTCAATGCTTTATATTTTTTATTTTTGTTTTCTATAAATAGTCTCAAAAAAATATTTTTTTCAAAATACTTGACTTTGTGGTTTTTTTTCGTTACTTTTGAACAGGCAAGTGAAAAAGGGACCATCAGGAACAATAAATGAGACATTAAATAATACATAATAAATAATTAACTAATATATTATATAATGGACCTTTAAGAATAATGGACCATTAAGAATATAGCAAATTTCATGCAATAAAAAAAGTCCCGATTTCTCAGGACTTTCTTTTTTATCTCATTTTATTTTCTTATAGACTATCAAAAGATACGCTTGTTGGTGTTACAACGAACTCTAATTCGATGAATTCTAATGTTGGGGTTGGTTTAACGAATATTTTACCTCTTAAAGTATTTCTGTCGCTATCTTCAACATCATTTACCAATGAAACTCTAAAGTCTGTTAAACCTCTTTCTTTTCTGATATTATCCAAGATTGGATTTACCAATGATAAGAATTGACTTCTAACTTGTGCATCATTTGGATCGAACAATAATCTGTTAGCAACGGCAACGATTAATTTTCTTGCTTGTAACAATAATCTTCTAAT
>Ga0102879_1001302_pt1 | contig 10264 bp, 6 predicted proteins | sample Colrivmet1548B02_FD_78187 | JGI IMG/M metagenome (GOLD analysis project Ga0102879, IMG submission 78187) | Estuarine microbial communities from the Columbia River estuary - metaG 1548B-02 | ecosystem: Environmental > Aquatic > Marine > Intertidal zone > Estuary | place: USA: Columbia River... | reverse complement strand
ATGGCATCCTTCTTAGGTGCCTTCGATAGATACGAAGAAAATAAAGAAGACATGTTACGTGTAATGCGTAATCACCGCGCTGCTGCCTATGATGCAGAAGATGCTTATGTAGGTATTGAAATTAAACCACAAGGAATTAAAGCGCAACATACGCCTGATTATTTATTGAAGGCTGCAACAAAGGCTTGGGATGATGCAGTGAAGTTGGGAGAAAAATATGGTTACAGAAACGCACAAACAACGGTAATTGCTCCAACAGGAACCATTGGTTTGGTAATGGATTGCGATACTACAGGTGTGGAACCAGATTTCGCTTTAGTGAAGTTTAAAAAATTATCAGGTGGTGGGTACTTTAAAATTATTAACCAATCGGTACCACAAGCATTAAAGAACTTGGGTTATTCTCAAGCAGAAAATGATGCGATTGTAAACTTCGCTGTAGGACATGCAAGTTTCGCAGGTGCTCCACATATTAATAATGAATCTTTATTAGCAAAAGGATTTACAGCAGAAGAGATTGCAAAATTAAATGGTGCTGCAAAATCTGCATTTGAAATTGGGTTTATTTTTAACCGATTTACTTTAGGAGATGCTTGTTTAACAAGATTAGGTTTCAAAGAAGAAGTATTTGCAGACTGGAGCTTTAGTTTATTAGAAGCTTTAGGATTTAGCGAGGATCAAATAGATGCAGCCAACGATTATGTTTGCGGTACGATGACCGTAGAAGGTGCACCAGCATTGAAAGATGAGCATTTGTCCATATTTGATTGTGCGAATAAAAATGGTAAAAAAGGAGTTAGATATATTCACGCACATGGTCACATTAAAATGATGGCTGCTTGTCAACCATTCTTATCGGGTGCGATTTCTAAAACAATCAATCTTCCAAACGAAGCGACTGTTGAAGAAATTGCAGATTCTTATTTAATGAGTTGGTCCCTAGGTTTAAAAGCGAATGCGATTTATCGTGATGGTTCTAAATTAAGCCAGCCATTATCAACTAAGTCTGACAAGAAAAAGAAAACCGACGAAGCGACTGATGAGGAATCAACTATCGAAGCAGGTTCTCAATTAGTAGACCTTAGCAACTTAACAGTGGATGAATTATTAGAAGAAGTGCAAAAGAGAATGGCTACTTCTACCGATACGGTATTGAAGCGTCAATTGTCTCGCATTGTAGAGCGCAAATCTTTACCAGCCAAGCGTCGTGGCTTTACACAAAAAGCTAGAATTGGCGGTCAAGTTTTATTCTTAAGAACTGGGGAGTACAATGACGGAACCGTTGGTGAATTATTTATTGACTTAGCAAAAGAAGGATCAACCCTTCGTAGCTTAATGAACTGTTTCGCAATTTCTATTTCTGTAGGTTTACAATACGGCGTACCATTAGAAGAGTTCGTTGATAAATTTGTATTTACGAAATTTGAACCATCCGGAATGGTGGATCATCCAAATATTAAAACCACTACATCCATTGTTGACTTTATATTCCGTGCATTAGCGTATGAATATTTAGGCAGAACCGATTTAGTACATGTATTAGACAAGCCAACAGTAGAAAACTTAGGCGAAGCGGGTGATATCACTTTAGTAGGTACTCCAGAACTAAGCAGCATTCGCGTAACAGCGCCTGCAGCGAGTCCAGCACCTGTTGCAAAACTAAATGTAGTAGCATCGGTAAATGAAGGTGGTAGTTCAATGGATAATATTACTGCAGCAGCGAAGAGCATGCAAAGCGATGCGCCGGCATGTAGCACCTGTGGACATATCACTATTCGTAGCGGTACTTGTTACAAATGCTTGAACTGTGGCACATCTATGGGATGCAGCTAGTCCTTTGTTAAACAACATTAATTTCCAATACCCGCTTTCTGAGCGGGTATTTTTTTGGCAAATTTTTCATGTAAAAATTCGAAAAGCTTACGAAAAATTCTTTAAATTCATTCTCTCAAATCATACTAGAAAAACGATTGCAATATGTCAACAGTTCAAGTTAAAGTAGCGCCTAAAAAATATGACGCGGTTATTGTAGGTTCTGGTGCCGGCGGTGGGATGGCAGCCTATGTATTAGCAAAAGCAGGATTAAAAGTTTGCTTGTTGGAAGCGGGTCCGGATTATGATCCTGCTAAAAACTCATCGCAATTAAAAAATCCATGGGAATCACCACGTCGTGGAGCAAGTACTAAAATGAGACCCTTTGGTGATTTTGACGCATCCTTTTGGGGCTGGGAAATTGACGGTGAACCCTACACGCAAACAAAAGGTTCGGATAAGTTTGAATGGTGGAGAGCAAGAATGGTAGGTGGACGTACCAATCATTGGGGACGTATCTCGCTTCGTTTTGGACCCAAAGATTTTAAGCGAAGAAGCATTGATGGATTGGGTGACGATTGGCCAATTGGTTATGAGGATGTAAAGCCATACTACGATAAAATTGACCAATTAATTGGTGTATACGGAACTAATGAAGGATTAGAAAATGACCCGGATGGAATTTTCTTACCGCCACCAAAACCTCGTTTGCATGAATTAATGTTTAAGAAAGCGGCAACAGGGATTAATATTCCCGTAATTCCATCTCGTTTATCTATTTTAACAAAGAAAATAAATGACGAGCGTGGAGTATGTTTTTATTGCGGTCAGTGTAATCGCTCTTGTAAAGTATATGGCGACTTCTCTTCTTCTTCTGTATTGGTGAAGCCAGCAATTATGACGGGCAATGTGGATTTAATTACAGGTGCCATGGCACGTGAAGTAATCACAGACCGAGAAGGAAAAGCAGTAGGCGTTTCTTATGTAAATAAAAATGATAAACAAGAATATCAGATAAATGCGAAAGTGGTTATCCTTGGAGCAAGTACTTGCGAGACGGCACGTTTATTATTAAACTCAAAATCTCAAAAGCATCCGAATGGCTTAGCGAACAGCAGCGGTGTGGTAGGGCATTACTTACACGATTCAACAGGTGCTGCAATGGGCGGTGTGATTCCAAGTTTGTTTGGTCGCAAGCGGTATAATGAAGACGGCGTGGGCGGTATGCACGTATATACACCATGGTGGTTGGATAATAAAAAATTAGATTTCCCTCGTGGATACCATATTGAATATTGGGGAGGAATGAGTCAACCTAATTATGGTTTTGGTATGGGTATGCAGGGTATGAATGGAAAATTCCAAGTAAATGGTCAAACTAAGGAAGAAGGCGGATACGGTGCTTCTTTAAAAGAGGATGTTCGTTTCTTTTATGGTGCATCCGTTGGTATGGGTGGAAGAGGAGAAGGCATTCCAGATTTTAAAAATCATTGTAAAATAGATCCAGACGTAGTAGATAAATATGGTATCCCGGTTTTAAATTTTGATTGTAAGAATTCAGACTATGAAATTAAACAAGCAAAGCATATGAAGGAAACCTTCCGTGAAATCATGCACGAGATGGGTGCTGTAATTACTTGGGGCGATCAAGACGATGCAAGTAATAACTATGGCTTATCTAATCCAGGTAATATTATACATGAAGCAGGTACCGTGAGAATGGGTAATGATAAAAAAACTTCTGCATTAAATGCATGGGGCCAAGCGCATGATTGTAATAACTTATTCTGTGTGGACGGATCGGTATTTACTTCTCAAGCAGACAAGAATATTACCTGGACTATTTTAGCATTGTCTATGCGTACTTCTGAATATATATTGGATCAGTTAAAAAAGCAAAATATTTAATGCTTGCATTTAATTAAATTTATAATTTCAATAAATTAAAATATTATGGACAGACGGAATTCAATTAAAGCCTTATTTTTCACTTCATTTTCTGCAAGTGTATTAATGGCAATGGCAAAAGATCCTAAAACCACTGTTGCATTAGATAGTGATAGAATGCAAGAAGAGAAGGATTATTTAGCAAAAATTAAAGCAGGTCCTAAGTTTTTTGATTTGCATGAAATGGCTACCATTAAAGTATTGGCAGACATTATTATGCCAAAGGACAAAGTGAGCGGTTCTGCTTCAGAAGCAAAAGTGCCCGACTTTATAGAGTTTATTGTAAAAGATATGCCAGAGCATCAAGTGCCTGTAAGAGGCGGCTTAAAATGGTTGGACAGACACAGCAATAATAAGCATAGTAAGCAATTCGTTGCCTGTACGCCAGCGGAACAAATTGGTATAGTTGACGAGATTGCATATCCAAAAAAAGCGAAGCCTGAAGTTTCACAAGGTGTTAGCTTTTTTAATAAAATGCGTGATTTAGTAACTACTGGTTTTTATACTTCTGAAATTGGCGTAAAGGATTTAGGATATATGGGTAATGTTCCAAACCAATGGAACGGGGTACCAGCCGAGGTATTAAAGCAATATGGGTTAGCCTATACTGATAAAGAAAATAAAGAGTGCATTAGCTATTAATTTTTTAAGCAATCGTACTTCCACTTGCAATGGCTTCACTTGGGCTTACAAAGTATAATTTACCTTGCGCGTCTTCGGCCATTAAAATCATGCCTTGGCTTTCAATGCCGCGCATTTTACGTGGGGCAAGATTGGCAACAATGGTCACTTGTTTGCCTACAATATCTTCAGGATTAAAATGCATGGCAATACCCGATAAAATAGTTCTCTTTTCAAAACCTAAGTCTACTAACAATTCTAATAATTTATCTGCCTTCTCTACCTTCTTGGCTTCAATAATGGTTCCCACGCGCAAATCAATTTTACCAAAATCGTCAAAAACAATTTCTGGTTTTAATGGAGCAATTCCATTTTCGTTTTTTGCTTCAGCGCCTTCGGCGGCATTGTTTGTATTTTCCATTTTTGTTTTTTTAGCTTCCGCATTGGCTTTTAATTCAGCTAATTCGGCAGCAATTTCTTCGTCTTCAATTTTTCTAAATAATAATTCAGGGGGACGTAAACTATAACCCACTTTTAATAAGTTAAAGTTGCCTGCATTTTCCCATTCTAGCATTTTATCCACTACTTTCATTAAATGACACATTTTTTTCGCAGTAAATGGAAGGAATGGGTTAATTAAAATAGCTAGGTTGGCGGTTAATTGTAAACAACCATGTATACAGTTGTCAATTTTAGCTTGTGCAGTAGGATCGGTTTCAATATTTTTTGCTAAAATCCAAGGTTCCTTCTTTTGCATGTATTGGTTGCCCAAACGTGCAAGGTTAACCACCTCAAATTGTGCGTCTCTAAATTTATATTGCTCTAATAAAGCAGTAATTTTTTCTTTAGTTTCTTTTACAGACAACAAAAGTGCATTGTCATCATCGTCTAAAAACTCAATGTGAATTTTTGGTACTTTCCCTTTTGTGAGTTTATGCATCAATACCCAAGTTCTATTTACATAGTTGGCGAAGATGCTTACTAGTTCCCCATTTACGGCATCCTGAAAACCTTTCCAAGTAAATTCACTATCCTTAGATTCGGGTGAAATAGAATTTAAATAAAAACGTAAACAGTCTGCTAATGATTCACCACCATTTTCTTTCTTAATCCATTTGTTAATATAATCATCCATCTCAATACTCCATCCACGTGAAGTACTCATTTTGTCACCTTCTAAATTCATGAACTCATTGGCAGGAACATTCTCTGGTAAAATATTGCCATGCACTTTTACCATCACAGGAAATATGATACAGTGGAATACAATATTATCCTTACCAATAAAGTGCACTAACTTGGTTTCAGGATCATTCCAATAAGGTTTCCAATCCTTATTATTATTAATCGCCCATTGCTTAGTGGCGCTTATATATCCAATAGGCGCATCAAACCAAACGTATAAAACTTTTCCATCGCCACCTGTCACGGGCACTTTCACCCCCCAATCTAAATCACGTGTAACCGCGCGCGCTTGTAAGCCACCATCAATCCAGCTTTTGCACTGTCCAATTACGGCTGGTCTCCAATCGCTAGTATGTTCTTCTATCAACCACTTTCGTAAAAAATCCTCATGTCTATTTAAAGGCAAATACCAGTGGGTGGTTTCTTTTTTAATAGGCGCATTCCCACTTAAAGTACTTAGGGGATTAATTAATTCATCAGGGCTTAAACTCTTGCCACAATTCTCACACTGGTCGCCATAGGCTTCACTGTATCCACAGCTTGGACAAGTGCCTTTTATATAACGGTCCGCCAAAAAAGAATTGGCTTGGGTATCAAAATATTGTTGGGTTGTTTTTGTTTCTAAATCTCCATTGCTTTCAAGATCTTTAAAAAATTCACTAGCCGTTTCATGATGCAATGAATCGCTGGTGCGATGGTAAATATCAAAGGCAATACCCAGGTCCTTAAAATTTTGTTCAATAATGGGATGATACTTATCAATAATGGCTTGGGCGGTGGTTCCTTCCTTTGTTGCTTGAATAGGAATTGCCGTTCCATGCTCATCACTTCCGCAAACAAAAACCACATCTCTTTTTTGTGCTTTTAAATAGCGTACATAAATATCGGCCGGTAAATACGCGCCCGCTAAATGACCAATATGTTTTAAACCATTGGCATAAGGCAGGGCAGCCGTAATCAAATATCGTTTAGGCGTCTTCATTCCTGCAAAAGTACTTAATATTGCGGTATGATTCAACCTCAAAACCTACAAGCTGGCGACGTAATTGGCATGGTATGTCCTGCTGGAACCATCCCTTTGGAAAAGGTACAAAAATGTGTGGAGACCCTTACTGGCTGGGGGTATACTGTAAAATTGGGCAAAACTTTAGGGGGAAAACATTTTACTTTTTCGGGTACCGACGCAGAACGCGCTGCCGATTTACAGGCAATGATGGACGATAGAAATGTTAAAGCTATTTTATGTGCAAGAGGTGGGTATGGATTAAGTAGGATTATAGACACTTTGGATTTTACAGCCATGCAGGCGCACCCTAAATGGGTTATTGGCTTTAGTGATATTACGGTTTTGCATGCTGCATTACAAAAAAAAGGCATCATGAGTATACATGGTCCTATGGCTGCCGCATTTAATAAAGGACCGGAGGGCGAACCTTATATACAAGCAATAAAATCCATTTTTGAAGGTCAAAAAACTAGTTATGAAGCACCTGTGCATAGCTACAATAAATTAGGGTCGGTAACGGCTCCCATTATTGGGGGTAATTTGTGTTTGATTGCCCACTTAATTGGTTCTCAAAACAGTTTGGATACCAAGGGTAAAATCTTGTTTTTAGAAGATATTGGAGAATTTCATTACAATTTAGACAGGATGGTGATTCAAATGAAAAATGCAGGATTATTTAATGATTTGGCCGGTTTGGTATTGGGTTGTTTTTCAGAAATGCGGGACGAACCAACCGATATTGGGGCAGGCGCTTTAGAAATAATTCAATCCCATGTGCAAGCATTTAACTACCCCGTATGTTATGAGTTTCCAGTGAGTCACGGGCTTCCAAATTATCCAATAAAAGAAGGAGCGGTTTATCAACTTAATATTCAAGCCAATGGCGTAAGCCTTAGGGAGGCTTAAGTAAAGTTTATAATATTTTAAAAAGGCGTTAATATTCAGGCCAAAAGTAGCTGCAACCTAATTTATGTACTAAATTTGTCGTATAAAATTTATTTCTATGCAAAAGTTATTTTTTACCTTAATAGTGACATTTTCATTAGGCCTACAAGCTTCTTTTGCACAATCTTACATTTTGTCTGGCGTTGAAAAGACAGACAAGGAAGGCATGCAATATGAAATACTTGGAAAAGTAGCTAACAATTATTGGATTTATAAAAAAAATGACGGGGTGTCTACCATTGCATTGTACAATGCGCAAATGCAATTGGTAAAACAAAATGATTTGGCTTTTATACCCGCTTCTATTAGAGACATTCAGTTTATAAAATCAGCAAACAAAGTAGTATTGTTTTATCAATTCCAAGGAAATACAACGGTCTATGCTGCAGCTGCGGAATTAAATACAGAAGGACAATTAGTAGGCAAGCCAAAAATTATTGACACGGCCGAAAATGTGCGTCCTGGTTCCAACGCGAAAGTGTTTAATTTATTAGAGAGTGATGATCATTCTCAATTAAAACTTTTTTCCGTTAATACCACAAAAGCAAATTCGCTTAAAGTGAAAGTAGTTTCATTGAACAGTGATTTTGATATTTTGAATGAGTCAACTGTGAATGTAAATGCGCAAAACAAAAAAAGTGTTTTATCGGATTTTGCTTTAGACAATAAAGGCAATTTATTCTGCTTAAGAAATATGACCTTGGAAGGGGCTGCGCCAGCAGTAAGCTTATTGTATTTATCAGCAGACGGATTGGAAGTAGTAGAGTCGTCTATTTTAAACGCTACCTTATTATTGGACGATATTCGCTTAAAAGTTGATAATGCAAATGGACGAGTTATTTTAAATTCGTTTTATGCCACTACTAAAAAAGGAAATGTAGAAGGTATTTATTCTTATATATGGGATGCGAATGCAAAAAAAGAAATCACGAGCAATGCGAGTCGTTTTACCGATGCAATCAGAAAAGCAGTGAGTTCTAAAAGAAATTTAAAAGACGCGTATGACAATTTCTATTTTGATAAAATAAATATTCAAGCAGACGGAAGTATCGTAGTAGTTGCAGAAGCGGCAGAAACCAATAGCAACAGAAATATTTTTTCAAGATGGGATTATTTTTATGGCGGACCGTTTTACAATCCGTTTATGTTTAGTTTTTGGAACCGACCTTTTGGTTTTTATCCATGGGCAAGGTTTGGATGGGGGATGTCTCCTTTTATGTGGAATCCTTGGATGAATCCTTATGCAGGGTTTGGTTACCCTTCCGTTATGTATAATGCAAATAAAATTGCTTTAATAGCTATTGACACAAAAGGCAGTATTCAATGGGTAAAAACAATTGACAAGAAGCAATCGGATATGAACGTTGATCAATTTATTGGATATGGAGTCTTAGAAAATAACAATGCTACTACTTTTGTTTATCAGAAAAGAGAAAAAGGGGTAAGTCAGTTTATGGTAAACAGTTTAGGTAAAGATGGATTATTATCAAAAGGCGCCAATGTAATTGTTGCAGAAAAAAATTACGAGTGGATACCTCGCTCTTTAAAACAAACAGGTGATAACGAGGCGATTGTACCTTATCAGTATAAGGATAGAATTGGATTCGCAAAAATCCAAATTAAATAAGTACTGTGGTTTTTTTATTTAGAGATAGGTCGGACATTAATTTACTATTCTTAATATTGTTAAGTGTTGGTTTGCATTTTCACAATTGGATTACACCTCCAATGGTTATTGCCAATGCTTCAGATGGATTTTTACCTTATCTATTGGTAAACTATATAACACCACTCCCTCCGCTGGCTTTAATTATTTTATTTCAAGTAATTATTTTAAGCCAGGCCATTCGCTTAAACATTTTAATGAGTAAACTTAAAATGTATCAACAAGTAAGCTACTTGCCGGGGTTTACATATATTATTTTAACCGCTTTATTTCCTTACTGGGATGTGATTAGTTCTGGTTTGGTGGCCAACTCATTAGTATTATGGATATTGGTGAAATTGTTACGGTTATACGACCAAAATCAGCCCAAATCATTGGAATTTAATATTGGCTTGCTATTGGGATGTTCCATTTTATTATACTCGCCCATTGCTATATTAATTCCGGTGGTACTTTTTGCATTAACCATTATCAGACCTTTCAAATTATCGGAATGGTTGGTTTTACTAATGGGTATTTTACTCCCTTTTTATTTTATTTTCACTTTCCTTTATTTGACCAGTGGTCCACAAGAGTTTAAACAATATTTACCTAGACTGGATTGGAAAAATCCTTTAATCAGGCCAAAATTGAACATTATTTTAACACTCATCTTAATGGGGGTCCAGTTTATAGCCGGGCTTTTTTATTGGCAGGATCAGCAGTCTAGATTTATCATTCAGGTCCGTAAGTATTGGGGGGTATTATTATTGGTACTTATTTTGGCCCTGTTTCAGCCTATTATTTTCTCTACCCAGGCTTTATATGCGTCGGCCATTGTATTAACCCCGTTGGCCTGCTTTATCAGTTTTGCTTATTCGGTACCCAAAAGGCTATTTGTACCCAATATTCTATTTTGGTCGGCCATCGCGGCTATTGTGTATAACCATCTTGGTTAAGTGAAGAATTTAACCGTCTTTTTTTAGGGGGTTTTTGGTAACTTTGGCCTTCAAATTTTTATTACTCGTAAACCGTACAATCATGAAATTTGGTGTAGTTGTTTTCCCTGGTTCTAATTGCGATAGAGATATGCAAGATGCATT
>Ga0102879_1001296_pt1 | contig 10287 bp, 8 predicted proteins | sample Colrivmet1548B02_FD_78187 | JGI IMG/M metagenome (GOLD analysis project Ga0102879, IMG submission 78187) | Estuarine microbial communities from the Columbia River estuary - metaG 1548B-02 | ecosystem: Environmental > Aquatic > Marine > Intertidal zone > Estuary | place: USA: Columbia River... | reverse complement strand
TCAAAGCCACTAACCTCCCTCTGCTTTGGTAAGAGGGTAAGATTGGCGATGCCACCGATATTAAGAACCGCTCGGTTTTCTTGAGAGGAATAAAACTGCTCACTATGAAAAACGGGAACTAGGGGTGCACCTTGACCGCCTGCCGCCATATCGCGCGCCCGAAAATTAGCAATCACATTAATGCCAGTTAATTCAGCCAATAGGGCTGGATTTAAACTTTGATGGGTATAGCTCTGTAAGATATTTTTTTGCGGTTGGTGCCGCAGAGTTTGTCCGTGAGCTCCAATTGCATGGATTTCTTGTGCATGAAGACCCTGAATGAGTAAAAGCTTTGCGCATGCTTTTGCATACGCATCTGCAAGCGCATTGGCAGCAAGATGCTCACGATGGATCTCATTGGCACCCGGATATTGCAGGTGAAGTAGTTCTTGCTTGAGAGCGGGTTCAAATGGAAGGCTCACCGATTGTAAAAACCTTACCTTTCCAGAGTCGCTGATATCGCTTAAGACTGCGTCAATGCCGTCCAGGCTTGTACCAGACATGAGTCCGATATAGAGAGAAGGGGACGTAGACAAATTAGTAGAATTCAATGGTAGGCGCTCGGGTTCTCGACAATGCGACAATGACACTTTAACAATATATAGACCCTTAATTTAACCGAATCTAGAACTTGGTATGACGGCTAAACCATATCCGATTACCCCGCCCGTATTACACGCCATGGAAGTCACTAAACGTGGCTGTGAAGAGCTCTTGGTTGAGGCAGATTGGTTGCAAAAATTAGCCCGTAGTGCAGCGACGACTAAGCCCCTGCGCATAAAGCTAGGGTTGGATCCCACAGCCCCAGATATTCATTTGGGTCACACGGTTGTTTTAAACAAAATGCGCCAACTTCAGGATCTTGGTCACACTGTGATCTTTTTGATCGGAGACTTTACCAGCATGATTGGTGATCCCTCGGGGCGAAATAATACGAGACCTCCTTTAACGGCAGAAGAAATTGCCGTTAATGCCAAAACGTACTACCAGCAAGCGAGTGTGATCTTAGATCCAAGTAAGACCGAGATTCGGTATAACAGTGAGTGGTGTGATGCTTTGGGCGCTCGGGGCATGATCCAGCTTGCTGCCAAATATACGGTTGCACGGATGCTCGAACGCGATGATTTCACAAAGCGCTATCGTGGTGGTATTCCGATTTCTGTGCATGAGTTTTTATATCCCTTAATGCAGGGTTATGATTCAGTCGCCTTGCAAAGCGATTTAGAGCTTGGTGGTACTGATCAAAAGTTTAATTTACTGGTTGGTCGTGAGCTCCAAAAAGAATATGGTCAGGATCCCCAATGTATTCTGACGATGCCACTCTTGGTCGGTTTGGATGGTGTCGAGAAGATGAGCAAGTCCAAGGGGAATTACATCGGCATTAAGGAACCTGCCAACGAGATGTTCGGAAAGCTCATGAGCATCTCTGATGAACTGATGTGGGACTACTTTACCTTGCTCTCGTTTAGACCATTAGCAGAAATTGACTTAATGAAGCAAGAGGTAGCGGCGGGTCGTAACCCGAGGGACTGCAAAGTTCTTTTGGGACAAGAAATTGTGGCCCGCTTTCATACAGATGCCGCAGCAGAGAAAGCCCTAGAAGACTTTAATCATCGCGCTAAGGGCGGTATCCCCGATGATATTCCTGAGCTTCAACTCAGTGGCGCCCCACTTGGTATTGCTGCATTATTAAAGGCTGCTAATTTAGTCCCCTCAAGCTCAGAGGCAAATCGCAATATTGAGCAAAATGGCGTACGGATTGACGGTACGGTAGTGAGTGATAAATCCCTAAAGTTGAATGCCGGCTCTTACGTGGTGCAGGTTGGTAAGCGCCGCTTTGCAAAAGTAACCCTTACTGCCTAAACGGCGCAGTAATTAAGACAGCATTAATCCAATAAATCAAGATTTACGGAGTTACTGGGTGGTTTTAGACCAAAGTGTTCATAGCTTTGGCGGGTTGCAATTCTACCCCGCGATGTTCGCTGTAAATAACCTTGCTGAATCAAAAAAGGCTCCAGTACATCTTCAATCGTATCGCGTTCTTCACCAATAGCAGCGGCCAAATTATCAATCCCAACTGGACCGCCATTGAATTTATGGAGGATTGCTTCAAGTAATTTTCGGTCCATCACGTCAAAACCGATTGGATCCACATCAAGCATCATTAGAGCTGCGTCAGCCATTTCCTTGGTGATGATGCCACTACCCTTGACCTCTGCATAATCTCGGACCCGGCGGAGCAGACGGTTTGCGATTCGAGGAGTGCCACGAGCGCGTTTGGCTATTTCTACAGAACCCAGTGGATCAATTTGGGCATTGAGTAATTTGGCCGAACGTTCAATAATCTGGGTTAGCTCTGGAGTTGAGTAGAACTCTAGACGTGCCACAATCCCAAAACGATCGCGCAAAGGATTGGTCAGCATGCCAGCACGGGTTGTTGCACCAATTAAGGTAAATGGTTTGAGATCCAATTTCACACTACGCGCTGCAGGACCTTCGCCAATCATAATGTCCAGAGAGTAGTCCTCTAAAGCAGGATATAAAATCTCTTCCACTACCGGTGATAGACGATGGATCTCATCAATAAAGAGAACGTCATTTTCTTCGAGATTGGTTAATAGTGCGGCAAGATCGCCAGGGCGATCTAAGACGGGACCACTCGTTTGGCGTAAGTTAACACCAAGTTCTTTAGCAATAATATGAGCCAAGGTGGTCTTGCCTAGCCCTGGAGGCCCGAAGAGTAGAACATGATCAAGCGCCTCTTTACGATTACGCGTGGCATTAATAAAAATCTCGAGCTGAGCCCGTGCTTTACTTTGACCTACGTATTCATCAAGTTGTTTTGGTCGCAGAGCTCGTTCAATAACTGCTTCGGCATGACCGGCACCGGGGCTGACAATACGCTCGTTACCATCATCAATATTAAGATCATCGGTGCGGATTGTCATTTGTTTTTAGCCCTTCGAAAGCGATTTTAGTGCTAGCTTGATACCATCTGAGACCGTGACATCCGCTGGAACTTGACGAACCGCAAGGTGGGCTTCCTTATCAGAATATCCAAGTGCTAGTAGGGCTTGCGTTATTTCAGAGACAATATCAGGCTTACTAGATTTGTTCTGACCTAAACCTAGGTCAGGGGCAAGCTTTCCTTTTAGCTCAAGCAGGAGACGCTCAGCAGTTTTTTTACCAATTCCGGGTACTCGAGTTAGTGTGCCGGGCTCTTGAATGGTAATTGCTTGAACAAGTTCATTGACGCTCATTCCGGATAAGACTGCCAAGGCGGTACGAGCACCGACCCCACTAATCTTGATGAGAGACCGAAAGGCATCGCGTTCTGCATTTGTGGCAAAACCGAATAATTGCTGTTGGTCTTCCCGCACATGAAAATGGGTTAGTAATGTTAGTTGTTGCCCAACAAGGGGAAGTTGGTACAAAGTACTCATCGGTACATCGACCTCATAACCCACCCCATTGCAATCAATGAGTAATTTGGGTGCCGTAATGCTAATTAGGGTGCCTTGAATGCGTCCAATCATGCCTCTATCTTACTGCTTCGTTCGCCCGCCTTGCACTTGATGGTGATGAGCCGCACAAATAGCAACCCCCAAGGCATCAGCGGCATCCGGAGAGGGACTCTTGTTAAGCTTGAGTAGGCGTTTAACCATCTCTTGCATTTGTAATTTACTTGCCCGACCAGTACCCACAATAGCTTGTTTCACACCACGCGCACTATATTCCGTAACAGCTAATCCAGTGGAAACCATAGCAGCAATTACTGCACCCCGAGCTTGACCTAACATCAAGGTAGAACGTGGATTGACATTGAGGAAGATCTCTTCAATTGCTGCTGCATCGGGTTGATAGGTCAATAAAACCTCTTGCACCCCACTGTATAGAGTACCAAGGCGATTAGGCAGACCTAGGTCAATAGAGCCACTCTCAATAATCCCCGAACTGATATAGCGTAATCGTTGACCCTCAATTTCAATGACACCAAAGCCGGTTGTCCTTAAACCTGGATCGATACCTAGCCAGCGCATCAACAATTAATGCCTAAAGTGACGTGTGTTGGTAAAGAGCATCGTAATTCCATGTTCGTTGGCCGCTTCAATGACCTCGTCATCACGCATACTCCCCCCTGGCTGAATCACACTGCTAGCACCTGCAGCGACCACTATATCTAAACCATCCCGAAATGGGAAAAAGGCATCGCTAGCCACCGCTGAGCCCTTGAGGCTTAAACCTGCATGTTCTGCTTTAATACTGGCGATTCGGGCAGAATCAATCCGACTCATTTGCCCAGCGCCGACCCCCAAGGTCATGCCATTAGCACAGTAAACGATTGCATTTGATTTAACAAATTTAGCAACGCGCCATGCAAATATTAGGTCGGTGAGTTCTGTGGGAGTTGGGTGGCGTTTTGTAACAACCTTTAGTTCATTTTGAAGAACATTTTTAGAGTCACTCGATTGCACCAATAGGCCACCACCAACGCGTTTCAGATCATATTGATTCAGGCTCGAAGCACCCTTGGGAAGCGGTATTTGTAATAAACGCACATTTTGTTTGCTAGCAAAGATAGTTTTGGCAGCCTCACTAAAGTTAGGAGCAATGAGGACTTCTACAAACTGTTTGGCAACGGCTTGCGCACACGCTTCATCGCACTCTCGATTAAGGGCAATGATGCCTCCAAATGCAGAAGTGGGATCTGTTTGTAGGGCTTTTTGATACGCTTCAAACACAGTGTTCGCAATTGCAACGCCACAGGGATTGGCATGTTTAATAATGACGCAAGCTGCTTGACTATCACTGAGACTCTTAACGCATTCCCAAGCGGCATCTGCATCGGCAATATTATTAAAAGACAGCTCTTTGCCTTGTAACTGAGTGTAATGCGCGAGACTACCAGCCGACGCTTTGATATCGCGATATAAAGCGGCTGATTGATGCGGGTTCTCACCATAGCGCATTTCTTGCACTCGTTCAAAGGCTAAGTGGAGTGTTTTTGGATATGGATTGCGTTTGGAGTGATCCTGTTGTTCATTCAGCGAGGATAGATAATTTGCAATTGCACCATCGTATTGGGCAGTATGTGCAAATACTTTCTTGGCATAGGCTAGATTACTTGTATATGAGACTGTATTCTGGTTGTTGCGCATCTCATCGAGAACTGCAGAGTAATCGGACGGCGATACAAGTACTGTGACATCTTGATGATTTTTAGCAGCAGCACGTAACATGGCTGGACCACCAATATCGATGTTCTCAACCGCATCCTCAAAACTGCAATCTGACTTAGTAATAGTTTCCGTAAAGGGGTAAAGATTAATTACCAAGAGATCAATGGTCTCAATCCCATGCTCTTTAATGGCAGCCATATGTTCTTTAGAGTCACGGCGCGCTAATAATCCACCATGGACCTTGGGGTGAAGGGTTTTGACACGACCATCGAGCATCTCAGGAAATCCTGTGAGGGTTGAGACCTCGGTCACTGGAATACCTTTCTCAGTAAGTAATTTTGCTGTTCCACCGGTGGAGATTAGCTTTACACCCAGTTGATGAAGGGCTTGGGCAAACTCCACAATGTCATTCTTATCGGAAACAGAAAGTAGGGCGGTACGAATCATTATTTAGATTAGTTGGTGTTCAAGAAGTTTTTTGCGTAAGGTGTTTCGATTAATTCCTAAATAGGCAGCAGCAAGAGATTGATTTTGTTTGGCATGTGCCATAACGAGCTCAAGCATCGGCTTTTCCACCACACTCAAAACCATTTGATAAATATCATTGGGGGGCGTACCCTTGAGATCATCAAGGTAGCGCTGCAGATTGAGTTCAATACACTCAGTTACAGGATGTTTATTACTTGGCATTGATAAAAATTTAGGCTGCTTCTAAAAAAAGGAGTTGATCGGAATGAAGTTTCATTTCGTTAAAATAGTCATTGACCATTTGTAATTGGGCTTTACAGTCATCGGCTGTATTCATAAGGTGCCGAAAGGCATGAGAATTACGCAAACCCTTGCAGTACCAGCCAATATGCTTACGCGCTGTTCGTAAGCCCGTATATTCTCCATAAAAAGAGTAGTGATCCTCTAAATGCCCATTCATGATTGCTTGGATTTCCGCGATTTGTGGATTTGGTAACTTTTCCCCAGTTCTCAAGAAATGATTAATCTCACGAAATATCCAAGGTCTCCCTTGCGCAGCACGGCCAACCATTAAGGCATCAACACCGGTATATTCGAGTACCCATTGAGCTTTTTCTGGTGAAGTGATATCGCCATTAGCAACCACAGGAATGCCAATGGACTCTTTTACAGCACGAATCGTGTCATATTCAGCTGCACCATGATACAAGTCTGCCCGAGTTCTCCCATGAATTGTGAGCATGCTAATACCTGCATCTTCGGCAATTTTTGCGATTGTGAGTGCGTTCTTATTTTCTCGATCCCAGCCAGTACGAATTTTGAGAGTGACTGGGACAGCATCTGGACCGATACCTACAGCATTAACTACGGATTCCACAATCTGCTGAACAAGGGGTTGATCTTTTAGTAAGGCTGAGCCGGCAGCGACATTGCAAACTTTTTTAGCTGGGCAGCCCATATTGATATCAATAATTTGGGCGCCACGATCGACATTGAGTTTGGCAGCGGCAGCCATCATGCTGGGATCGGCACCCGCAATTTGGACCGCAATGGGTTTGAACTCGCCCACATGGTTGGCGCGGAGTTGGGTTTTTTCACTATTCCACAGTAATGCATTAGAGGCGATCATTTCGGAGACAGCATAGCCGGCCCCTAATTTCTTACAAAGTTGTCGAAAGGGTCTGTCTGTAACCCCTGCCATCGGTGCGACAAAAAGCGCATTGGCTAATTTGTGAGGACCGATTTGCATACGCTTGGAAATATGATTGAAGTAGAGACGTCACTGTATCACAAGAGGAATGGTACTGCTTAATTTTTAAGCAAATAAGAGTGGACTTTTAGCGACGACCAAACATCATTTGCCTGGCAAGGGTTGTTTTGAAGGGTGGCACCCATTGCAATGCGGTCAAAGCTAAACCGCGTGACAGGCTAACTGGCAGCAAGGGTGAGGTGAATACCCTTGCCAAGAAATCAGTAATACCAATCGTGGCGCGTCGGTCGATTTCTCGGCTCTTTGCATACTCTTGTAAGGATGTTTGTATGTGATGTTGGGATTGATCTTTCACTTTAAATAGGCCAGCTAATTTTTCTGCTAAGAGATAAGCATCTCGTAATCCGAGATTAAGACCTTGGCCAGCAACAGGGTGAAGAGTTTGTGCCGCATTGCCAATCCATACCTCATGACCTTCGCAAACATGTTTACGATAGTTAAGCCCCAAATCGTAGAGACGACGATTAGCAATAGCTGTGAAAGCACCTAAGCGATAACCAAATTTACTTTGTAATTCTCTAAGGAATTCTGTTTCATTCAGATTTAAACGTCTTTGGCTGGAATGAGGAGATGCGCACCATACTAAATTGAGAGTATTGGGCCCTTGATGGCTGGGCAAAAGGGCTAATGGCCCTTCGTCTGTAAAGCGCTCCCAGGCTTGATGAGGTATTGTCTTTTCTACATTAACGGTGCCAACGAGAGCAGATTGCTGATAGTCGCGTCCCGATTCAATCCAGTCTTGGTCTTTAAATAAACCCCCTTCAGCATGGACTAAACAATCTGTCTCAAAAATCGGTACAGATACGCCAACATCATGCTGCCAATCAAAATGAGGGGCATGCTTTTGAATAGACCGCAAAGCCTTTCTAAGCGCAATATGAATATCGGTATAACGGCTAATGTGGCCTAAGGCTTCTTGCTTCAGTTCTTCTCGGGTCATGAGGGCGCGTCCAAATTGCCCAGCTTGAGATACATGAATTTGATGAATAGCCGGGCAGTGATCGGGCCATGCATGAATTGTGTCCAAAAGGAGTTTGCTACCGTGCGATAAGGCGATACCGCGACTATCCCCTGCTTGTATGCCTGCATCATCAGCTGGATTACGATCTACCAAGAGAAGGGCTAAGCCCGAGTTTTTTTGTAACAGCCAAGCCGCACAGGCTAGGCCAACAGGGCCGCCTCCCTGAATCACAACGGAATATGATTTGCTCATAGCAATGATCGCGTTAGGAGCGAACGATCGCTTCAATCTCAAGAGGGTCCACTGGAACCCCGCGAGAGATAAGTTCACAGCCCTGATCAGTGACAACTGCATCATCTTCAATCCGAATTCCAATATTCCAAAATACTTTTGGAATATCGTCAGCCGGTTGAATATATAAGCCGGGCTCAATCGTGAGCACCATATCTTTTTTGAGAACACGCCATGGCTTTTCTTGATCAACTGGTTGATTGATATGGGACTCGCGATAAGAGCCTACATCATGAACATCCATGCCCAGCCAGTGACTCGTACGGTGCATATAGAAGCGTTTGTATGCGCCCAACTCAATCGCATTATCCAAGGAACCAACATCACTGAGTTTGATGAGTTTTTCATCAATCAATCCTTGAGTGAGCACTCGTATCGCAGCGTGATGCGGATCAATGAAGGTTTTACCAGGGCGGGTTTGAGCAACAGCAGCTTCTTGTGCGGCTAAGGTAATGTCATATAGAACACGTTGACTAGCGCTGTAGCGGCCATTAATCGGAAAGGTCCGTGTGATGTCTGATGCATAGCCATTAAGCTCGCAGCCCGCATCAATTAAACAAAGATCACCGTCGAGTAATTCGGCGGAACCTGCGCGGTGATGCAGGACACAGGCATTAGCACCTGCGGCAACAATACTGTTATATGCAACGCTTTGTGCACCACGATAGCGAAACTCATACAGAAGCTCTGCTTCCAGCTGATACTCTCGTTTGCCGGGTTTGCAGGAGCGCATTGCCCGAATATGGGCTTCTGCAGAAATAGCAGCCGCTTGGCGCATGGTCTCGATCTCACCGGGACCTTTGAAGAGACGCATCTCATGAATCAAGGATTCGATATTATGAAAGACCTCGGGGGAAGCCGTTCCCGCTCTTGCTTGTTGACGCACATGACTCATCCAGTCACGGATCTGATGATCAACCTGAGCGTTACTAGCGAGGCGAACATAAATAGCGTTTTGATTAGCTAGAAACTCGGGTAACTTTTTGCCGAGGTCGGTGTTGGAATAGGCAGCATCGAGATGCAAAATCTCTGGAGCAGCTTCTGGTCCTAAGCGATAGCCATCCCAGATTTCACGTTCAAGGTCTTTGGGTCGACAAAATAAATGACTTTCAAAGCCTGTTTTCTGAATCAACATGACTAAGGTTGCACCGGGCTCATCAAAGCCGGTGAGATAGAAAAAATCGCTATCGTGTCGATACGGAAAATCACTATCCCGATTACGAGCCTTTTCTTCTGCTGTTGAAAGAATGACCACACCGCTCCCGCTCTTGGCCTGTATATTCTGCGCCAGACGAACTCGCCGCTGCTGGCATGCAACGATGAGAGGATTATGAGAAGAGAGATGGTTCATAAGGATTCAGATTTATTTAGCTCAGCCAATCGTTCGGGGCTCCCTACATCGTGCCACGAACCTCGATAATTTTCACCAGAAACCCGATTATCTGCCATCGCCTTACGTAATAAAGGGGCTAGTTTGGCACTTTGACCAGGAATAAGGTCCTCAAATAGGGCACGATGATAAATGCCAATCCCAGAAAAGGTCAGTTTTGGAATACCTTTGGTCGCAGGCCTTGCATCCCTCACGATTTGTTCATCGAGATAAAAGTCACCATGGGGGTGCTGGCGTGGATTGGGTACCAAAATTAGGTGGGCTAAAAATTGCTGTTGGGAACGAAGCTCAAGGATTCGATTTAGGAGATCATTAATCGGAAAATGAGGGGCAAAGACGTCACCGTTCATTGCTAAAAAATAATCATTCGCTTTCAGAAGTGAGAGAGCCTTACAAATTCCACCAGCTGTTTCAAGAGCAGTTTCTTCTTTAGAGTACTCAATGCGCAGACCAAGTGACTCGCCGGTACCTAAGGCCGCCTCAATTTGCTCTCCCAGCCAAGCATGATTAATGACAACTTGTTTAACGCCGACCTTTGCTAAACCCTCAAGATGCCACGCTAGTAATGACTTACCATGAACCTCTAGTAGTGGTTTAGGAATGGTGTCGGTTAATGGACGCATACGCTCACCACGGCCAGCGGCTAGCAATAAGCAGGGAACAGAGTTTGATAGATTGAATGCAGATG
>Ga0102879_1001295_pt1 | contig 10289 bp, 7 predicted proteins | sample Colrivmet1548B02_FD_78187 | JGI IMG/M metagenome (GOLD analysis project Ga0102879, IMG submission 78187) | Estuarine microbial communities from the Columbia River estuary - metaG 1548B-02 | ecosystem: Environmental > Aquatic > Marine > Intertidal zone > Estuary | place: USA: Columbia River... | reverse complement strand
ACTGTTTATCTATAGAGTCCATAGAGATCATTGCTCTTGCATGACCCATCGATATTTTCGAATCTCTTAATGCTGCCTGAATAACTGGCGGCAACTTTAACAATCTTAAATCATTGGTAACGGTAGATCTGTTTTTACCTACCCGATCGCCTAATTCTTCTTGCTTTATACTGCATTCATCTAACATGCGCTGAAATGAAATAGCCACTTCGATGGCATTTAAATTTTCTCTTTGTATGTTTTCAATCAATGCCATTTCTAACATTTCTTGATCATTCGCAGCCCTAATATAAACAGGCACTTCGGTTAAACCAGCTAATTTACTAGCACGCAACCTGCGTTCGCCAGAAATTAATTGATAGGCATTGTTCGAAAGTCTTCTAACTGTTAATGGTTGAATAATTCCTTGCACTTTAATAGAAGCCGCTAATTCTTTCAAAGATTCTGACTCGAAAGTATCGCGTGGCTGATAAGGATTGGTTTCGATTAAATTGATATCGATGCTATCGATGCTGTTATTATTGGAAACAATTGGAGGCAACCCCGTACTTTTAGGATTCACAATATCGTTATCACTTAATAATGCTCCAAGACCTCTTCCTAAAGCGTTTCGTTTAGTTGCGCTACTCATTAATTATTTTTTAAATCAGTGTTTTCTACTTCTTTGGTTAAACCATTTTTTTGCAAAATTTCTTTAGCAAGGTTGAGGTAATTAATCGCTCCCTTACTCGATGCATCGTGCATAATAACAGACACACCAAAACTTGGCGCTTCACTTAAACGCGTATTTCTTTGAATGATGGTATCAAATACTAAGCCTTGAAAATGTGTTCTTACTTCTTCTACTACTTGATTTGATAAACGTAATCTGACATCGTACATGGTTAGTAAAATACCTTCTATTTGTAAATTTGGATTTAACCTAGATTGTACAATTTTGATGGTATTTAATAATTTACCTAAACCTTCTAGTGCAAAATATTCGCATTGAACAGGTACAATGACCGAATCGGCAGCGGTTAAGGAATTAATGGTAATTAAGCCTAAAGATGGTGAACAATCGATGATAATGAAATCGTATTGGTCTTTGATTTTAGCAAAAACCTCTTTCATTTTATGCTCGCGATCGGGCAAATTAATCATTTCTATTTCTGCACCCACTAAATCGATATGGGCAGGTAATAAATCAAGATTGGGTGTATGAGTGGATAAGATTGCATCTCTGGGTTCTACGCTATTGATAATGCACTCGTATATACTCGCTTTAATTTCTCTAGGATCGAAGCCAATTCCCGAAGTCGCATTGGCTTGAGGATCGGCATCTACTAAAAGTGTGCGATATTCTAAAACAGCCAAACTTGCCGCTAAATTGATAGACGAAGTTGTTTTTCCGACGCCCCCCTTTTGGTTTGCTAACGCAATGATCTTACCCATTTATTTATTTAATTTTGAATTGGCTTGTTAAAAACAGGGTTTAACAGCTATTTAAAGCATTTTTGATTGATTCCTGTTAATGGCTAAAATACGAAATTATTTAGACTTTTAATTGGCTAATTGGTCCAATCCATGCACTTCCTTCTAAACCGAAATAAAACTGGTTTACTTGCAAGATTTCCGCAATAATTTCGGCAGAATCGATGATTCGAGGCCCTGGTCTATTGAAAAAGGCATTGCCATCGGCAATAAATACACGATTTTCTTTCACCGCTTTTAATGTTGCCCAATGTGGATTTGCTTGTAATAAGTGGATTTCTTGTTTGATTCGAGCTAAATTAAAGCCGCATGGAGAAATTAGGATAAAATCTGGATCGGCTTGCTTCAAATCGGACCAAGTAATTTTTTCAGAATTTTGCCCTGGATTTGACAATAAACCATGCGCACCGGCCAGCGAAATTAAAGAAGGCGTCCAATGTCCGGCCGTCATTAATGGATCGAGCCATTCAATAAAAACCAAACTAGGCTTTTGCTTCACATGTTTTACTTTATGGGCAATAATATCTAAGCGATCTTGGTAATCTTCGAGCAGGGTTTCGGCTAATTCGGATTTTGATAAAGCTGTGGCAATTTCTTTTATGTTTAAAAAAATATCGTCGATGGTGCTAGGGTTGATAGAAATGATTGCTACTGGATAACCCAAGGCTAACTGGATTTGCGCTTTTAAGTCGTCGAGGTGAATGGCACAAACCTTACATTGATCTTGTGTAATAATTAAATCGGGCTGCAAAGATTTGATTAGCTCCCAATCTAGCTGATATAGCGATAAGCCTGCTAAGGCTTGCTGAGCAACCATTTGATCTATTTCGAGGCTCGATTGTTTGCTATGAATAACCGTACTGGTACATTTTGGCAAATGCGAAATTTGATCAGGAAAATCACATTCGTGTGAAATACCAACCAAACAATTTTCCGAATCCAAAGCACAGATAATTTCTGTGGCAGCCGGCAATAAAGAAATTACCCTTTTATAACTCATTATTATATTTTACTTTGCGAAAGTATTAAAAAACATGCGAGCAATTTTCAAAAAAATAAAAATAAGCTTTTTTGCCCTTGCTTTATTAGCCATAGGATGCAAACAGCAGGCTAGTAATCCCAAAAAAGTATTCAAAATGAATATTGATGTGGGGGTAACTTCGCTCGATCCTGCTTTTGCTAGAAATCAAATGAATATTTGGTGCGTAAACCAATTATTTAATGGATTAACGCAATTAGATAGTAATTCGAATACGCAACCTGCCATTGCTCAATCTTGGGATATCAACGAAAGCGGCTTAGTTTATACCTTTCACCTTCGATCGGATGTGTATTTTCATGACCACGAAAAGTTTTTAAATGGTAAAGGCAGAAAAGTAATTGCTGCAGATTTTGTATACAGTTTTAGGCGTTTAATTGATGCGAAAGTAGCTTCTTCTGGTGCTTGGATTTTTAACGATAAAGTGGCCGATAGCAGTGCCTTTCAAGCCATAAATGATAGCACTTTTCAAATTACCTTAAGCAAAAGCTTTCCGGCATTTTTAAGTTTATTAACGGTACAATACTGTTCGGTTGTTCCACAAGAAATTGTAGATTTTTATGGAAAAGATTTTAGGAATCACCCGATTGGCACGGGACCCTTTCGTTTCTCTTATTGGAAAGAAGGCGAAGTAATGACTTTCTTGAAAAACGAAAAATATTTTGAAGAAGAAAACAAGTATCGCCTGCCCTATTTAGATGCGGTAAAAATTTCATTTATTAATGATAAACAAACGGCATTTTTAGAGTTTGTCAAAAAGAACTTAGATTGTTTTTTTGGCATTGATGGTAGCTATCGAAATGATGTGCTGACAAAAGAAGGAGAGCTCAGAGAAAAATATGTAGGTAGGTTTAGGTTAACAAAAGCACCTTATTTAAATACCGAATATTTAGGTATGTTGTTAGACACTACTTTGCCAATTGTACAACAATCTGCTACCAAAGATAAACGCATTAGACAAGCCATTAATTACGCCATTGATAAAGAAAAAATGGTTGCCTATTTACAAAACAACATTGGTACTGCTGGCTATGCAGGCTTTATTCCTAAAGGCATGCCCGGCTTTGATGCGCAAAAAATAAAAGGCTATTCGTATAATCCTGCAAAGGCAAAAGCATTATTAGCCGAAGCAGGTTATCCTAATGGAAAAGGCTTGCCTATTATTACTTTAAATACCACCAATACTTACCGAGATTTAATTGAGTTTGTGCAAAATGAATTAAGCGCAGTGGGCATCAATACTAAAATTGAAATTCACCAAGGATCTAGTTTAAGAGAATTAATTGCAAAGAAAAATGTGAGCTTTTTTAGGGGTTCGTGGATTGCAGATTATCCAGATGCGGAAAATTATTTAGCTGTTTTTTATGCTAAAAACTTTGTGCCCAATGGTCCGAATTATACCCATTTTAGCAATGCAACATACGATGCACTTTTCGAACAATCTTTCAAAGAAAAGAACGACTCTGCACGCTATCGCATCTACCAACAAATGGATAATATAATTATGGAAGAAGCGCCGGTCGTTATTTTATATTACGATCAATCTGTTAAATTAATTCAAAATAATATTAGTGGATTACCGAGCAATGGCTTAAATATACTTGACTTGAAGCGCGTTCAAAAAAAATAAATTAAGCGAATCTTTGTTTTAAAATTCTAAAGAAATGCTTTTTGTCTGCCTCTTTATTTTCCCATTGATAAGGAATAGTACAGGTTTCATTTAAATATATTTCTACTTCGTCCCAAGCATCTAGTGTAGCAACATGTGACATTATTCTATTGAAATCATTCTGATTGTCATCGAATAAATTGGAAACAATAAACATTTTATCGTTCACACTGAAAGATAAATCTTTGATACTGCTTTGCCTTTTTAAAGTATCGGCTAAAGAAGTGGTACTGGTTTGCTCACTCAAGCGTTCGTGTAAAGATATTTCGGGATGCTGATTAGTGTTTGATTGTAAAGCTGAAGCTGGAGCCGCATTGGCTATTGCAGCAGCTAGGGATTCTATAGAAGCAATTGGATTGTGGACTGGCATTGCGGCCATTGGAACAGCTGGCAAACCTTCTACTGTTTTTAAAAAATGATTTAAATAATTAGCCTGTTCTGCTAAATAATTGATATTAGAAAGAAATACCCCTACTTCGAGTGGCGTAATTTGATAGCCTCTTTTAAGCCAATCCATTGATTGCACTTGTAATTCTTCCGAAATAAACGCAATCTTATCTATTAATATTTCTTTATTCATCATTGTTAAATTATTCAGCTTAGCAAATTTAATTCAAAAATCTCATTTTCCTGCGATTTCAATTATTATATTTGTGAGATGACCCCTAATCAAGAAAACCATCCACGCATGTTACAACACAAAGGTAGCATCGAAGTGATTTGCGGCTCGATGTTTTCGGGTAAAACAGAAGAACTCATTCGTCGTTTAAAAAGAGCGCAATACGCTAAATTAAATATAGAAACTTTTAAACCAAGCTTAGATATTCGATACAACGAAACAGCCATTGTATCTCATGATGCAAATACAATTAATGCGACTCCTGTAAATAACGCAGAAGCCATTTTATTATTATTAAATAATGCCGAAGTTGTTGGAATAGACGAAGCACAATTTTTTGACGAGGCCTTGCCTGCTGTTTGCGAACAACTGGCAAGTAAAGGTATTCGTGTAATTGTTGCAGGATTAGACATGGATTATTTAGGCAAACCATTTGGCCCAATGCCAGCATTGATGGCTATTGCAGAGCAAGTAACTAAAGTACAGGCGGTGTGTGTTCAATGCGGACAACCTGCTAGTCATTCTTTTAGAACCGTCAATATTGACACACAAGTTTTATTGGGCGAAAAAGAAAACTATGAGCCGCGATGCAGAACATGTTTTTTAAAACCCTAATTTTTTCTTTCAAAAAAAAGAGCGGCCAATAATTATTGACCGCTCTTTTTTTTAATGCGCACTAGTTGCAGGGGTATCGTATTCGATTCCTTGCTTGGTTAAAATTCGTTTAACTGCGATGGCAAAAAACGCGATATAAGCAAAGCAAATTACCGTAACCCAATAAGACTGATGAATGCCAATCATATCGGCTAGCTTGCCTTGTAATGGCGGAATAATACCTCCGCCTAAAATCATCATGACTAAAAATGCAGATCCTTGCGTACTGTATTTTCCTAAACCAGCCAATGATAAACTGAATATACTTGGCCACATAATACTACACCATAAACCGCCACTCAATAAAGCATAAATTGCAATTTGTCCTTGGGTAAATAAACCAATTAACATAGAGACCATGCCTAATGCACTAAAGATTAATAAAGTTTTAACTGGTTTATCATTTGAGATAAAAAATGCGGCAATTAAAATGGCTACGCAAAGTACATAAGCATATAAAGGCGACATATCTTTTTGTGCCAATACATTTACGCCAATAATTATACCGAAGGCAAGCAATGGCACCACCAATAATAATAAACGTTTGGTTTGATTAGACAAGTTGAAAACATTGATACTTCCGGCCCATCTGCCAATCATTAAACTTCCCCAATACATACTGATATAAGGAGATATTTGAGAAGAAGCAAAACCACCCATATAATCTAGTTTTAATAATTCGCCTAAATTACTTTGTATAGCAACTTCTACGCCAACATAAGTAAAGATGGCTAACATGCCTAATACCAATTGTGGGTATTGCATGGCACCCCAACCATGAGGATTTTTTTTGGCAGATTGAAAAGAAAATAACATGCCGAAAATAATGACAAACAATGCACCTAACAACCATTTGAATCGATACAATTCTAAATCGTATTGTTGTGTTGTAGATAAATCTGTGGCTAATCCAATGTAACTTTTAAACACTGGAATAAACATAAAGATTAATAAACCTGTGATGATTAATAAAACATTCAATGCTTTGTTTGCAGGTTCTTGCTTTTCAATGTTTAAGCCTGATGGTACTTTTTTACTAAAATTAAATAATGCGGCAGCGGCAATAAACAAGGCACCTACACCAGCATACATAAAACTTACATTATTTAATCCTAGACTTTTTGTTTGTTCTTCTGAAGCGGCTGCAGTGCCAAATAGCAATAATGAAACAATGATTGGACCAATCATGGTTCCAAAACTATTGATACCACCACCTAAACTAATTCTTCCGGTTGCAGTTGATTCATCGCCTAATGAAATGGCAAATGGATTGGCTGCGGTTTGTTGTAAACTAAAGCCAAGTGCCACTATAAATAAGCCGACCAACATACCTGAAAATGTATTTGCGTTTACTGCAATAATCATGGCAATAGCCCCAATTGCACTAAACAATAAACCATATACGATACTTTTTTTATAACCCCAAGAACCCACCAAATCCTTTCCAGTAGCACTACTAATCATAAAAATAACTAAGGCACCAATGTAATAAGCTACATAAAATGCATAATCGACTAATTGACTTTGAAATTGATCGAGGTGAAAATAATCTTTACAAAAAGGAATAAAAACACCATTTCCTGCGGCAATAAAGCCCCAGAAAAAAAACACAGTAATAAGGGTACTTAATGCGCCGTAATTTGTTGCTTGCAATTTTGAAGCACTAGAATGATTGTTTTCTTGCATGTTATTTTTATTGATTGAATTGTAAATATATTTTATTTGAACATTAAATAAGAATAAAAAAAACAAGATGGCCTCTAGGCTTGTTTAATAAGATTAGGGCATTTTTAACAGATTTATTTTAATTCGATGGATTTTAAAGTATTGATCGTCTAAAATTGCTTTTTTATTAAAAATAATTTACTAAAATATTAATAATCAGTATTTTAATTAAATAAAAATAGGCTTAGTGTATTTAATACATTTTTACACAAATATATGTTATATTTGAATTAGCATGAATAAAAAATTAATCATTTTAAGCCTTTTTTTGTTAACAGTATTTTCTGTTGCAGCACAAACCAAAGTTGTGAAAACAAGTAATGGTTTTGAATTGCAAAGAAATGGAAAACCCTATTATATAAAAGGTGTAGGTGGTGATGTAAACATGGAAAAAATTGTGGCCATAGGTGCTAACTCTGTTAGAACATGGGGCGTTGAGCGTGCGCAAGAAGTACTGGACGAAGCCCAACGCAATGGCTTAACAGTCATGCTTGGATTATGGGTACAACACGAAAGACATGGATTTGATTATAACAATCAAGAAAAAGTGGCTAAACAATTGGCTTATTTTAAAACAGTTATTGACCGATTTAAAAACCATCCTGCCTTATTAATTTGGGGCGTGGGAAACGAAGTTGATTTAAACTATACCAACCCGAATGTTTGGAACGCAATTCAAGATATTGCAAAGTATATACACGATACCGATCCTAATCACCCAACAACAACGGTTACAGCAGGCTTAGACTCTCTAGAAGTTGCTTTTATTACGGCTCGTTGTCCAGATATCGACATTTATTCAATTAATACTTATGGCGATATTGGTAATGTGCCCAATCATATTGCAAAGTTTGGATGGAATGGCCCATACATGATTACCGAATGGGGTCCGAATGGTCATTGGGAATCACCACAAACTAAATGGGGTGTTTCAATAGAACAAAACAGCACAGAAAAAAAAGAAGTCTATTTCAACAGATATAAAAATTACATCGAAAAAAATAGCAATACTTGTTTAGGTTCTTATGCATTTTTATGGGGCGCCAAACAAGAGTACACCGAAACATGGTATGGCTTGTTTTCAAAAAATAATATTCCAACAGAACCCATCGATGCACTCGAAGAAGTTTTTACTGGTAATGCTTTAACAAACCCCGCTCCCACTATTTTAAACTTTCAGGTTGATCAACAAAAAGCAACAGACAATATTGAACTAAAATCAGCTGGTATGTTCGATGCCAACATCAATATTCAACTTGCAGAAAATGTAAGCATGGAAAAAGCAAATTACAACTGGCGTATTATAGAAGAAAGCACCGATAAAAAATCGGGTGGTGATGTGGAAGATGCGGCAACAGAAATAACTGGATTGATTAAAAAAACTTCACAAAAAAATCTAATAAAATTTAGAGCACCACAAAACGCAGGTGCCTACAGGCTTTTTGTTTCGGTTACTTATCAAAACAAAATGGCTTATGCGAATATCCCATTCAAAGTAATTGCTAGAGGTGCAGATGAACCTCAAGGAAAATTCATTGAATTCAAATACACCGACATGAATAATTTCAACGAATAATATGAAACAATTAAAGAAAATTGTTTTAATAACTTACTTGCTGAGTGCGGGATTTTATTCGCATGCAATTGCTTTCGAAATTAAAGCAAAGCAAAAAGCAGATTCAGTAGTGACTGTTATTTCTGTTGAAGATATTGCACATGGCGTATTTCCAAAATCTGCTCAAGCAGTTTTAGAAGGGCTAGAAGTAAATGGATTTTATCGCTTTATTACCAACTACAGAGATATGTCGGTTACTTACCCGCATTTGGAAAATAATAAAAGAAATATTTTTGTAGGTGACGATAGTCAAATTCCACAATTAATGCTCAACATTAAAGGTTTTGCATCGAGTAAAACTTCTTTTGGAACCGACTTGTTTATGTGGGCTCCGATGACGGGTTTAGGGCAAACAGAAAATGTGAAAGGTCTGAATTTAGGAGTGAATTTATTTGGTAATTTTAATACTTCGTTTGGCACATTTAATGTTAGAACAGGTGGTATTAATTGGCACCTACTCTCTCCATTTACTTTTCAAGCTAACAAAGGATATAATCGTTACAGTTTATTTGAAAGAAATCCTTGGGATCCAAACACCCCATCGATGGATTCGAGGTATGTTGATTTTTTTAACTCGGGTGCTATTAACCAAGACCAACGCTGGGGAAACCAAGCCTTTCAGGGTTTAATTGTAGACGGCGCACAGTTACCAAATGATTTTGCATTTAGTTTAATGACTGGTAAAACACAATTTGATGGCGGCGTGCTTGCTTTACCCAATAATTCTTTTGGCGGCAAACTAACTAAGTTTTACAAACAACATCAAAATTCAATTTCTGCCAATTCTTTCAATAACAATACTTACCTAGATTCTCTTTCCGAAAATACCACTGGATTTTCGGTTCACACGTTAGAAATTACCCATTATATTGATAGACTAAAGATTTGGGCAGAAGTTGGCATGGGTAACACCCATATTAATCAAAACTATACCAAATATGGCGAAGCCATTTCTGTTAAATTAGCCTACCCAATTGCAGATCAATATCCAACAGAAATTCATTTTTACAGAGTAAGCCCTCGCGTTTTCAATAACAATGCAGTGTTTATCAATTCTTCTATACAACAAAGTGTTCAATACAATTCCAATTTAACACAAGCGGTTTTAATTCCGGTGTCGAGTGCCATTTTGCCAATAGGGCAATTAGCCAATAACAGACAAGGAATAGAAATAAATTCGCAATTGAATTTTGGAAGATTGAAAAATTCTATTGGCTACAGTTCTTCTATGGAATTAGAAAACCTTTCGCCAGGTATTACTTATTCGCATGCCTTTAACAGCTTAGCCTTATCGAGATTTTGGAGATGGGGATTTCCAAGCAATGTAGGGCCTTATAAAAACTTGAATAAAATTTATCGTAATGTTTTTGAAACATTAAATATTACAGATATTAATACCACCACTGGTTTACCGAATCAAAAAAAATATTTCAACACGATAGAAATTAATTCTAAATACAAAACCATTTTAGCAAATAAAGATTTGTATTTATTT
>Ga0102879_1001286_pt1 | contig 10332 bp, 8 predicted proteins | sample Colrivmet1548B02_FD_78187 | JGI IMG/M metagenome (GOLD analysis project Ga0102879, IMG submission 78187) | Estuarine microbial communities from the Columbia River estuary - metaG 1548B-02 | ecosystem: Environmental > Aquatic > Marine > Intertidal zone > Estuary | place: USA: Columbia River... | reverse complement strand
AGGGCCATTAAATCGTCCTGGTTATATAAGGCAGGCCTAGGGCCTACAAATACCATTTCTCCTTTAATTATGTTAATTAAGTTGGGTAGCTCATCTAAACTCAATTTTCTTAATAAAGCGCCAATTTTTAATAGGTATTGTTCTGGGTTAGCAAGTAAGTGAGTAGCCACATTGGGAGTATCTTTTTTCATACTCCTAAATTTATAAATATAAAAAAAAGAATAATTCACCCCTACTCTTTTTTGTTTAAAGAAAACGGGAAAGCCATCTTGTATAAAAATTAAAAGGCCCACTATTAAAAAAATGGGTGATAGTATAATTAATAATAAAATTGCAGCTACTCTGTTAATCATCTTATTTAATTAAGATAGAATTCTTTTAAAAAAATATTGAACAGATACCCCTAATACCCCAATGCCATATTTAATACTTCTCGTTAAATTGATCGAAGAGGCTTCAGAAAAATATTTTGTAGGGCAAGTAATTTCAGCAATCTCAAAACCTTTTTCAAAAATTTGAGCAATTACCTGATTATCAAAAATAAAATCATCTGAATTAGTATTATAATCAATTGCCTTTAATACTTCAATGGAATAGGCTCTATAGCCTGTATGGTATTCACTTAATTTTTGACCTAAGAGTAAGTTTTGGATACTAGTTAAAAACCTATTAGCAATATATTTATACATAGGCATACCTCCTTTAAGCGCTCCGCCTCCTAAAATTCTAGAACCAAAAACCACAGGGTACAAATCTTGGGAAATAATAGAAACCATGGAAGTAATTAATTTAGGCGTGTATTGGTAGTCGGGGTGTAGCATTATTACAATATCTGAATTAATTGCAATGGCTTTATCATAGAGCGATTTTTGATTACCTCCATACCCTCTATTTACATTATGGCTAATAATATGCTTTATATTTAATTTCTGAGCTAGTTCAACTGTATTATCAGTTGAGTTATCATCGCATAAAATAATATCATCTACTATATCAAAGGGTATTTCACCAATAGTTTTTTCGAGCGTTTTAGCTGCATTATAAGCAGGTAATACAACAGTTACTTTTTTATTATTAATCATAAGTTATAATAAGCTGCAATTTAAGGCAATTAATTCTTAAACTTAAAAGTCCAGTTTTTATTTTTATCAGATACTTCTATATTATACAATGTAGGGTCAATCTTATTTTTTGAAAAAGAACGGTATTTCAAGCTATCCGAATTTCCAATATAGAATGCATTTTTAAATTTAGCCTTGGCATTTACCCAAATAAGGTATTCGTAAGAATCAAATTTAGTTTTTAAATCAATGGAAATTGGCTTTCCACTTATTGAATTCTTGGCAGTAGTTTCTGATGAAATATTACGAAAAAGATTATCCATGTTTTTTTGAATGACAGGGTTTTGAGTAAAATAATTATCTAATCTCGATTTTTGAAAAATTGTCTTTCTATCAAAATCAAATAAACCTACGGAATCTTCTAATTTAAATAAGGACTTTCTTTGTTCTTGGGTTAAATCTTCATTTAGTCTATATATAGAATCAGTTGAAATATAATTATTTAGAATTTCTTCTTTTTTTGAAGTAGGTAATAATGCTAGGCTTGTATTAGCAATATCTCCTTTGGGAGTATTGGTTAAAACTCTTCTTAAATAAAAAGGATTTCCTATAATAGGTTTGGCTCTATTAAAATAAACTGGGAAAATTGATATAATCAAAAATAGGAATATCAAACCATTTATTATATACTTATTAATGATTTTTGTATAAATGATATAGGTGCTAATAATAATTAAAAATATTAAAACAGGCAATAATAAACGAATATCAAATGGTGTGTATCTAAATAATAACCCATACAACGAAAAGGCGATAAAACAATAAGCGAAAAGCAAAATTAGCTTGGTCTTATGCATTGATTTAAATACGAGAGCAAGAGATAATGTAATTAGTAGAGCATGTATAATACTACCAGCCGTATCCTCATTTAAATAGTTGTTAACTGTGAAGGGTTCCCCTGCCCAGTTATTACCAGGCATATTTTCAGATAGGCCAATTAAATTATGCAGTGAATGATTTACAGAAAATAATAAATTATTATAGCCATTTAGAGGAAGAGAAATAAAATCTACAATATGTTTAAAATTATTAGAAAGCATATTTTGTATACTAATTGTACTATTTACAATAGTTGCATTTTCATCAAATAAATCTTTACCAGTAATACTTCCAAAAAAATAAATATTTCGAGCAAATAAGGGAACTAATATTATAGCTATAGTTAAACAAGAAATAAGAAGCGCAAAAATTGTATTAGCATTATTATTCTTTTTTATTAAATAGAATAATAAATAAATAACAATTGGTACTGCAAAAATAGCAATATGGTATTTAGTTAAAATGCCTAGTGTTAGTGATAAGGCTAAAAATATAAAATTAGTTTTAAAATTTGCTTCTGTTCGAATAATTAGTAAAGCAAATAATATAAAACTTAAAAAGAAAAAACTAGCAAGTAAATCGGTTTGGGTGGTAGTAGCTTGAAACAGCATCATTGGCAAGCTTAATAAAGCTAATAATAAAAATAGCTGGCCCTTCATTCCTATTTTTAAAATACTAAAAAATAAAGTAGCTGAAAAAAGAATGAATATAAAAGAAGCAAACTGAACTAAATTTGAAAAGGAATCTGTACTAGCTAAAATTTGAAAATTAGCAATTATATATTCTGATAAAGGTGAAGTCAAAAGCTGTCTTACAATATTGGTTGGATAAGGATAGATATTTTTATTTTGTATCCAATGCTCTACTCTTGGTAAATGATAGGCCATGCTATCCCAATTATTGGGAGCAATAAAAATGGCAAGAAGTAAAAGTGGAAGTATTATTAAAAAGAAAATAAAAAAAAGAATGTTTTTTTCTTTTTTAGGAATTATAATTTCTTGACTAAAAATACTAAACATATTTAGTTTAATTTTTTCTTTATCCAAAAAGATAATTAGGCCATTGATTAAAATCCATGAAATAAGAACATAATTAAAAGAGAATAAATTAAACAAAGAGAGGATTTCACAAATGATATAAGAAAAAAATGTAATTCCAATAAACGCCTTAATAGTGGTTAATCTTAATTTAAACAAATAACCACTTTCATTTGAAATTGAATCAGATCCAAAAAATGAAAGGGATAATAAAATAAAAGCAAGTAATATTAAAAGAATATACATCTAAGTACTTTTATTGTATAATTTATAGATAATCTTGTTATAAACAAAGCTAATAAATATATAGTCAAATTTTATAATTTATTTCCTTAATTATATAGAGTTTGCTACCTTTAGTGTATTGAAATAGAACTTATTACTAAATTAAAAATTGACCCTTGAAAGAATACGGAGATTATAAATACACATCAGTATCCATGAATAAAGACATGGATTTAATTAATAGTTTAGCTGAATTAGCTTCTAAAAATACCATTGAATACATAGTTGAAACTGGTACACATAGAGGACTAGGTTCAACCACTATGTTAGGCAATGCTTTTAAAAATTCCAGTTCACTTAAAAGCTTAAATACTATTGAAATTGATTATACCAATTATACCTTAGCTAAAAAGAACTTAAGCCAATTTAGTTTTATTAATTGCCACTATGGTTGTTCTTTAGATTTAAATGACGCCATTGAATATGTAAAAAAAGATGAAGCCATCTTGCATCATGAAAAATATCCAGAGGTTTTTATTGATAATGCCAAAGACCCTATTAATTTTTATGTAAATGAGTTAGAAGGTAGGTTAAATGATAGTAGTAATAATATTATAAAGCAATTTTTAAAAAAAGTATTGCGCCCGAGTAGAAATGCCAATACCAAACCTACCTATAACTTACTTCCAAGCTTAATAAAAGAATTTAGCAACCATGAAATGCTAATTGTATTAGACTCTGCTGGTGGCGTTGGCCATATGGAGTTTCAAATAACGGATGAATTAATGAAAAATAAGAATTACTATATTCTTTTAGATGATACACATCATTTAAAACATTTTAGAGGATATGAAATCATTAAAAATAGAGGAGACTTTACTATTATTAATGCCTCTGAAAAAAATGGCTGGGTGCTTGCATATCATAAAGCGGTATAAATAAAAATGCCCCCCATATTTTGGGAGGCATTTTACTAATCTATAGTATAAACTTTGGGGGAAGAAATATCTAAATGTTACTTTCCTAAATTCTTAAACACTTTTATATTATAATATTTATCATCTTCATAGTTGCCATACTTGTCAGCATTCTCAAATAACTGATTAATAATTTCTTTTACTCCATAAACAGGCGTAAAGCCTAATGCTAATTTGGCATGTTGAATAGACACTTTATAGTTTCTAAAATCTTGCACATCATTAATATGTACTTTAACCTCTTTGTCTAGGTTTTTAGACATCTCCGCTCCTACTATATCCCCAATCTGCCCTAAAGTGTAATTGTCAGAAGCCACATTAAATACCCCTGAAATATTATCAGGGGCTTGAATAGACCTGATAAATGCGGAGCAGGCATCTTGAATATGGAATATAGGCCTCCAAATAGAGGGGTTATTCACTATTATCTCCCCATTAGTCATGGCGTTTTTAAACATTGTATTAACTACAAGGTCGAAACGCATTCTATCGCTATGACCACAAACAGTACCTTGTCTTAGGGCAATAGCCGAGAACTTATCATCCGCTAAATGCATAACCCCATTTTCCCCTTGTAACTTTGAAATCCCATATGGATAAGAACAAGTAGTAGGTGATTTTTCATCATATAATTCATCAACTGTATATCCATAAACAGAACAAGAAGAAGCATATATAAAACGTCTTACCCCTGCTCTTTTACTTTCATATGATAAATAGGCAGGGCAAGCTGCATTTTGTATAAAGTTTTCTGAGGGAGAGAATTCAGCCATCGGATCATTTGAAACACCTCCTAAAAATATTACTGTATCAAACCCTTTTAATTCATTATGAGTTACGTGTAGTAAATCTTTCTGGATTAATTCAACTTTAGGATTCAAATTATTTCCAAACCATAGTTCGTCAATAACGGTTACTTTGTAATCTAGTCTTTGTAATCTCTTACAAAGTTCTGTGCCAATATATCCAGCACCCCCCGCTAATAATATTTTTTTCATGCCAATATTTTAAATAAAAATTAAATAGTAAAATTATTTGCTTCAGGTCTGTTAAGCCATTCTTTCACTGATAAACCATTAATATCCTTAGGTGTAGCAATAAATGCATCTTTCAATTCAAAAAACTTATCCTTTAAATTTGAATCACAAATAGACCAATCGATATCCTCAGAAAAGGGTGAAATTCCAGCCTCACATTCTCCATTGTATGCACCAGAACAAAAATATTCTATATAAGAATTTTCTAAAAAGAAATTACCATGAGCACAACCTTCTGGAACCCATATCCAACTACTAGAGGAATTTGTTTCTTTAGCTGGCATATCAAAAGCCATAATCATGCCTTGAGTAGGTGATTCTTGGCGTAAATCCAAAACTAAATCCACCATATGACCTGCAATTGTTCTAACTAGTTTACCCATATTTGGATTCCACTGAAAATGTAAGCCTCTTAAAACATTTTTATTAGAAAAGCTTTCATTAGATTGCATTATACCGTTTGGAAATACTTTTAAATGATTATTTATAAAATCTGAGCCACGAAAAGTTTCTGTAAAATATCCTCTTTGATCACTATAACGTGCAAAATTGATGAGTTTAACTCCAGAAATTTGAAAATTTGTAATATTATTTATATTCATAATAATATTACAAATTATTTAAAAAAGAATTTACTTCGTTAATAGTTTGAGATAGGCCTTGTTTTAAATTTATACTTGGTTTCCATCCTAAATTCGATATTTTCGTTACGTCCAATATTTTTCGAGGAGTACCATCGGGCATATTAGAATCAAATAATAAATTTCCATTATAGTTTGCAATATCAGCAATCAATTCAGCAAGTTCTTTTATTGAAATGTCTTGTCCCCAACCAATATTAATAATTTCTTTTTGATCATAATTATTCAATAAAAATAAACAAGCACTTGCTAAGTCATCAACATGCATAAACTCACGTTTTGGAGAACCAGTTCCCCAAATTGTAACATTTGCTTCGTTATTTTTTTTGGCTGTAAGAATTTTTCGAATTATTGAAGGTAAAACGTGTGAATTTTCATAATGATAATTATCATTAGTACCATATAAATTTGTTGGCATTGCAGAAATAAAATTACAGCCATATTGAAATCTATAACTATTACATAACTCTATTCCTGCGATTTTAGATATTGCATAGGGCTGATTTGTGTACTCTAAATAACCACTCAATAAATATTCTTCTTTTAAAGGCTGTGGTGCCATTTTTGGATAAATACAAGAAGAACCTAAAAAAAGTAATTTAGTAACATTATTGATATATGATGCATTTATAATATTAGATTCTATCATTAGATTATCATAAATAAACTCTGCTCTATATTTGCTATTTGAAATTATTCCTCCAACTTTAGCAGCTGCTAAAATTACAATATCAGGTTTTATATTAATAAAAAATTCATTGACTTGATTTTGATTTCTTAAATCCAAATCTTTAGATGAACATGTAATAATATTTGTAAAACCTTCCGATTTTAATTTTCTTTCTATTGCAGATCCAGCCATTCCTTTATGACCAGCAATATATATTTTTTGTAAAACATTTAACATACTATTTTTTTTCAAATAATTCTAAATCACTTCTAATCATTTCTTTAATAAGTGTGTTTAAATTATATTTAGGTTCCCAACCTAATTCAGATTTAGCTTTTGTTGGATCACCAATCAAAAGATCAACCTCAGTAGGTCTATAATAAGATGGGTCTACCTTAACTAGTATATCATCTTTATTTATATTAAATTTTCCTTTATTTGAAACTACATAACCTACTTCATTTTCATTAATACCACTAAAATTTATTTCAACGCCTAATTCTAAAAAAGCTAATTTAACAAAATCACGGATTGTAGTAGTAATTCCTGTTGCTAATACATAATCTTTAGGTGTTTCCTGTTGTAACATTAAATACATACCCTCTATATAATCTTTAGCATGCCCCCAATCACGTTCTGCATTAAGATTTCCTAAATACAAACATTCTTGTAGGCCTAATGCGATTTTAGCTGCAGCTCTAGTAATCTTTCTGGTTACAAAAGTTTCTCCTCTTTTAGGTGATTCATGATTAAATAATATACCATTACAAGCATAAATATTATAAGCTTCTCTATAATTAACAGTTATCCAATATGCATAAAGTTTTGCAACAGCATATGGTGATCTAGGATAAAATGGTGTTTTTTCGGTCTGTGGAACTTCTTGAACAAACCCGTATAACTCAGATGTTGAAGCTTGGTAAAATTTAGTTTTTTTACTTAAATTTAAGATTCTGATTGCTTCTAATATTCTTAAAGCACCTAAACCATCTGCATTTGCGGTATATTCAGGTTCTTCAAAACTAACAGCAACATGACTCATTGCTGCCAAATTATAAATTTCATCAGGCTGTACTTCGTTGATAATTCTAATTAAATTAGTACTATCTGTTAAATCACCATAATGTAAATATAGATGCCTATTTGGTATTTGATTATCTTCATAAAGATGATCTATTCTCTGTGTATTAAATAGTGAAGACCTTCTTTTAATTCCATGCACTTCGTAGCCTTTATTTAACAAGAATTCAGCTAAATAAGCACCATCTTGTCCAGTTATACCTGTTATGATTGCTTTTTTCATTTCAATTTATAATTTAAGAAACACAAAATTAAGATAAAATATTTACTTTTATAAAATATATGGATACAAAATTAAGAAAAACATATTTTTATATTGGTTTAATAATTCCAATAATTGTATATATACCAATATTTATACTCCAAGATGATTCAATATTACCAATACTAGATTTTTTAGATGGTGAATATGGGTGGTTAAAAGTCTTAAAAGATGAAAATTTACTTTTAAATATTAATGGAAATTTACCAATTAAGCATTTTTTATTTAATATGCCAAGAAAATATATACAATCTTCTTATGATTTAAAAAGAGTATTCTTTTATTTATTTCCAAAATATTGGGGTTTTATTTTTTATTCTATTTTTTCAAGAATAATAGGTTTTATTGGTATGTTTTATTTAATAACATACTATTATAAAAATATAAAAAATAAAATTTTAATATCAATTTCATATTCTTTAGTGCCGGCTTTCACATTATATGGAATTAGCTTATTAGGATTACCTTTATTATTTTGGGCAATATTAAATTTATATAATTATGAAAAACTTATTCAATCATATATTATTATAATAATTTTTCCTTTTTGGTCACATATTGCAATGATCGGACCTTTTCTATTATTATATTGGTTGATATTTATTATAATAAATATAAAAAGAAAAAACAGCAAAAATTTGATTTATGGATATGTAATTTATATTATAGGACTTATAATTGCTAATATAGATTTATTAAGAATTTATTTATTCGAAATTACAAATAGGTCATTAAGAAATATTATAGATGTATATCCAAATTATAAAGGATACATATATCAAATATTTAAAATATTATTTTTTGGAAATATTCATCCAGCCAATTTTATTGCAGTTTTAATTTTAATTATTTTGATGTATAATACATTTAAAAAAAGAAATAATTTAAATATTAAAATATTGTTTATTTTGATATTAATAAACACATTGATATATGTAAATATTACTTTTATAGTAAATATTTTTACAAATTATATTAATGTTTTAAAGTCTTTTGATATTAGTAGAATAATTATTTTTAATACATTTTTTTATTATTTAATTTTTTTAGAAATATTAAATAATAAAAAAAGTAAATTAACATTGCTAATTATATTTCAAATTATACTTAATATTTTCTCTATTCCCGAAATAAGTTACAATTTATTTAAGAATTTAATTAATAAAAATATTTTAATAAGTATTGTAGATATTGATAAACCTGTATATTATTTAAATAATTTAATATTAAATGAAAATAAAAGAAAAGATTTATATACAGATATTTATAACAATAGATTTATTACTTACAAGGAATATGAATCATCAAATTTAATGAATCAAATTTTCAACTATATTAATGAAAATCAAAATAAATATAAAATTGTAAGTATTGGTTTACCACCTTCAATCACACAAATAAATGGATTTTATACACTGGATGGTGATTTTGATATTTTACCAGGAAAGAATTTTTTAGAATTTAGAAAAATTATAGAGCCTGAAATTAAATTAAATAAAAATATAAGATTGAATTATGATTATGGAGGTAATCAACTATTTATATATAATAACGAGTTATTAGAATATGGATATACTAATTGTTATAAAAATTATAATATTTCAATTGAAAAGTTAAATATTAATATAGTTCAGTTAAAAAAAATGGGTTGTAAATATGTTTTTTCAGCTGTAAAAATTAAATATCTTGATGAAAAGATGAAATTCTTGAAGTTATTTGAAGATAATGATTCAATATATAAAATTTATTTATATAAAATTATTTAGAAAAATTAAAAAGATACGTCAAAGTTCGTTTTGTTAGTTTTAATTTACCATAAAAAGTGCCACCTCCTTTTGATAAGTCAAACTTTCTTGTTCTAAAATTTACATTAAAAGATTTAATATATCCATTTTTTTTTGCATGGTACAAAAAATAAAAGTCAAATGAAAAATCTAATGGTAAATTATCATTATATATTTGTAAAAAAAATTCTTTACTAAATATTTTTGGTTGTGCATTTATATCTTTTATAAATGTTTTTGTAAATAAAAAAGCGATAAATTCCATACTTTTTGTAAAAAATAAATCAAAAAAAGGTCTGTTTATTCTATTACCTTTTACTAAACAATATTCATTATTTTCATTTAAATAAAGATTATACCCTATAATTATATCTTCTAGGTCAGTTTGTAAATCAGCATGTGTCCAAGCTATAATATTATTGGAGGACACCAAAATTCCATTAAGGATCCCATTACCATATCCTATGTTATGTAATAAATTAACAATTTTAATATTTAAATCTATATATAAAGATTTGTATAATTGTAATTCTGATAAAGTGTTATCGTTTGAACCGTTATTAACAAAAATAAATTCTGTATTATCTAATCTTTTATTAACATCATTTGCTTTAATAAATAAATATTTTATATTATTAGCTTCATTGTAACAAGGTATAACAATAGATAACATAGTTTT
>Ga0102879_1001278_pt1 | contig 10359 bp, 9 predicted proteins | sample Colrivmet1548B02_FD_78187 | JGI IMG/M metagenome (GOLD analysis project Ga0102879, IMG submission 78187) | Estuarine microbial communities from the Columbia River estuary - metaG 1548B-02 | ecosystem: Environmental > Aquatic > Marine > Intertidal zone > Estuary | place: USA: Columbia River... | reverse complement strand
CTGACCTTGCACCGCGCGCCGAGAAGCTGGCGGCTGCCTTCCGCAAGGGAGTGCCCGACAAGTCGATTGCCTTCCAATTCGGATTCAAAGACGGAGATACCTACACCGTCGGATGTTGGATTAACGAGCGCGTGGTTGTCCGCTACTAAATTCGGGCTAATTCTGGCGGTGGGCGTCGTCGTGGCTTCGTGCCGCAACGACGCCCACGACGTTCAGCGCGTTCGTGCCCAACCACAGGGTCCGGCCACCATTCAATATGGTATTTCTGTAGTGTACGCTGATACGAGCGAGGTGCAATGGAAGCTTCAATCCGACCGTTGGGAAGAGGAACGAACGGCCAACAACCCCACTAGAGAACTCTTCAGTGGTAACGTTCGAGCAAGCCAATGGGTTGGTAAGCGTGCTACGGGAACCGAAATGATAGCCGACCGAATCATACGGGACGTCAAAGAGCGAGTTTGGGAACTCCAGGGCAATGTCCTAATCCGCACAGGGGATCGTAAAACATTGCGAACTCAATCCCTTTTTTGGAATCGGGAAGAGGGTAGAGTCTATGGCGATAGCTGGGTTGAAATTCGCGAAGAGGGTCAAACCTTAAGTGGCACCGGCTTCGAGGCCCAGGACGACCTATCGACCTACAGCATTTTTGAAGTGTCCGGCAGCGCGGACAGTAATTAAAAGGTAATTTTGAACCATGAAGCCAGCTCGCAGCCTTAGAACAATGGAGTGGATGTATTATGTCGTCGCCGTACTCTCGGCGGAATCTGCGTGGTCTTTGCGCACAAGCGATCCAACACGTGCGCTCTTATTCGTTGGTTTTGTGATTCTTGCATTGGGCATGGCCTACTGGCGCCGACGCCAACGGATTCGGAGTAGCCAAGAATCCCAATCATGAGTGCCATCATCCTTTTGGTGGCGCTGGTCGCATCGGCATTCTTTTCTGGGTCTGAGATTGCGTTTTTGTCGGCCAATCGCCTTCAACTTGAAATTGACCTCAAGCGCAAAACGATTCCGTTTTGGGTGACCCATTGGATGCAGCATCCTCAGCGCTTTATCGTCACGATGCTCGTTGGTAACACGCTTGCGCTCGTAGTGGTTGGAGCCCAAACATCTCAACTCCTTCATCCGTTCCTGCTTAAGTTTATGCAGGTTCCGCTCGCGGTACTTACGGAAACGCTCGTTTCTACCATTGTCGTATTGTTCTTAGCAGAGTACATCCCTAAGGCGCTCTTTCGTGAGCAAGCCAACGCTGCGTTTAAGTGGGTTGTGGTTCCTTCTGGAATTTTCTATATTCTTTTCTGGCCAATCACATGGCTCTTGGGTCACTTTAGTGCCTTCATTTTGAGACGATTGGGTGCTGATCCACAGTCAGCTCCGTCTGCACGGGTATTTGGACTATCGGACCTCAACCATTTGGTAGATGAAGCGAGCCAACAGCACATTCAAGAACCTGAAGTTGAGTTGTTTCGCAATGCGCTCGACTTTGCAGAGGTCAAGGTGCGCTCGTGTATGGTTCCTCGACCTGAAATTGTCGCGGTGCCGTTGAGCATCAGTCTTGAGGACCTCAAGTCCACGTTTGTAGCGACGGGCTACAGTCGATTAGTTGTGTACCGCGAGAGTTTGGACGATGCCTTTGCGTATGTGCATCAGTTTGAACTGTTCAAGCAGCCTAAGAGCCTGCGAAGTGTGCTCACGCCATTGTCGTTTGTACCTGAAGCGATGAATGCTCAAGATGTCTTTCATCAATTGATTCGCGAAAAGCGAAGCATGGCCCTTGTTGTCGATGATTTGGGCGACTTAGTCGGAATACTAACCCTCGAAGACATCATCGAAGAATTGTTCGGTGAAATTGACGACGAACACGATCAAGACAGCCTAGTGGAGCAAGTGCTCGGTGAGGATGAATACCGCCTGGATGCACGACTTGAGGTTGATTACCTCAACGATGCATATGGATTTGAGTGGCCTGAGTCCGAACGATTTACCACCCTGGGGGGATTAATCACGGACCTTGGAGGCAAGTTGCCCGAGCCCGGAGAGGTTGTAGTTGTCGGCCCTTGGCGGCTTGAAGTTGAAAGTATGGAAGCACAGCGCGTCAAACAGGTTCGCGTGCGGCGCGATGACTAAATAAGTGCGTCGCCAACCGGTTGCTAATTTGTATATTCGCGACCTTATTTACACAAGGTATGGGACTTTTTGAAGCTATTCGCAGCCGCTCAGGCTTAGTCGTGTCAGTAATCGGTATTTCGCTGATTGCCTTTATTTTGACAGACTTTTTAACCTCAGGAAACGTGCTTTTTCAAGGCGACAAAGACGCCGTCGGACGCATTGATGGCACGAAAATATCCTACATCGAGTTTAACAAAGATGTAGAAGAGCTTCGCCAAAATCCACAATATGCTCAAGCATCTCCGCTCCAAATCAGTGAAATGGTGTGGAACAACCTCCTCAATGAAAAGCTATTGGTCGAACCCATGGCAGAATTGGGATTTGTGGTGACCGACGAGGAGTTACGTCGTGTAATCGAGTTGAACCCTTCAGTTCAGCAAATGCCAGGTCTTCAAGATCCGAGCACCGGCGCCTTTCGCCCTGACTTATTGCGCAGTGCACTTCAAAACTTGCGCGACCAGCGCGAGCAGTCTCCTGAAGCTGCTGCCCAGTACGAAAGTTGGGTAGCGTTTGAGAATGACATCAAGAACCAAAGCCTTAGCAACAAAATTTACGATGCGGTTTCTGCGGGAATGAGAATGCCCCTATCTCTTCAGAACGCACTCAATTCGCGGAATAACCGCCAAATTCAACTCGAAATTGCCTCCATGTCGGTATCTGAAGTCTCTGACAGCAGTGTCGAGGCTACCGACGCCGACTACAAAGCGGTGTACGCTGAGTACCAATCGAGTTTCAAGCTTACCAAGCCCGTTCGCGATGGCTTCGTGGCGGACTTTCCTCTTATTCCAAGCGATGAAGATTTGGCCAAGGTGAAACTCGAATTGAGCACGTTAGCTTCGGACTTCGGTGCTTCTTCGGACGACAGTGCCTTCGCTGCAGCGAACAGTGACGTTTTTTCAACCCCAAGTCTACGTCCAGAGTCTACGCTTAATCCCACAATCCTTGAGGCGATTCAAGGTATGTCCGTGGGCTTTGTCGGTGGGCCTATTCAAGATGGCGATTCCTACCGACTCGTAAAGGTGATGAGCCGAGCTTCGCTACCTGATTCGGTTCGCGCAAAACATATCTTGATTGGTTACGCCGGTTCGGAACGTTCAAGTGCCCAGCGCAGTTACCAAGATGCGAAGAAACTAGCCGATAGCCTGCTCACTGCAATCAAGGGAGGAGCGTCCTTTGCCGCTGCCAGCGAAGCGTTGAGCAGTGACGTAGTGGCAGCATCTAAGGGTGGTGACCTGGGCTGGTTCAAACCAGGAATGATGACGCCAGCATTCGAGCAGTTCTGTTTTGAGCGCCGCACCGGAAGCTTTGATATGGTAGAGACCGAGTTTGGATTTCACCTCGTAGAGGTTACGGGTCAAAAGGGTTCGCGTCCAGCTGTTCGTTTGGCCGAGATTGTTCGCCGTATTGACGTGAGTCCGGTGACCGAGCAAAAGATCTACGCTCAGGCTAGTGCCCTAGCCAAGGCCATCCAAGAGGGCAAAGAGCCCCAAGCGGCTGCGGCCCAACTTGGAGTTTCAATGCTTCCTGCTCGCAATGTGACTGCAACCGATGCTTCTGTAATGGGGCTTTCGGACGGTCGCGAAGTGGTCCGTTGGATGTTCAACGAAGACCGTGAGGTTGGCGACGTGAGTGTCGTGAACAATAACTATAAGTCCTACTCGGTCGTGTACGTGACTGGGGCCTTTGAAGAGGGTTACAAGCCTCTTGATGCGGTTAAGGATGACCTTAAGGCACTTGCTCTGAATCGCGCCAAGGTTCGCGTGCTGGCCGACCGGATGGCTAAGACCAAACAACTTAACTGGGCTCCAGCTAACGTCACTCTTGCCTCGCCATTCTTGACCAACGGACGTGAGCCCAAAGTAGTTGGTATGGCTGCCGGAAGCAAAGTTGGAACTCAGTCAGAGATCATCGAGGGCAGCAATGGAGTCTACCGATTTAAAGTGGTAAATACCTTTAATTCTGCGGCCAATTTGACTGCTGCCGACATGGCTGCCGAGAACAATCGTTTAGCTGGCAATGCTCAGCGAATGCTGCTTCAATCGTTGTTGGGATCCGCGAAGGTTAGCGACAACCGCGGTCTGTTCTACTAGACGGCGAAAAGCCCTTAGAGGCTTTCCCAGCGGTACGCGTCCCAGCGCAAGAACACAAACACCATTAGGCTGAATGCCCAGAGGGATGAGCCTCCGTAGCTAAAGAACGGTAGCGGAATCCCGATAACGGGCATCATACCCAGTGTCATTCCAATGTTTACTGTGAAGTGAACAAATAAAATGCTTGCTACAGCCAGTCCATAGTACATTCCAAAGGCGTGCTTTTGACGTTGGGCCAGCAGCGTGATGCGAATAATGAGTCCAGCGAACGCACCGAGCACGATGAGGGACCCAATAAAGCCCCATTCTTCGCCCACGGTACAAAAAATGTAGTCAGTGGTTTGTTCCGGAACAAATCGCAATCGGGTTTGGGTTCCGTTCATGTAGCCTTTTCCAAATAATCCACCAGAGCCAATGGCAATGAGTGATTGTGCGGTTTGGTAGCCCGCGGCACTAGGGTCGTCTACTTGACCTAAAAGGAGTTTGATGCGAATTTGCTGGTGCGGCTTAAGTACCTGATCAAAGACTTGCTGTACCGCCCCAGACCAAAGCAAAGCACCGAGCCCCAACCAAATAGCGGGATGCTTTACAAACCGCACAAAATTTAGACGGGTACGGATTCGCGTCGCGGCGAGACTTAAGACCACGGTTCCGCCAATGATCCAATGTACGGTAGATGGGGTGAGGGCTAGTGAGAGAATCGAGAGGGCTACCACACCCAACGCACCGAAGAGGTAGAATCCAGGAAGGCCAGCGAAGTAAAACACCAGCAAGAACGACGCAAAAACTAAGGCTGAACCTGCATCAGGTTGCAAGAGAATGAGGAGCATGGGCAGCGCCACAACGGCCATAGGAAGCCACCGAGACCGCCATGCCTTAAGGCCGTCAGGACTTCTTCCAAGGACACGGGCAAGAACAAGCGCCGTTCCGAGTTTGGCAAATTCCGATGGTTGAAGGCCAAAAGATCCGAGACTCAGCCATGATTTGTTGCCTCCGCGTTCGACTCCAACGGCCAGTACGGCAAGCAGTAGAACAATGGATAGGGCGTAAACAACCCATGAAAGCACTTCAAATAGGCGTGCATCCGACAAAAGAACCAAAAGCACCAGCACCCCCGCAAGGCCAATGAAGCTCAATTGCTTTCCAGCCTCGTTGGACCAACTCCAGGCCCAGGTATCGTCCATTGGACTTACTGTGGCAAAAATATTAATCCAACCGAATAGGACTAAAAATGCGACAAGTCCCACACTGAGTTGGTCAAGTTTACCTACAAGTGGATCAGTGGTAGTTTGTCGCTGCATCAGTACGGGGGTAGTTCGGTTTCCACTTGGTTGACTCGGTACTCGCCAGTTAAGCTGCCTTCAACCATTCTCCGATAGAGATCGGGACGTGTAATTGTGTCATTGAGGTAGGATTCCATCATCAAACTGGCGATGGGGGCGGCCCAACGCGATCCCCAGTACCCATTTTCAACAATAATTGCAAGTGCAATTTGGGGCTTGTCCAGGGGCGCAAACGCAGTGAAAATTGAGTGGTCTTGACCGTGCGGATTTTGAGCGGTACCGGTCTTTCCCGCCATGAGAAGACCTTCGAGGCGAGAGGCGCGTGCAGTACCGGATTCAAATACATCGTTCATTCCTGCGATAATTACCTCAAAGTTCTGAGGGTCAATCGTGGTGCGATGTACTTTAGAGAATTCCGGATTGGGATTGGGCGTGCCGTCAATACTTCGCACAAGGTGCGGCCGAATCCACCAGCCGCGGTTGGCGACAGCAGCGGCCATGTTCGCGAGTTGGATGGGCGTCACGAGGAGCTCACCCTGGCCTATTGCCAGCGAAATCACAGTTGGAGATTTCCAGCGGTCCGTGCGGTACACCTTGTTAAAGTATTCCCCAGTCGGAACAAATCCTTTGCGACCTGTGGGCAGGTCAACACCCAAAAAGTCCCCGAGTCCAAAACTTTTCACGTGATCACTCCACGCATCAATTCCAAGGCTTGCTGTAGGGTACTTGTCCAGTACTCGCTTGAAAATCTGGCAATGGTAGTTGTTACAGCTCTTGGCAATGGAACCACGCAAATCAAGAGTGCCGGCTTTGCAGTGGCATCCTACGTGAAGTGAGCCAAAATGGTATCCATCGATACAAGTGTACTGGGTTTCCTCTTGGACTACCCCTTCTTGAAGGGCAATTAGTGCATTCAAGATCTTAAATGGCGATCCTGGAGGGTACTCTGCCAAAACGGCGCGGTCGTACAAGGGTTTATTCACCGAATCCCGATACAAAATGGTATAGTTGCGCGAACGGTAACGCCCCACGAGGGCATTGGGGTCATAGGCGGGTGATGAAACCAACGCAAGAATTTCGCCAGTAGAGGGCTCGATGGCCACAATACTTCCTCGTTTGCCGCGCATCAACTCTTCAGCTAAGGCCTGAAGTTCGGCGTCCAAGGTTAGCTGAAGTTCTGCACCCATTGCGGGTTGCTCGTCGTATCGCCCCTTTGCAAAGGATCCCACGTCGCGGTTTCGATTGTCGACGGTGATGTAGCGCTTACCGGCGATTCCTCGTAGTTCCGTTTCATAGGAAGCTTCAATTCCCGAAATACCGAGGTAGTCGCCAAGGTCGTACTCTGGGTGACGCGTCATCAGGTAATCGTTTACCTCGCCCACATAACCCATTACGTTTCCGCCAATGGGCATCGGGTATTTGCGAAAGCTGCGCTTGCGGAGTTGTACTCCCTCAAACATTGCTATTTGCTCTTGAATTGATGCGTAATCTTTGACAGTGAGCCCTCTGAGAATAGCAAATGGGCGGTACCGACCCTGGATCAAAGCCTTTTTGAGCTGCTTGCGAATTGAAGCCAAGGGTTCTCCGAGCACCCGGGCGAGTGCAACAGTATCAAGATTGCTGAGTCGGCTGGCGATAACTTCGACGTCAAAAGCGATTTGGTTGGTAGCGAGGACTGTTCCGTTGCGGTCCCGCATTAAGCCACGCGGAGCATAAATCTTCTCTATTCGCTGCGCATTGTTTGCGGCGTCGAGGGTGTAGCGCGTATCGATTAGCTGGATGTTGATCAGGCGAAGTATAAAAAGTACGAGTACCGCGAGCACTCCGATGGGCAGAATTCGACTCCGATTCATCCCACTTGGGATTTAGGAATAAACCAAGCCACCGCAGTGGACAATGCCGCACTTACCAACAGGTTGAGAACGCTTCGTCCAAGTACGAGACTTAAAATATGGGTTCCGTGGCTAGCCCACACAAAAAGCCACAAGTGGTGAATTCCCATTGTGAGGAGCACCAACGTCGTCCATTTGCCAAGCCCAAGATCTTGGGGAGCAAAGGAAAGCTGTTCTTCGGCCGCACGGGGTACAATCCCGTTAAGAATCCAAGGGCGAACATATGCGAGAAGGGAACTAGCCATAAGGTGCAGCCCACCGCTGCCTTCATGTAGGTCAATGCCCAAGCCAATCACAGCGCTGATGGCCACTAGGCCGAGTCGATTGAAGTTAGCTGGTGCCAGAACCAGTATGAGTGGATACAAATAGGGACTTAAATAACCGCCTACTTCTATTTGACTCAATAAAAATATTTGGGCGAGGAGTACCCAAAATGAAAAAACGATCCAAGGTCCGGGTCGGGTCATGGTTCAATACTATCTCGTTCGGGTAAGTGCAAATTAACCGCGGCAAGCACTACTTGCTGACGTTGTAGGTCAGCAGCTAGTCGAACTGTGGCAGTAAGCGTGAACTGCAGGCTGTCTACGGTGACCGATTCAACGGTTCCTACGAGCCAACCCGCAGGGAAGACACTAGAGCGTGCATCCGTAACAATGCGATCGCCGGGTTTGAGTTCAGCTTCTATGGCAACGTCAACAAAATCTGCCGTTCTCGGGTTGGATCCGTTCCATTGTATGGTCCCGAAGTGGCCGGTGCGCTCTGCTGAAGCAGAGATTCGCATACTCGGGTGGCTAAGCGGGCGAACGCGAGCGTAATGGGGCGTGCACTCGTACGCAATGCCAATAATTCCGCTCGAACCCAATACGGCGAATGGCGGCGTCAATCCCGCATTGGACCCAATATCAATGATGCCCCACGGCTCGGCAGATCGGTGTTCAATAAAAATTAAGCTCCCTGGAGTATAGGCAAAGCCACCCTCTTGGTAGGTCGCAGCGGTGGACGAGTCCAGTGCAATGCTGCTTTTGATTTGTGCAATTTCGGCGATGAGTTGCTTGTTTTTGTCTTCAAGAGCCAGGTACGACTCCCATCCGTGCAACCAACCACGCCATTGAGCTTGGCGTTCAAGGACATTTGCCCAAAAAATACTTTCATGGGCCAATGAACGGGCGTACGTCAAGCTTAGTCCCAAAACTTGGAATACCAACAAGCTCAGAACGATGCGGTAGCGAACAAAAAACCGCAGAATGTTCTGCATGGCTTAGCGCATCAAAAGCGTACGGTACTTCTCGAGATTTTTCAGCGCAATGCCGGTTCCGCGAACTACGGCGCGAAGGGGATCCTCTGCCACGTAGACGGGTAGATCCGTTTTCGTCGAAATACGCTGGTCCAAACCGCGAAGAAGTGAGCCGCCTCCAGCCATGTAAATCCCCGAGTTGTAGATGTCGGCTGAAAGTTCGGGTGGAGTAAGGGACAAGGCTTCCATTACGGCGTCCTCGATGCGCGTAAGGGACTTGTCCAATGCACGAGCGATTTCTTTGTACGAAATATCGACTTGCTTCGGCTTGCCAGAAATCAAGTCACGCCCTTGTACGCTCATGTCATCTGGCGGCGAAGGCAAGTTTTCTAAAGCTGCGCCTACGTTGATTTTGATAAGTTCCGCCGTTCGGTCTCCCACGAAAAGGTTGTGCTGCGTTCGCATGTAGTAGGCGATGTCGTTGGTAAACACATCTCCGGCTACTTTGATGGACTTATCACATACAATTCCGCCTAATGCCAAAACGGCAATTTCGGTGGTACCACCACCGATGTCGATGATCATATTGCCTTTGGGCTCAAGGACGTCTACACCGATTCCAATCGCTGCGGCCATGGGCTCGTGGATGAGGTAGACTTCTTTGGCGTTGGCGTGTTCTGCGGAATCGCGCACTGCGCGCTTTTCAACTTCGGTAATTCCACTTGGAATACAAATGACCATCCGCAACGACGGGGCAAACCAGTTGTTCTTCAACGCCGGAATACTCTTGATCATTTCGCGAATCATGTGCTCTGAAGCCACAAAGTCCGCAATGACTCCGTCTTTCAAAGGTCGAACGGTACGAATGTTCTCGTGCGTTTTTCCGTGCATTTGCATGGCCTCGTGACCAATGGCCAGAATGGCATTAGTACTCCGGTCCAAAGCAACGATGGACGGTGCGTCCACTACCACTTTGTCGTTGTGGATGATCAACGTATTCGCCGTACCGAGGTCGATGGCGATGTCGTAGGTGAGGAAGTCAAATAGACCCATTCGGGGATTAGTGTTTGAAGTGTCGGAAACCGGTCATTACCATGGCCACGCCGTGCTCGTTGCAGTACTGAACGCTCAAATCATCCTTGACGCTTCCGCCCGGTTGGATGACCGCGGTAATACCTGCTAAGTACGCAATTTCGACGCAATCAGGGAAGGGAAAAAATGCATCAGACGCCATTACGGCTCCGTCAAGTGAAAGTCCAAAGGACTGTGCCTTGTGAATAGCCTGTTGAAGGGCATCTACACGCGATGTTTGGCCTGTACCCGCGGCCAAGAGCTGACGGTTTTTAACTAGTACAATGGTATTGCTCTTGGTGTGCTTGCCAATTGCCGAAGCGTAGAGCATGTCGGCCACTTGTTCGGGGGTCGGAACCACATTCGTTACGACGCTCAAGTCTTCAGCTGCGTCAGTATGGTGGTCGCGTTCCTGAATGAGCACGCCATTGAGTACCGAGCGTACGCGGAAGTGTGTGCTCGCTTCGGGCTTCACCTTCACCAAGATGCGGTTCTTTTTCGACTGAAGTACTTCGAGGGCTTCATCGCTATAGCTCGGGGCCAGTAGCACTTCAAAAAAGAGCGAGTTCATTGCCTCTGCAGTCGCGAGGTCTACAGGTTGGTTGCATGCGATCACACCG
>Ga0102879_1001277_pt1 | contig 10361 bp, 7 predicted proteins | sample Colrivmet1548B02_FD_78187 | JGI IMG/M metagenome (GOLD analysis project Ga0102879, IMG submission 78187) | Estuarine microbial communities from the Columbia River estuary - metaG 1548B-02 | ecosystem: Environmental > Aquatic > Marine > Intertidal zone > Estuary | place: USA: Columbia River... | reverse complement strand
GCAGAGCACAATTCCGGCCCCCGACGGTACCGCCGGTGCGTAGTAAGAAAGATATAGCCCGCCGAACCCGCCGAGGATGGCGCAGCCAGCGCCCCAGGCCATCACCTGAGGCACGGTTCGTCCGAGTAACACGCCCGTCGCGGCGGGGATGACGAAGAGGGCGGTCGTGAGCAGTGCGCCGACGAGGCGCACGCAGGCGACTGAGCCCAGCGCGACGAGCACGAGGAGCACGGCGCGCATGAGCGCCGGCCGGGCGCCGAGCAGAGAGGCGTATTCTTCGTCGAAGGAGGCGAGTTCGAGCTCCTTGTGCAGCACTCGGAGCCCGAACAGCACGATGGCGGCGGTGACGCCGATGACGAGTAGGTCTTCGCTGCCGACCGAGACCACGCTGCCGAAGAGCAGCCCAGCGAAGTCGCGCCAGGAGTTAGCCTGCTGCATGAGCGCAATACCCGCGGCGAACATCACCGACAACATCACGCCGACCGCGCTGTCTTCACTTGTGCCTTTGCGTGAAGCGAGCCAAGCGGCGCCGGCCGCGGTGAGCAGGGCGGCGACGAGCGCGCCCAAGTAAGGCGAGAGGCCGAGGAGGAGCGCCCCGACGACGCCAGGCAGGATCGAGTGCGTGAGCGCGGTGCTCACGAAGGCCATGCGCCGGAGCACGACGTATGCGCCCAGGCAGGCGCAGGTCGTACCGCTGAGGACGATGGCGAGCAGGGCCCGCACGAAGAACGGTTCCGACAATGGCTGCACGAGAAGGTCAAGCATGGCGGTGGTCGTGGCCGGAGCAGGCGTGGCGGGTGGAGACCGTGCCATCGCGCATCTCGAGGATGCGGTCGAAGCGGCCGAGGTCGGCGGGGTCGTGCGTGGCCATCACGACGGTGAAGGCTGAGCCTTCTTCGAAGAGGAAACGGTCGATGATCTCGCGGCTCGGTTGATCAAGGGCCGCATACGGCTCGTCGAGCAGGAGGATTTCGGCGCCTTGGACGACAGCGCGGGCGATGAGCGCGCGTTGCAATTGGCCTCCGGACAGGGTGTGGACTGGGCGCTCCGCAAGATCGGCCAGGCCGAGACGCGTCAGCGCGCGATCGATAACTTCGTCGCCATGACGGCATTCCTCGAACCATCCATGGTGGGCGTAGGTGCCCATCTGGAGCAGACGGCGAAGTTTGAGGGGGAAGAGTTCGGTGAGGTGCGGCCGCTGGGCAAGGTAGGCGAGGCGGCTGCGGCCGAGGCGCGGAGATTCGCCGGCGACCAGCACTTCGCCCGAGCGGATCGGCGTGAGTCCGGCAAGCACGCGGAGGAGAGTGGATTTGCCGGAGCCGTTGGGGCCGATGAGTGCGGTCCGGCATCCGCAGGGAATTTCAAAGGTCGCATCATGGAAGGCGACCGGTCCGTCAAGCCGGGCGGCCGCGGTGAGCTGCTTGGCCGAGACGGCGATGCCTGGGCACCTGTTCGGCTCATTCGGCGCGTAGGGAATGGCGGGCAGGATGGAGAAGGCCACCTCGCCGAGGTGGCGGGAGAGCGCGGAGATAATGCGGCTCATTTCAGGAGGGCCTGGTGAAGCCTTTTACCGTTGGTCAGCATCATCGAGGTCCAGTTGTCACCGGGTTGCCCGATCGGCTCGAGGTATTCGAAGGAGAGGGAGAGCGGGGGAGGGAGGCCGGCGTCTTCGGTCAACCTCCGGGCAAAGGCATCGCTCTGCCCTTGGTCCGAGACGACGACGTGGATTTTCTGTTTTCGGATCAAGGCGAGCAGCTCGGAAAAATGGCGGGCGGAAGGATCGGCGGATTCCCCGGACCCGCTCGCGATGATCGTACCGGCAACGGTTAGGCCGAAGTGCTTGGCGAACTGCCCGAGATTGGCGTGATGGGAAATGAAGGCCCTTTTCTCCGGCGCGATCTGCCGGAAGAGCTGGCTCAGCTCGTTATCCACCGCATTTATCTCTTTAAGATATTGTTCATAAGCATTTTGCGTATCTATTCCCCCGCCTATTTTTGACAGTCTTTCCGCCAGGGATTTCACCATTTTTTTGACCTCGATGGGGTCGGTCCAGGCGTGCGGGATATCGGCGCAATCATGCCCCTCGTGGACGCCGGATCCGCCATGCAACCAGAGGATCGAGTCGGTGCGCCCATTGGCCTTGGCCCAGGCGGCGAGCCAGGGCTCAAACTCCGGGCTCATCGCGACGATTAAAGAGGCCCGCCGCAGGTCTTTCGCGTGGCGGGGGCTGAGCTGGAACCCGTGCGCCTCGCTCCCGCGCGGAATGATGCTTATCGATTTAAGCCCTTTACCACCAATGATTTGCACCCATTCTTCAATGACGCTGAAGCTAGACACGACGACCGGTTTTTCTTGCGCATGGGCCTGCCCGCCGAGCCAGGGAGTCGCGGAGATGATCAAGGCTGCGAGGAGACGAAGCACGTAAAACCAGACTCACAGGGCTCGGCGCCAGATGCAAGAAGTTTGCATTTAACAAATGTTCCAAACCTGCTAGTTTTTGCGTTTGCCTAAGCCCACCACACGCAACAGATTTCCCCTTCCCATGCCCCAAGCACGTGCTGTTTTTGCCAGCCTAATGGCCTTTTGCCTGTTCGTACCCCTCGTTTCCGCTCAGGCGCCCACGGCGGCCGGTAACGCTGGCAAAAGCCCGGTCGTCGTGCGTTCGGTTCACTTCGACCCGGTCAAGATCGGAGGACAGAAGAATGACTGGATTCGCATGCAGGTCGAACTTCAGGCCAATTTCAATCCCGAGACCAAGGTCACAGCGGCCGAGCAGGCCAGCAAGCGGGCCGCCAACAAGATGTGGGTGGACAAGGTCAAGGTGACCGTCACCCAAATCTTCAAGCCACTTACGGCCAAGGATGCGACCGAGTTTTCCTACTACCGCGCCTCGGCGACTGTGCTGACCCTTGAAATCGGTTCTCCCCGTTCCGTCTACTTCTACCTGCCTGGCGATATCGTGAAGCGCGACCGCCTCAAGATGCAGCCGGACTATTACTACGTGCAGCTCGATGTCGGCGGCACGGAAGTCCCGCTCTTTAATGAAGCTGGTCGCCTTAATCCAGACATGCTGGGCGCCGTGCACAAGCAGTTCGTCTCGAAGAAGGATTTTGACGGTGCCCGTGACCTCGCCGACCGAGGCGCCAACGCCAACACCGGGATGCTTCGCCCGCAGTTCCTGGTGCCTTACGCCATCTTCGACGCTTTGCCGCAGGGTTCGCCTTCCCCCGAGTTCATCCGGGAAGACGGTTCCCGCTAATCCCCCTCCCCTCGTTTTCGTATGAGCCAGAAGAAGGCAACTATTGTTAATCTCGCCGCTTCGAACGTCTCGGTGTCCCAGTTCTCCGTCGAAGCGGGCAGCTTGGTACTCGAGCAGTTCTTTGTCGAAGAAATCGCCCCCGGCCTGACTGGCGACGACGAGTGGTTGAATGCGGCGATCGACGCCTTAGCGAGCCTGGTGAATACTCATGAGCTCAAGGGCCGCGTCGCCGTCATCGCCCCCGCTTTTCTGCTCTTACAGAAGCCGCTCAAGGTCCCGCAGGTCGAACGGGCCCGTCAGGCCCAGATTGTCGCCTTCGAGGCGCAGAACGCCATTCCTTATCCGTTGAACGAAGTCATTTGGGACAGCCAGCTGATGGCCTCCGACGGCGTCGAAGCGGAAGTCCTTCTCTTTGCCCTGCGCACCGAGATCGCGACTAAGATCGCGAACATGGTCACTTCAACCGGCCTGCGCCCGATGTCGATTCAGGCCGCCCCGTTGCTCGACAGTCAGGCGTTCCGTCTCGCCGGCGGTTCCGGCGCCGAGGAAGTCCTCATCATCAACGTCGGCGCCCGTTCGACCACGCTCAGTTTCGTCGGCCCCAGCGGCGTCAACATTCAGTCGGCCACCAACATCGGCGGCAACCTCCTCACGCAGGGCGTCTCCGATAATACGGGTCAACCTTTCGCCGTCTCCGAAGCCATCAAGGTCGGGTATTTTTCCGGCATCGTCCAGCTGACCGAGTCCGATCCGCAGGTCGCCATCCTGCAGGCCAACTCGCAGACTTTCATCCGCCGCCTCGCGCAGGACATCAATCGTCGACTCATCAATGTGCGCCGTGGCGCCAACGGCCGTCAGCCCGCCCGCATCTTGATCACGGGTCGCGGCTCCCAGGTTCCGGGTCTTTCCGAACAGCTCTGCGAGACGTTGCGCCTCCCGGTCGAAGTTTTCGATCCCTCCTCGGTCATCACCTTGGGAGCCGGTACCAACGCGGAGCAGCTCGCGCGCGCCAAGTATCAGATCACGGAAGTGATCGGCGAAGCCGCCCGCCTCACCTTGCCGCAGCCTATCGGGGTGAACCTGATTCCGCGCGACATTGCTTCCCAGCAGGCCTTCGACGCGCGCAAACCTCGCCTGGTCGTCGCCGCGCTGCTTGCCGCCATCGCCCCTTTCTGCGTCTGGCTCGCCTTCGCCTCCGCCGAGGGCTGGAATCAAGCCCAAGCCGGTATCATCCAGGCCCGCCAGACCGAACTTTCCGTCCGTCGTAATGCGATTGAAGAGTCCCGCACGAAGGCCGCTGAACTCGCCGCCAAGACCAAGGAAATCGAACAGGTCGTCCTCAACCGTTCCAACTGGCCAGCCTTCCTTGGTGACCTCCAGTCCCGCGTCGGCACGCTCAAGAATACTTGGATCGAAGAGATGCACGTGAAGTACGAGACCCTTCCCGCCGCTCCGGCCGTCGACGGACAACCCGCGCCCTCGCCGGTCGTGGTGACCAAGGTCATGCTCTCCGTCCGCTTCCTCTTCGCCGAAGTCCCCTTCGATGTTAAGCAGTACAAATCGCAGTCGGAAAAGGCGGCCATCGGCCGTCTGCTTGAGGTCGTCCGCAAGTCTCCCTATGTCAGCGCCGTCCCGGAGAACGAGATCATCGTCACCGAGCAGACCATCAAGGCCGCCGACAATAAGACGGAAATCCGGATGACGCCCAAGGCGACCCTCACCCTCGTCATCCACAAAGACAAGGCCCTCTAAGCCATGCAGAATTTTAAGAAAAATCTCGGCTTCAACCTCGCGCTCATCGCGATCGGCACGCTGTTCATCGTCGGTTGTGCCATGGCTTTCCTCGCCTACCAAGGCAGCACTAAGTCCGCCCTTGATCTGGCCCGGGCCCGCAGGGATCAACTCGCTCTGCTCAACGGGCACACTTTCGTGCCAGGCGCCGCGTCCGTCTCGCTCAATGATAAGAACGTCGAAGCGGCGGCCGCCGACGTCAAGGAGCTCGAGGCGCATCTCGCCTCACTCCGTACCGCGATTGCCGGCAATCCCGATCTCGTCATCAAGGGCAAGGCTTCGGCCAATTCCGCCGAACTCAGTGCGCTCCTCCGCGAGTCCGTTGACGGCTGGCGTAAACTCGCTGCCGACCAGGGTATCAAGTTGATGCCGAACGATCCGACCGCCTTCGGCTTCTATCGTTACATCCATAACCAAGGTACCTCCCCGAAGCGCGATTTCCAGAAGGTCGACCAGCAGCGTCTGGTCATCGATTTCATCGTCCGTCAGCTCGCCGAATCCCGCCCGGCCGGCTCCCCCTTGCTCATCGAGTCCGTCGATCGCGAGCCCATCGAGACATTCGTCCTGATTCCTGAAGGCAAGCCTGGCGCCGGAAGCTACGCCCCTGACGCGGACGGCTCCAAGAACGAAATCGACGAGTTCCTTCCCTCCCGCACCTTCGACCGCAACGGTTTGGTCGACTCGCTTTCCTTCCGCGTCCGTTTCGTCGCTTACACGCCGACCCTCCGTACGTTCGTGAACAAAATCCGTAACTCCGGCCGCCCGGTCGCCATCACGACGATCGACGTCGGGCTGGCGTCCAAGGAACTCGAGAAGTTGCTTGCCACCTCCGTCGCCCCGGTCGCGCTCTCGGGGGCCGCCGCTTCTGGTGCCAGTGCTCCGGCCGTGCTCGGCGGCTTTTTTGGAGCTGAAGAACCTGTTGCCGTCAGTGGCGCGAAGCCAGCCACTTCCCTGGTCGATCAGCGTGTGCTCGTCGTGCCTCGCAAGCTCTCTTCTTTTGTCGTGCAAATCGACTACCTTTCCATCCCCGAGGAGAAGCCTGCGGCCAGCGCCGAGGGTGAACCCAAGAAATAAAGCATCACGGTCATGAATTCTCGCAAGGACATCATCCTCGTCATCCTCGGAGCGCTCCTGCTCGTCGCCGGGGCCGTGGTGGTTCTCACTCCCGGTTTGGTGGCGCCCGTCGTCCCCGATGAGGCTGGCAAGGCCGCCGAGATCACGAAACTCAAGGAAGCCGCCCCTCGGGGTGAAGCCTACCCGTCCACCCCTCGCGCCTCCCTGGAGGACAACGTGTTGGATTGGCCAACGCCGGAGGAGAATGACGACAATTGGGATTACGACCTTTTCACGACAATCGACGTTGTCTGGGATTCGGCGCTCAAGGAGTATGTTCCGCGTAGCCGCAAGGCCGAGGAGATGCCTCCTTTCGGTATCGCCCTGGTATCGGCCGGGCACCCGACCTACACCTTCATGCTCATCCAGTCCACGCTGGGACCTGGCAAGAAAGAGGAAGAGCGCCTCTTCTCCCTGCAAAACGTGAAGACGAAGCAATACCTCGACGATTGTAAGCTGAACCTGCCCATCGCCGACGCCCCCTTCCTCACCCTCAAGTCCTTTAAGGTCGTCAAGGGCAAGGATGCCGACGGCATCCCGTTCACCCGTAACTTGTTAACGGTTGATGACCGCCAATTCGGTCAGATCGTCGAGATCAACGACGAGAAGCCGACGGAATTCGCCGCGCGCACCGACATTATCATTCGCTCCACTTCCGACCCGACTTGGAGCCTTACGCTGCACGCCGTTGGGGATAAGTTTACCTATAACGGAGCCCAATACGTGGTCAAAGACATTGACTTGCCTAACAAGAGCGTGAGTTTTGACAAAACCTTCGCTCTTAACCCCAAGAAGCCGAAGAAACTTACCTCTGATCCGCAGACGCTTACCGTCCCGGCTCCTCCGCCTCCCGTCGCCAAGCCGAAGACCACCTCTCCCGCCACTAAGGCAACCACCCCCAAGTAATTTTTTAACGCAACCACCCCATGAAAAATCTCCACCGTTCACAGCTCGCCTGGGCTGCTCTCGCTCTGGCCCTCGCCGCCGGCTCCCTTATCGCCCAAGACGGCGATAGCGCCGCGCGCAAGCCGCAGCTCCTCGCTGAGGCGCTGAAGGCCCGCGATGAAGGCAACTTGCAGGCCGCCAAGGCCAGTTTCGAGGCGATCCTCGCCATCGACGCCAAGGATATCGGCGCCACAGAAGGCCTCGCCTCCGTCAACTCCGCTATTGCCGACGCCGAAGCCGCCAAGAAGGCCGCCGACGCCCCCAAGGGCGATGCCCCGAAGTCCGGTGGCCCTGCGGTCTCGGCCGACGAAGCTGCCTCTAATGAGAAGCTTTTCGCTCAGGTCAGCAAAGTCATCGAAGACGCTCGCAAGAAGTGTGCCGCTGGCGACCACGTGGCCGCCCTCGAACAGCTTGACGGCGCCGCCGGTGCCCTCGCCGAGAACACCACCTCGGCCGCCCAGGCTCTTCGCGACTCCATCTCTCTCGCCAAACAGGAAGTCGGTGTTGCCCGCGATGCCGGCGGACCTGCCGCTGCCAAGGCCGAAGTTAATCGCCTCGCCCGGGCCAATTCCGACTCGATCGGGAAGCAGGGGGACGTTGTTTCCTCTGCCGAAAGCCTGATCCGTCAGGGAACGGCTGAGTCCATCGACAAGGCTCTGGCCGACCTCGATGCGGCGGACCGCGCTCTCGGAAGCGCCAGCCTTTCCAATGCCGGCCTCAAGGAGCGCATTAAGGATGCCAAGGGCTCCGCCCTCGCCCGCCGCGCCTTGGTAGCCATCGAAGCCCGCGATATGATCAAGGCCACCGCCGTCATCGCCCAGTACGCCGAACTCAAGGGTAACGATGACGCCCGAGTTATTCGCCTGCAGAAGGAATTTGCCTCCAAGCGTAACGATCCGACCTACCGCAATGTCGACGAGATTTCCCCTGGCCTTCGGGTCAAGGACGACAAGGTGAACGAGTTGCTCGTCCGGGGCCGTGCCCGCTACCTTTACGGTGACTATCAGGGTGCCCTCGACTCCTACCGCGAAGTCCTCCAGTACCAGCCCAACAATTCCGAATCCAAGGCCTACCAGATTCGCATCCGTCAGATGCTGTCTGAAAATTCCGGCCAGTGGAACCGTGGCGTGACCAAGGGTAAGCTCCTCGAGCTCCTCGACGAGACCTGGAAGCTCCCCGAAGTCTTCAATCGCGAAAACATCAAGATCGACTCCGACAACGGCAACGACCCGGTGATCGAGAAGATGAAGTCCATCCAGCTCCCCGAGGGCTTCCTCGTCCGCGACCAGCCGCTCGACCGCGCGCTCATCCAGTTGCAGACTCTGGCCGCTACCTACGACAAGGACCAGAAGGGCGTGAACATCGTCCTCATCGACACCGCCAACAAGAATCCTACGGTCAGCCTCCAGCTCCGCGGCGTCTCTGTCTATCAGGCTCTTGATTACACCTGTAAGCGCGTCGGCTTTAGCTTCACCGTCGGCTCCGGCGGCATCGTCGAAGTCCGCGAAGACACCGGCGACAGCCTCCTCGAGACCGAAATCTACCCGCTCTCCACGGCGGCCGTGCTGAAGATGACTGGCCTCGGCGCCGGTGGTAACGCGGGTGCCGCCGCGGGCGGTGGTGCCGCTAGCCCCTTCGGTGGTGCCGCCGCCGGTGGTGCCGGTGCAGGCGATGGCCAGCGTCCGGAAGAAGTCGCGATCAAGAACTTCCTCACCCGTTCGGGCGTGGCGTTCGAGCTCCCGTCCACCCTCTCTTATGACGGCACTAACCTCATCGTCTACCAGAGCCGCAAGAATCTGGATCGAGTGAAGAACATCATCCGTCGCTACTCCGACATCAAGCAGGTCCACATCGAAGCCAAGTTCATGGAAGTCGAACAGAAGATCCTGAACGAGCTCGGCGTGAACTGGAACCTGAGCCCGACCCTGCAGACGATCGCGGGAGTCACTACGCAGGTCGATCCCACCGCGACGGCCACCGCCCGCACCAACCTCCGCTCGATCAATTCGGTCTTCGCGACCAATAATTCGTCGGTGCGTAGCCTCAATGTGACGGGTTTAACGCCAATTCCGCAGCCTGCTCCGAACTTCCCGGGAGGCATCAACCTCGGCAATACGAACCAGAGCTATACCGCTAACGTCGGTATCATCGGTGCTGAGACCCTCAGCTTGGCTATCCGCGCCATCGAAGAGAACGCCGGCAGCGACTTGATGTCCTCCCCGAGCCTCACCGTCCTCGACGGCAAGACCGCCGTCATCAAGGTGGCCCAGCTCCTCCGCTACCCCCAGGCTTATGGCGACACCCAGTCCAATGTCGGCACGGGCGGCGGCGGCGGCACGCAGCAGACCACCGGTGCCGCGGTGGCAATCACCGCTGGTACTCCTCAGGACTTCACCATCCAGGAAGTCGGCGTGACCCTCGAAGTCACCCCGACCGTCGCGGCCGACGACTCGATCGCTCTCAACCTCAAGCCGAAGGTGACCGAATTCGAAGGCTTCGTCGAATACGGCGGCACCTCTGTCGCTATCTCTGGTGGGGTGACCGTCTCCGTGCCCTCTGGCTTCTTCCAGCCGATCTTCAGCACCCGCGAAGTGACCACTGAAGTCACGGTCTTCGACGGCGCTACGGTCGTCATCGGCGGCCTGACCCGCGAAGAAGTGAAGACCATCGACGACAAGGTACCTGTCCTCGGCTCCATTCCGCTCATCGGCGCAGCCTTCCGCTCCAGCGGTAAGAGCATCCAGAAGAAGAGCCTGATGGTGTTCGTGACGGCCAACCTCGTCTCTCCGGGTGGCGCCACCCTGCGTAGCAGCCACCCTGGCATGCGCGCTGGCTCGACCTTCTCGAACCCCACGCTCATCTCCCCGGGTGGTGCGGTCTATCGCGAACCTATCGAAGTCGCTCCGCCTTCTGGTCCGACCCCGGTCGTCGCCGAGCCGGCCAAGTAAGCCAAGCCTTGCGCTTCGCTGAGAACGGGCCCGCCATTCGGCGGGCCCGCTTTTTTCTCGATGGTCTGGCTGGGTGGAGCGACACTCCCCCCATGCGCTGGTTGCTCATCGATGGCTTCAACCTGGTTTTCCGGAGCCACTTCGCGATGGAGCGGTCCAATCTCCGTCGGCAGAGCGATCAGTTCCCGACGGGCGCCTTGCACGGATGGATGAAATCGCTCCAGGATCTCCGGGAAGGGGAGAAGCCGGATCGCTGCGCCGTCTTCTTTGACCTCGGCGGCTCCGACCGCCATCTCGCCGCGTTG
>Ga0102879_1001276_pt1 | contig 10362 bp, 10 predicted proteins | sample Colrivmet1548B02_FD_78187 | JGI IMG/M metagenome (GOLD analysis project Ga0102879, IMG submission 78187) | Estuarine microbial communities from the Columbia River estuary - metaG 1548B-02 | ecosystem: Environmental > Aquatic > Marine > Intertidal zone > Estuary | place: USA: Columbia River... | reverse complement strand
GCCAATAGATCATCAGCCATGATGCCTCAAGAGGTTGATGCCCCGATTAAGTCAAAAAATCCAGAGCTTAAAAATCCTTTTATCATTCCTGGAATTAGGAATGTGAAAATTGAATCACAGCTTAACCCAAACTACAGCTTTGAAAATTTTCTTGAAGGAGATGCCAATAGACTAGCTAGATCTGCTGGCTTGGCTGTATCCAACAAACCAGGCGGAACCTCTTTTAACCCGCTGTTGGTGTTTGGTGGTGTCGGATTAGGAAAAACCCACTTGGCACATGCTATCGGCATAGAAATTAAAGACAAGTACCCGGATAAGATTGTTTTGTATATCTCGGCTGAGAAGTTTACACAACAATACATCGATTCCGTAAAGAAAAATACCCGAACTGATTTTATTCATTTCTACCAACAGATAGATGTACTGATTATCGACGATGTCCAGTTCTTATCTGGAAAATCAGGTACTCAAGATGTGTTTTTCCACATTTTCAACCATTTACACCAAAATGGTAAACAGGTAATATTGACCTCTGACAAAGCTCCTGTGGACATGCAAGACATTGAGCAAAGACTTTTATCTCGTTTTAAATGGGGTCTTTCCGCTGAATTGCAAAGTCCTGATTACGAAACCAGGGTTTCTATACTGAAAAACAAACTCTACAAAGATGGAGTTGAAATGGAGGAAGAAATCATCGAGTATGTAGCGAAACACATCAAGTCAAACATCCGAGAACTCGAAGGCGCCATTATTTCCTTGATTGCACAATCCTCGTTTAATAAGCGAGAGATCACCCTAGATTTAGCACAACAAGTCGTAGAGAAGTTTGTCAAAAACACCAAAAGAGAGGTGTCTATTGACTACATCCAAAAAGTGGTCTCTGACTATTTTGAAATGGATGTACATACCCTGCAATCAAAAACTAGAAAAAGACACATTGTGCAAGCGAGACAATTGGCTATGTTTTTTGCTAAAAAATACACCAAAGCATCACTGGCAAGTATTGGATCACAAATTGGAAAAAGAGATCACGCTACCGTATTACACGCCTGTAAAACAGTGGACAACCTAGCAGAAACTGATAAACAGTTTAAAAAATACATCGAGGACCTGTCCAAAAAGCTCTCCTAACCAATTCAAAGCTACTCCTCTATGGGTGGACTCTATTTAATCCCTACACCATTAGGAGATCAAGACCCTTCTGAGGTACTTACTCCCCAAGTTTTAGTTTTGGTGCAGCGTTTGCGGCATCTAGTGGTGGAGAACGAAAAATCAGCCAGAAAATTCCTCAAAGCCGCTGCGCCAGAGGTGCCCCAATCAGAGTGGGTGCTTTATCCCATGAACAAATACACAGATCCTGAAGCGCTTAAAGGCTACTTAGACGTATGTGCTGATGGTGAGGATTTAGGTGTATTGTCCGAAGCGGGTTGTCCTGGAATAGCTGATCCAGGTGCCGACTTGGTGGGATATGCCCACCAAAAACAAATTTCTGTTCACCCATTAATCGGGCCTTCTTCCATATTGCTTGCTCTAATGGGTAGTGGATTTAACGGCCAGAGTTTTGCTTTTCACGGATATTTACCCATAGATAAGCTAGAGCGTAAGTCCGCGTTAAAGCTAGCGGAAAAAACAGCGCAAACTGAGGGGCAAACACAAGTTTGGATCGAAACTCCCTACCGCAACTTGTCTTTATTTCAGGACCTATGTCAACACCTACACGAAAACACCTTGCTCTGCATCGCCTGTGATCTGTCCCTTCCTACCCAATGGATTCAAACTAAATCTATTGGTTTATGGAAAAAAGCGGAGGTGTCCTTTATCCAAAAAAGACCGGCTATTTTTTTAGTGAGCGGCGGGCAGCCAAAAAGGAAGGATTTTTCGTTTTAGACACATAGTCCATGTTGTATCCTGAGAAACGCACCAAATAATCCTTTATTTGCGTGCCGTTGGCATCTTTAAATTCCTCCTGTCCTTGAGACCTTAGGTACTTTTTTACATTACCAGCTCCTGCCAAGTGAGCAGCGGCCAATATTCCGGATTCATCGATTATATGACCGTCGATTACTTGACCTACAGATCGAGGAATATCTTTGCGTAATATCCACTTATTGCGCGCTGTGTGGTGATAAAACACTTTTTCTTGTAAAGATGGGTCGAGCACAAAACACGATACACGATCCACACCCATAAGCGACAAGGTCTCGGAGCCAAACTGATATTTTCCTACATAACCGTATGGATTAACCTTATGGTACATTCCCCGAGACTCTAAAAAAGCCAATGCCTCTTTAAATCCATTGTAGTCCTTTGACAAATAGGGGAAATCAAAAATTGTTGCCGATGATTCATCCATACCAAATTTTATGGAATAATCACTAATCTGAGCAGATTCTGGCAAAGAAAATCTCCACAAAGAAGAGAGTGTCCCCAAAAAGCTTGAAGCCAAAAAAATTCCTGTTAAAGTATAGCGCGTTATGGTGCTCATCGATCAGGCATTAGGGCCAAAACGTGGCAAATATACAACTATTTATCAAATAGTGAATCAATGTTCTGAACAACTATCTGATAATGAACAAATTAACATATTTTAACGATCAATACCTAGGCGATCAACCCAACGCACATAACTTTTACTCTGATTGATGTGTTGACCGTAGTGGGTGGAAAAACGGTGGTAACCGGGTTTTGAGGGGTCGGCTACAAAAAACAGATAATTGTGTGATTCTGGTTGAAGTACTGCCTCTATAGCAGATAAATCAGGCATCGCGATTAATCCAGGGGGAACTCCCTTATAGCGATAGGTGTTGAATGGAGAGTCCACGAGTAAATCCTTATGAAATACGCGTTTAATGACTTGATCAAAGTTGTTGCTCTGGTATTTTATCGAAAAAATTACCGTAGGATCAGCCTGTAGTTTCATACCAATGCGCAGTCTATTCAAATAAACACCTGCTACTCTGGCACGCTCCTCTGATTGAACAGTCTCTTTGTGTACTACCGCGGCCAAGCAAGAGACCTCTATAGGCGTAAGCCCTTGTTGTTGTGCCAACTCTCTGCGTTCTGATGTCCAATACTTTTCGTAATAAGCCCACATACGGTCCCTAAAGGAGGTAGCATCAGTGTTCCAAAAAAACTCATAAGAATTAGGTAGAAATATAGCCAATACTTGATCTTTGGTCAATTTTTTATCAGCCAAAAACTGGGGATCTGTCCATGCATTCATCAGTGACACACTGTCCGCTTCGATTTGACTACCCACTCGCCCAGCTAATAATTCCAATCGATCTTGATTATTAAATACCACTTTGACCGTCTCTGATCCTTGCCTGAACTTACGGTACATGTCCAAGTTATTCATAGAAGATTTCAAGGTGTACTTTCCGGGCTTAATCACCTCCCAGCCCTGGCGAACACTGATAAAACGTTCAAACGAACTCGGATTTTTCAAATACGGAGCCACCCGGTCCATAAAGATTGACTGATCTGCTCCTGTGGGAATATAGATTACCTGTTGGTCTTCGAACTGAGTGTTTGGAGACCAAACTAATACAAACAGAAATCGGATAGTGACACCTAGGGCCAACAAGGATAAAAATCCCCATAACAGAACTTTATGTTTTTTTTGTGCTAGAGCCATTTTTGAAAAATAATTTGATGTTGAGTCGTTTCTCCAAATCGATACCAGTCTCTAATTTCAGCCGCTTGGAGATAACCAGAACGCAAAAATAAAGACTTACTTGCCGAATTTAAATGGGGTACTTCAGCATATAACTGCCTGAGCCCTAATTGGTTTTTGGCCCAAAGCGACAAAAGCGATAAAGCTTGTACAGCGACTCCCTTTTGACGGTGTTCTGGTGAAACAACAATCCCTACTGCAGCTCGTAGATGTTTGTGGTGATAATTATACAGGTCCACTAAACCCCAAGGATTTTTATCAAGGTCTGCTATGACCCAACGATATTGTCCTGTTTGTAGTAAATCAGACTGAGACTTTTGTATGTATTCGGATAATTGGTAGGCGGAATACGGTTGAACCACGTCAGACCAAGACCAAATGGCCGGATCATTCTCCACACCATACAACCAATCAAGGTCCTGGGGCTCTAAAGCGCGTAGTAAAATGGTCTCTCCTTTAATCATTGATGACTATTGATCCATCAAACACATGAACCGCCCCACCGGTCAGAAAAATCTTTTTGTATCCTTGAGCTGAATGCTCAAAACTAACTTGCAAATTTCCTCCAGGTGTTTGAACTTTTATGGCAGTATGCTCGGTTTTTTGGGCATAATGCATGGCAATGGCCACCGCGGTCACCCCTGTTCCGCAGGACAAAGTTTCATCCTCAACACCCCTTTCATAAGTGCGAACAAAAAATGACCCATCCTCGTTGGGTGTCACAAAATTTACATTGGCCCCTTGGGTACCGTACCGACCATAGCGAATAGATGAGCCTACCTCAGGGACATTCAAGTCTTGTACTGAATTGACTAAAGCCACATGATGGGGAGAACCTGTATCTAAAAAATAGGCGCCATCAACCATCTGGACATCGGACACATCTTTCATCTGAAGCTTAACCTGGTCATCTGCTATAACCGCGTGATGCACCCCATCAACAGCCATAAATGATCCAGAATGATTGATGATATTCAATTTTCTGGCAAACGCTACCAAACAACGTCCCCCATTACCACACATGGTTGATTCAGCACCATCGGCATTGTAGTACACCATGGAAAAATCCTCTGTATCGTGATGTTCAATCAAAATCAGCCCATCAGCACCAACGCCAAATTTACGGTCACACAATCGCGCTACGAGGGGTTGATCATCTTTTGGGAAATGATTTAATCGGTTATCTATCAGCACAAAATCATTGCCCGTTCCCTGATATTTAGAAAATTGAATCAGTCTTTTCATAGGGCAAATATATACATATATCCATCTAAGCCTGCGCGTTAAAGTCTAGTTAAGCTCCGATTTGACCTGAAATTTCCTGTTATTTTTGGGGGACTAATTCTATACGCTATGAAAACAAACTTGAAAACTGTTTTGATTGCCGTTGCCAGTAGCGCGGCTACTTATGGAATTTTATTTTGGACGCTCCCAAAACAACAAAATCCATGGAGCGCTCCCGATCACAACTTAGTGACTCAGGTAGCCTACAACCAACCGATCGCACCTACTGAATTTACCACTGCTGCAGAAAAAACCATCCATGCTGTGGTACACGTTAAAAACGTTGCGCAGAGTAAAAATTCACCCTCACTGATGGAGTTTTTCTATGGATTTAAGTTCCAAGAAGCCCCTCAAGTAGGTACGGGCTCCGGGGTGATCATATCACCAGATGGATTTATTGTCACTAATCACCACGTGGTTGCCTCCGCTCAAAATTTAGAAGTGACCCTTAACAACAACCAAACCTATACGGCACAATTGGTGGGGTCCGATCAAAACTCGGATATTGCACTGCTGAAAATTGAACCTGGAGAGCCACTAACCTATTTGACTTTTGGAGACTCTGACCAAACACAAATCGGTGAATGGGTACTGGCCGTGGGCAATCCATTCAATTTAACGTCAACAGTGACTGCGGGCATCATCAGTGCCAAAGCAAGAGACTTAGGAAAAAACCAGTCCTTTATTCAAACTGATGCGGCAGTAAACCCAGGAAATAGTGGTGGAGCACTGGTAGACACCCAAGGTCACTTGATTGGAATCAATACAGCTATTTCTTCGGTTACGGGTGCTTATGTAGGGTACTCATTTGCCGTTCCGGCCAATATCGCCAAAAAAGTAGTCGAGGATATCATGGAATTTGGTGCGGTTCAAACAGGTATTTTGGGAATTCAAACCATCACTTCTCCTGAATACCTGGCCAAGGAACGAGGCATCAAACAACTCGAAGGCGTCTATGTAGAAGAGGTAGAAGCTGATTCAGGGGCTGATCTAGCAGGGGTTAAACACGGAGACATCATTGTTCAAATTGACCGTGTACAGATTAAAAAATACGCGGATCTAACCGGGTATTTATCTTCAAAAAGACCTGAGGATCAAGTTTCCCTGATGGTATTGCGCGATGGAAAAACCGTAGAGCTCCCCGTTGTCCTCAAAAAAAGAAACACGCTGAGTCTACCCTTGATCGGTTTGACGGTGAAAAACTTGACAGAGGAAGATCAAAAAAAATACAAAACCAAGAAAGGGGTGAAAATCATTGGTGTTCCTGACGGTTATAAAGGTTATGGGTTGGCAGGGAAAGTCATTATTGCCGTGGATGAAATAGCTGTTGAAAACATCTCCCAAGCACAGGAATTGTTTGGTCAACTTTCTAGATACCGAAGAACGGTGATCAGTATGATTGACCAAGATGGTGAGAAAGAGCGCTTGATACTGCAATAGTGGTTGGTAAGTTCTGGTTATTCCCTAGATTTGCCTCATGAGGATTGATATAATTACCGTACTTCCAGAATTACTGAAAAGTCCGTTTGAGGCTTCCATCATGAAAAGGGCTATCGAAAAGGGATTAGTCAGTGTTCATTTTCATAACTTAAGGGACTATACCACCTTGAGTTATAATCAGGTGGACGACTACCAATACGGAGGAGGTGCCGGAATGGTCCTGATGATCGAACCTATTGATGCTTGTATCACCGCGTTAAAAGCGGAACGATCTTATGATGAAGTGATCTACCTCACTCCTGACGGAGAAACCCTTAATCAACGAATCGCCAACCAGCTATCCCTTAAAGGAAATGTCATTATGTTGTGCGGCCACTACAAGGGTGTCGACCAACGAGTACGGGATTTATTCATCACTCAAGAGATTTCCGTGGGCGACTACGTCCTCTCCGGTGGAGAACTAGGTGCTGCGATTCTTTGTGATGCAGTAATTAGATTACTTCCAGGTGTACTCAATGATGAAACTTCGGCTTTAACGGATAGTTTTCAAGATAATCTATTGGCTCCCCCAGTATATACTAGGCCTGCCGAATACAAAGGGTTGTCTGTTCCCGGGGTATTACTCAGCGGCCATGCAGGCAAAATCGAGGCCTGGAGAGAGGAACAGGCATTGGCACGTACTCAAGAAAGACGGCCCGACCTGTTGGCTTAATAAAACGGCAAACTATATTGCAGAATCCAATTCAATGGTTTATTTTTGCACACGATTAAATCCAACCTCTGACGAAATCCGTGAATGTTGTTTTTAGCAAAACTTGATTTTTTTTAACACATGGAATCATTAATTAAATTTGTTCAGGACGAATTCATTCAAAAAAAGGATTTTCCTGTATTCTCATCAGGAGATACCATCACCGTTTATTACGAAATTAAAGAAGGTGAGAAAACAAGAACTCAGTTTTTCAAGGGCGTAGTTATTCAACGCCGTGGCGAAGGCGCCTCAGAAACATTTACCATCAGAAAAATGTCTGGTGATGTAGGTGTGGAGCGTATCTTCCCGATTAACCTTCCTGCATTGCAGAAAATTGAAGTCAACAAGAAAGGTAAAGTTCGTAGATCAAGAATCTACTACTTTAGAGGTCTTACTGGTAAAAAAGCCAGAATTAAAGAAGTTCGCTCTTAAATTCCCTTTCTTTAATCGAATTGAGGCACCCATAACTTCTTGTAGGTTATGGGTGTTTTCACGAAATATCCCTTCACAACACATACCTGAAATTCATTGATTTAACTATGTCGACGATTTATTATACCAAAACAGACGAGGCTCCTGCACTAGCCACACAATCATTTTTACCTATTGTTCAAGCATTTGTCAAAAATGCCGGAATTGAAGTGGTGACTAAGGACATTTCTCTTGCTGGACGTATTATTGCCCAATTTCCTGAACGTCTCAAGGAAAATCAACGAATATCAGATGATTTGGCTGTGTTAGGAACATTGGCCACAAAACCAGATACCAACATCATTAAATTGCCTAATATCAGTGCTTCTGTGCCTCAACTTAAAGAAGCCATAGCTGAATTACAAAGTATGGGTTATGCCCTGCCCAATTACCCTGATCAACCGGCCAATGACCTCGAGAAAGAAATCAAAGCCCACTATGATAAAGTGAAAGGATCTGCGGTGAATCCAGTACTTAGAGAAGGTAATTCAGACAGAAGAGCACCTAAGGCTGTAAAGAACTATGCGAAAAAGAACCCTCACAAGATGGGCGCATGGTCTGCTGATTCCAAAACCAGCGTATTGACGATGAGCATCGGTGATTTTAAATCAAATGAGCGTTCGATCAGTATAGAAAAACCAACACAAATCAGCATCCGTCTAGTAGACAAGCAAGGTCAAAAACACCCACTAAAACCAGCTTTTTCCTTGCTGGCAGGTGAAATAATTGACGCTTCTGTCATGGAAATCAGTGCATTGAGTAAGTTTTTAACCGAATCTATTGCGCAATGTAAAAAAGAAGGGGTGCTGTTCTCCTTGCACATGAAGGCGACGATGATGAAGGTTTCAGACCCGATTATTTTTGGTGTAGCGGTACAAACCTATTTTTCAGAGGTATTTGCCCAATACGGTGATCTACTCAAAGGAGCACAACCCAATGATGGCCTGGCTAGTATTTTATCGTATATCGATGGACTTGAAGACCAACAAAAAGAGGAGCTTTTAAAAGCTATCAATCAAACAATAGCCAATGGACCAGACATCGCCATGGTCAATTCTTCACAGGGAATCACTAACCTTCACGTACCAAGCGATGTGATCATTGATGCCTCCATGCCTGCCATGATCAGAAATGGAGGTAAAATGTGGGATAAAAACAATCGAGAAAGAGACACTATTGCCGTAATTCCCGACAGCAGTTATGCTTCAATATACCAAGCTACCATAGATTTCTGTAAAGCTCATGGCGCATTCGATCCCACAACCATGGGAACTGTACCCAATGTAGGATTGATGGCACAAAAAGCTGAGGAATATGGTTCACACGATAAAACGTTCCAAATAGAACATGCAGGAACGGTGGAGGTAATCGACGAGAATACTTCCGAAGTCCTTCTGTCTCATAGCGTGGAAAAAGGGGACATTTGGCGTATGTGTCAAGTAAAAGAGGCGCCAATTCTCGACTGGGTGCAGCTGGCTGTAGCCAGAGCTAGAGCAACTATGGTTCCTGCTGTGTTTTGGTTAGATAAAGCACGAGCTCACGACGCACAGGTTATCAAAAAAGTAGAAAAGTACCTAGCTACCATGGACATTAAAGGACTTGAATTGCCGATCATGGATCCATACAGCGCAACGATTTACACCTTAGAGCGTCTCAAACAAGGAAAAGATACCATATCTGTCAGCGGCAATGTATTACGCGATTACTTAACCGACCTGTTCCCCATTCTTGAAGTGGGAACAAGTGCTAAAATGCTTTCCATTGTGCCGCTCATGCAAGGAGGAGGTCTATTTGAGACTGGTGCAGGTGGATCAGCACCTAAACACGTGGAACAATTTGTTGAACAAGGACATTTAAGGTGGGATTCGCTCGGTGAATTTATGGCGTTAGTGGTTTCACTAGAATATGAAGCTGAAAAAAACAACAACAAAAAAGCAGCCATTCTGGCTGAAGCACTGGACAAAGCCACCGAAAAATTCTTGGATCTAGATAAGTCTCCAGGACGTGAACCTGGAGAACTAGATAATAGAGGAAGTCACTACTATATCGCGCAATACTGGTCTGAAGCTTTATCGGTTCAAGATAAGGATGAAGAACTCAGCACACACTTCAAACCAATTGCACAGCAATTAATTCAATCCGAGAAAAAAATTCTAAATGAATTAACAGCTACGGCACATCATAAACAGGATTTGGGAGGATACTACAAACCAGACGCTAAAAAGCTTGATGCCGCACTAAGACCTAGTCAACTATTGAACGAAATCATAGCTAGTATCTAGTCTAATGGGGGTAAATCAATCTAAAATCATCAGTGGAGTAAAAACCCTAGTAAAGACTATTTTTCTGATGGTTTTAGGACCTTTACTGCTTAATCAAGCGTTGAAAAATCAAGGTCATCCCTTATTTTATCCCGTGCTTATAGCAGGAATCGCAGCGTTTTTTGGTGCGATATACCTGGGTTTTAAAGGTGTCCTTACGGTAGTCCGAGGAATATTTAACGATTAACCTATACCCCCACACACAAAAAAACCCGTTTGGTAGCTACCAGACGGGTTTTTTTATGGTCCTTGGGTTGGATCTGACGTGTTTAGTCAGATTCGCTTGACCTATGCACAAAAAAAAAGGCCCGTACAACGTACGGGCCTTCGTAAAAAAAGGCAGCGACCTACTCTCCCACTTGGTATAGCAGTACCATCGGCGCAGATGAGCTTAACTTCCTTGTTCGGAATGGAAAAGG
>Ga0102879_1001250_pt1 | contig 10471 bp, 10 predicted proteins | sample Colrivmet1548B02_FD_78187 | JGI IMG/M metagenome (GOLD analysis project Ga0102879, IMG submission 78187) | Estuarine microbial communities from the Columbia River estuary - metaG 1548B-02 | ecosystem: Environmental > Aquatic > Marine > Intertidal zone > Estuary | place: USA: Columbia River... | reverse complement strand
TGAATTTCTCGAACGAGTTCGGGTTCACTTCAACAGCATGTACCAAGATTGGATGGCCACATGGCCTCCCAAAGAATAAGATCGGTAAAAAAAGGGAAGCCCGCGGGAGAAAACTACCCTATACACCTGGCGAACCGAAATCCGCCAACCTCCCGCGGGCTCTTTTAAAACCGCAAAGGTTTTGAAAAGTTTACGCGGCGGAAAAATTTTTCACCGTGTGCACGATCCGACCGAGCGCCTCATCGAGCTCGGCATCAGTGAGTACCAACGGTGGAGCAAACCGAATGATGTTTCCGTGGGTCGGCTTTGCCAGCACGCCCGCCTTGGCCATGGCGACACAGAGGTCCCAAGCCACGTGCGAATCTTCAGGCGTATTGATGACCACTGCGTTAAGCAGCCCTCGGCCGCGAATCAGTGCGACAAGCGGGTGGCTGCCCAAGTCGCGCGCCAAGGTGTCCCTAAAATGCGCTCCTTGGCGGCGAGCGCGCTGCATGAGCTGTTCATCTTCAACAACCTGCAGGGCTACTTGCGCGACGCGCGCCGCGATGGGGTTGCCCCCAAACGTGGAACCGTGCTGGCCAGGCTTAATCGTCAGCATGATTTCGTCGTCGGCCAGAACTGCAGAAATCGGGTACACCCCTCCCGAAAGGGCCTTGCCCAGAATGAGCACGTCGGCGCGCACGTAGGTCTGGGGATCGCGCTCGCAGCGACCTGCAGCGCAGCTGCAGGTTCCGCACGTGGCCAACCACGCGCCGGTACGGCCGATGCCCGTCTGGATTTCGTCGGCCATAAACAGTACGTTCGCCGCACGGCAGCGGGCCGCAGCACCTTCAATGTAGCCGTCTGATGGGACGTACACGCCGGCCTCGCCCTGGATCGGCTCCACAAGAAACGCCGCCACGTTGGGGTTGGTCAGCGCACGGTCGAGTGCTGCGAGGTCGTCGTACGGAATAATCTGAAAACCAGGCATCGCCGGGCCAAATCCGCCGTACGAGTCGGGATCACTCGAAAAGGATACGATGGTCGACGTGCGGCCGTGAAAATTTTGGCTCGCCACAAGAATGATGGCCTGGTCATTGGACACGCCCTTGACGTCGTAGGCCCAGCGGCGCGCGAGCTTGAGGGCGGTTTCGACGGCCTCGGCTCCGGAATTCATCGCGAGTACCTTGTCGTAGCCGAATCGCGTGGCCATTGCCTCTTCCATGGCGCCCAATTGGTCGTTGTAAAATGCCCGTGAAGTCAGTGCCAGCGTGCGCGCTTGGTCCACGAGCGCACCCACGATGCGCGGATGACTATGTCCCTGATTCACTGCACTGTACGCACTTAAAAAGTCAAAGTAGCGGTTGCCTTCGACGTCCCACACGTACGGACCCTCTCCGCGCTGAAGCACCACGGGCAGCGGATGGTAGTTGTGGGCTCCGTAGCGGTCTTCTTGGTCAATGTACTCGTGCGGCTTCATAGGTCAAGGATTTACCCAAAGATAGCGCCCTACCTTTGCGCAGTGATTCTCGAAAACATTCAAATTGATCGCGCCGGTGGGCGTGGCGTCGCCGTCGGCAAGACCTCAGATGGCAAAACTGTTTTAGTGCGCGGAGCCGCTCCCGGCGACGTCGTCGACGTCCGCGTCATTAAGCGCCACAAGAACTTCTTTGAAGGCCGTGTAGATCGGGTGGTCACTGCCTCTGCGCTTCGCGTAGCTCCTTCATGTGCCCACACGGAATCCTGCGGCGGATGCCCGTGGCAGCACCTCGGATACCCAAGCCAAGCTGAATTCAAGGCCAGCGAAGTCGAGGAGCAACTCGTCCGCGTAGGCGGTGTTTCCCGCGACGGTGTAGTGTGGAATCCGTTCATTTCAGCCCCCGTCCCCTTTCGCTACCGCAACAAGACCGAGTTCAGCTTCACCTTTAACCGCTGGAAGACCCGCGGCGAAATGGACGCCAATCCAGATTCCGAACACGAACCCGGACTCGGATTCCACGTTCCCGGATTTTGGGATAAAATCTTGGACGTTCAGGACTGCCACTTGATTCCGGACTACGGAAACGAGATTCGCAACGCCCTTCGCGACGAAGCCATTGCGCTGGGACTGAGTTTTTGGCAGCCGCGCGCCAAAGTGGGCGCGCTCCGTACCGCCATGCTCCGCAGCAACCAATCGGGAGACTGGATGCTCATCATTCAGTGGGGCGAGCACCCTGGGGCCGACGGATTTACCCTGATGCACCGCATGGCCGAGCGCTTTGACCGCCTCGTTAGCCTGTACTGGGGCCTCAACGAAAAGGTCAACGATTCGATGTACGACGTCGACCTTCACCTCTTTCATGGGATTGAAGCCCTTGAGGAGACCATGGAATCCGCCATCGAAGGCGGCCGCGCACTCAAGTTTTTAATAAGCCCCAAGTCGTTCTACCAAACCAATCCGCAGCAGGCCCACCGCCTTTATTCTGAGGCACTTCGCGCCGCAGGGCTGAAGGGTGGCGAGACGGTCTATGACCTGTACACCGGCACCGGAACCATTGCCCTATTCATGGCCCAAGTCGCCGGAAAAGTCGTGGGCGTCGAAAGCGTCCGTGAAGCCGTCGATGCCGCGTTCCGGAACGCGGAACGCAACGGCATCTCCAACGCAACGTTTGAAGCGGGTGACATGCGGCGCATTTTCACTCCAGAATTCGTGGAGCGCCACGGGCAACCCGACGTCATAGTGGTGGACCCGCCCCGCGAAGGCATGCACCCCGCAGTCGTTTCAGAGCTCGCTCGCATTGCAGCGCCCAAGCTGGTCTATGTTTCGTGCAACCCCTCTACTCAAGCCCGAGATATTCAAATGCTTTCTGAAGCCTACGAGGTAGTCAGCGTTCAGGGCGTAGATATGTTTCCGCAAACGTTTCACGTGGAATCCGTGGTACTGCTGCACGCAAAGTCACCAGAGAACCATTAATTTTAAGTCATGGGAGAACGCACACTCATCCTCGACGACGCCCGCATGGCGCGGACGGTCGAACGCATGGCCTGGCAAATTCTCGAACGCCACCGCGAAGGTGAGCGCTTGGTGCTGGCGGGAATCCGGAATTCCGGATACACCCTTGCGGAGCGGATTGCAGTGCACCTCAAGCCCCATGTCGCCGCCGAATTGATCAGCATTGAAGTCAATAAGCGCCAGCCCTCACTTGAAGATACCCGGACGTCGGTCGAACCTTCACAACTTGAAGGCGCCCACTTGGTTATTGTGGACGACGTACTCAATTCAGGCGCCACCCTACTCTACGCTGTCGCACACTTTATGACGGCTCCGATGGGACGCATCACCACTGCCGTACTCGTGGACCGCAACCACAAGCGCTACCCAGTTAAGGCAGACATCAAAGGACTGTCGCTAAGCACAGGGCTTCACGAGCGCGTCGAGGTAGACTGGTCGGCTCCGAGCGCGACTTATTTGGTCTGAATAAGCTCGGCAAGCATCGCGACCACTTGGTCGCTCGAGTTTTTGTCTACCGCAATTTTATGCGCAGCCTTTTGGTAGAAGGGCAAGCGTTCAAAGAGGTGCTTTGCGATAAACTCGGCAAGGTCTTCGTCTGCCACACCGCTCAGTAAGGGGCGCTTTGTTCCCCGTGCTCGACTCGCTGCAAGGCGCTGGTGCAACCAGCCCACAGATGCCGAGAGGTAGATGGTCTGACCGTGCTCAACCATCCAATCTGCATTGTCGTAGTAGCAGGGCGTTCCACCTCCGCACGATAGAATTCCATCAAAATCTTGGTGCTCGATAAGCAGTTGCCGCTCAAGTTTTCTAAAGGCTAACTCGCCCCGCTTCTGCATGAATTCCGGAATAGTCATGCCGGATTCTTGAGCAATTACGTGATCTAAATCCTTGAATTCCAAGTTGAGCTTATGCGCTACTGCTCGACCCAGACTCGACTTTCCTGAGCCCATGTAGCCCCATAAATACCATGTTTTCATACCTCTTTACAAATCTACGTTGGGGCCTTTGCTTTTTGAGCATTTGCGCTATATTTGCAGCCTCGTTTGCGAGACGACTCGATAGCTCAGCTGGTAGAGCAATACACTTTTAATGTATGGGTCCTGGGTTCGAATCCCAGTCGAGTCACGAAACGTTCTTCCTTTAAAAAGTGTAGCCCTGGTGGTGAAATTGGTAGACACGCCATCTTGAGGGGGTGGTGAGCTATGCTCGTGCTGGTTCGAGTCCAGTCCAGGGCACTTTTTTTTGGTCCGTATTTTGCGGTGAACAACTTCATGAAACTTTTCGGGTTAATCCTTCTCACGATGGGCTTAGTGCCCATTGCTTCGTGCCAAAGCACCCAAAAAAATATGAAGTCTGAAAGCTATCCGATCGTAAAATCTGAATCCGAGTGGAAGTCAGAACTCACCCCTGAGCAGTTCCGCGTACTCCGTCAAAAAGGAACAGAGTACCCCGGCAGCGGTGCGTACGACCAACATTTCAAGCCTGGCCACTACACCTGTGCCGGTTGTGGCGCCAAACTTTTTGTGAGCGATCGAAAGTTTGACGCTCACTGCGGTTGGCCTAGTTTTGATGCCCAAAGCACAGATTCCAACGTAATTGAGCACGTGGACTATAGCCACGGGATGATTCGAACCGAAATCCTTTGCAAGCAGTGCGGAGGCCATTTAGGTCACGTGTTTAATGATGGACCCACCGAAACGGGACTTCGCTACTGCGTCAATAGCGCCTCGCTCAATTTTTCAGAGTCACAAAAGTGAGCAGTACTGCAACTTCGATGACGCAATGTGCATCTTAAGGTCATGAAATCATTCGTACTACCAGTTGCTGCCGCTGGCCTATTGATTGCAAGTTGCGACGAGGCGGTGTTTTGCACTGAAGAATTCCGCAGCATCGGATTCACTTGGACCGCAAGCCCGATGCCTGACAGCGTCTTGGTCACCAACATTCGTACCGGAGACCCAATTCACATCATGAGTGAACCGTATGAACAATTTATACCCATTGTAGACGACGGATCTATGAATCAGTTGAACTCAAGCGGAGATAGTCTTAAAGTTCTCGTCTTTAACAATCAGGATTCAATTATCGCAACCGCTTGGTATGTAGTGGGTAAGGATAATTGCCACATTATTTTTCAGTCAGGCCCTGAATTCCTTCCGTAGGTATTTGGAGGATTGTGAATCCTTAGTATATTTGCACTCCCCATTGGGGCGCATAGCTCAGCTGGTTCAGAGCATCTGCCTTACAAGCAGAGGGTCCGCGGTTCGAATCCGTGTGCGCCCACTTCAAAACCCCTCACGTTCGTGAGGGGTTTTTGCATTTAAAGACGTAACCAAACACCTTATGGATCAAGGTATTTTATAGATCCTACGACTCGCCTACAATAAAAAAGGGCCCCATTTGGGGCCCTTTGTAGTTGGTTTGGCGGGTATGGCCCTAATTACTTAGAAACCGTGTAACCCTGTGATTCGAGCCACTGGATGCGGGCATCAATTTCAGCTTGAGAACGCTTGGCGATTTCTTTTTCACAAGAAATAATCAAACCTTCAAGTTCTTCCAATTCAAATTTGCCCAAGAATTGATTGCGGAAAACCGTCTTCAAGGTCTTGTTGCCATTCTGGTTTTCACGGAAGTGCTGAACGAGTTGTGATGGAGTCATAATTGTACGTATTATTTGGTTAATTGAACCGGGTCAAATATAGCAGAAACCGAGCCAAATAATCAAGTAGCATTTAATTAAAAATTCAGCACTTCATTCAATGCAATTTTGAGTCGATCATGTGGAAGGAATCCCTGTTCCAACTCGGCTGCAAAAGGTATCGGAAGATCTGCACTTGATACCACAGAAATTGGAGCATCAAGCGACCGAAAGCAACGCTGCTGGAGTTCGGCTGCAATTGAACTGCCCACACTCCCTAAAAACGTATCTTCTTGAACTACGAGGCACCGACCAGTTTTGCGCACCGAATGTTCGAGCGTATCCCAATCAATCGGGCGGAGCGAAACCACATCCACAAGCTCCACAGAGACGTCGGGGTGTTCGAGCATCCAAGACTGTACCCAATGGACCGCCCATCCATATGCAATCACTGTGAGGTCATTGCCTGGCTGAATCACGACCGCTTTATCAAGTGGAATACTGTAGTATTCAGGAGCCACTTCACCCTCGAGTGATCGGTACAAGTTTTTGTGCTCAAAAAACAGCACGGGATTGGGGTCTTCAAATGCACGAAGCAGCAAGCCCTTCGCTTGGGCAGGATTTGATGGGTAGACCACCTTGAGACCTGGTACGCGAGCAAACCATGCTTCAGTCGATTGACTGTGGAACGGTCCGGCCACCACACCAGCACCTGTAGGCATGCGAATCACAAGGTCTGCGCGCTGCCCCCAGCGGTAGTGCAGCTTGGCCGCCTGGTTGCATATTTGGGTCATGGCCTCAGTAACGAAGTCGCTGAACTGCATTTCAACCATTGCCTTGAATCCTTCGACCGACAGCCCCACACCGGCGCCCACGATGGCAGACTCACATAAGGGCGTGTTTCGGACTCGCTGCAATCCGAAGCGATTAGCAAAGCCGTCGGTCGCCTTGAATACTCCCCCATACTCGGCAATATCTTGCCCCATAAGCACGAGGTTTTCGTGTCGTTCCATCGCCTGTTCCAAACCTTCCTTAATGGCATCAATCAAACGCATTTTGCGGTCTGATGCGGGCGGAACTTCATGCGTTGGCTCAGCAATCACGGGCGCATAGACATCTGTCAATTCAATGCGCTCATCGTATACAGGTTTAGGCTCGTCAAGCGCCGCATTAAGCGACTCAAGGACATAGGCCGCCATCTCTTCTTCGAGCGCTTTGAGTTCAGATTCGGTGGCGGAACCCGAAGCGAGTACCTCGCTTCGGTAGCGCAGTACCGGATCCTTCGATTGCCACGATTCGATCAAGCCTTCGGGGTAGTACTTGGTTCCAGAGGCCTCTTCATGGCCGCGCATGCGAAACGTCACGCATTCGAGCAAAACGGGACGTGGATTTTGGCGAATCGAATTCGTCAATTCTTTGGTGGTTTCAAGCACGAGTCCGAGGTCGTTTCCATCAATTGAATGGGCCTCGATTCCGTAGGCCGGACCTTTGACTGTGAAGGAATCAAAGACAAACTGTTCGCGAGACGGAGTAGAAAGTCCCCACTGGTTGTTTTCTACCACAATGAGCACCGGTAAATTCCATACCGCCGCAACATTAATTGCTTCGTGAAAATCCCCTTCTGAGGCACCTCCGTCGCCGGTATACACCAGCACGCATTTTCCTTCGGAACGAAGATTCCGAGCCAAGGCCAAACCGTCGGCCACTCCGAGCTGGGCCCCGAGGTGCGAAATCATGCCAAAAATTTTGTGTTCTGGAGTTCCGAAGTGAAAGGAACGGTCGCGACCCTTGGTGTAGCCGGTGGAGCGACCCTGAAACTGTGCGAACAACTTGACTAAGGGCAGGTTCCGCGCAGTAAACACGCCCAAGTTGCGGTGCATAGTGCAAATCCACTCGTCGTCGTGCATGGCGAGGGTGGTACCGACGCTAACGGCTTCTTGGCCGTAGCTCGAAAACCACTTCGAGATTCGGCCTTGGCGAAGCGCTATGAGCATTCGCTCTTCAATGGCACGGGGCAAAAAGAGGGAACGGTAGAGGTCGAGGCTAGGGTTGTGCTTCATAGTGCAAAGGAACGGCGCGACTTATCTTTGATGGATGCAACTTCCCACCCTTTCACTCCAAAAATGGACGCACGGCAGTTCCGAAGAGCAGATCGCTTTTTCTGAGGAACTCGGTAGCGCGTTCCGCAGCCTTGGTTTTGCTGCAATTGAGGACCATGGATTTGGTTCCGCAGACCGCGAGCAACTTTATGCCTCGGTGCAGCAGTTTTTTAACCTTGACGAAGCGGCAAAGCGCGCATTCATACTTGAAGGAGCCAAAGGGCAGCGCGGATTTACGCCGTTCGGCGTCGAGCATGCCAAGGGCGAAACTTCGGCCGACCTCAAAGAGTTTTTTCAATGGGGACCGATGAACGCCGAAGAGCGCGGTCTAAGTGGCAATGTGAATGTGAATTCCGTGGTGGAAGGAATGGATGAAGTCGTGCGCGCCGCCTACCTCAAGCTTGAAGCCATCGGGAATGAGTTAATGAAGGCCGTGGCCCTGCACATCGGCGTCAACCGCGAGTACTTTACTGACCCGTTGGCTGGCGGACATTCGATTTTTCGCGCCATCCACTACCCTGCCCAACCCGAGCTTCCCGAAGACGGAATTCGCGCCGCAGCCCACGAAGACATCAACCTGATTACGTTGCTAATGGGTGCATCGGCTGAGGGACTCGAAGTCATTTCTGAAGGAAAATGGGTTCCGATTCACGTAACCAACGATGCGCTGGTCATCAATGTGGGCGACATGCTGCAGCGACTGACAAATGGCGTGCTTTCGAGCACTACCCACCGCGTGGTGAATCCAACCGCCGAAAAACGCCACTTACCCCGCTTCTCAATGCCGTTTTTTGTGCATCCCAAAGAGGACATGCCGCTCAACTGCATGGACCACTGCATTTCTGCAGACCGCCCCAAGGCGTTCAGCGACATCACCGCGGGTGCGTACCTGCACGAGCGCCTCGTCGAAATCGGCCTCGCGTAAGTCGTGCGGATTGACATTATTTCGCTGCTTCCGGAGCTGATTCGCAGTCCGTTTGAGGCGTCTATTTTAAAGCGGGCCCAGACCAAGGGCCTCGCCGAAGTGCACTTGCACGACTTGCGCGAATTTGGGCTCGGTAAGCACAAGCAGGTCGACGACTACGCGTTTGGCGGCGGAGCCGGAATGGTCATGAAGCCCGAACCCCTTTTTGAATGCATCGAGGGCCTGATGGCGCAGCGGACGTACGACGCGGTAATCTACACTTCACCTGATGGCGAAACCCTGAATCAGCCGATGGCCAACCGCATGTCAGCGTACGGCAACGTGATGATCGTCTGCGGGCACTACAAGGGCATTGACCAGCGGGTACGCGACACCCTAATCACCCACGAAATCTCGATTGGCGACTACGTGCTGAGCGGTGGCGAGCTCGCAGCAGCCGTCATTGCGGACGCCCTGATTCGCCTGATTCCGGGGGTTCTCAATGACGAAACTTCGGCCCTGACTGATTCGTTTCAGGACAATTTGCTGGCGCCACCGGTGTACACGCGGCCGGCCGAGTTTCGGGGGCTCAAAGTGCCCGAAATCCTTACTTCGGGCAACACTCCGGCGATTGAGCAGTGGCGCGCGGAGCAGGCGCTCGCCCGCACCCGCGAACGTCGACCCGATCTGCTGGGCGAATAGCTCGCGGGGGCGCATTATCTTTCGGGTATGACCCGAATTCTTCTTTTGCTTGGCAGCCTGACAGTGGCGTGGACAGCCGCGGCCCAGATTCGCGCAAGCGACATTGACCCCTTTATCGGAACCGGCGGCCACGGCCACACCCACCCAGCCGCAACCGCACCGTTTGGTATGGTGCAAATCGGACCCGACACGCGGCGTGAGGGCTGGGACGGCTGCAGCGGATACCACTATACCGACACTACGGTGTGGGGCTTTAGCCACACGCACTTAAGCGGAACCGGCGTTGGCGACTACGGCGATTTCTTGTTCAAACCCTGGAGCGGGCCCTTTGCCGACCAGCCTGTAGCCTTTCGCAAGGCTAGCGAACGCGCCACCGCCGGCTACTACGGGGTTACGTTGGGCAACGGAACGAAGGCGGAATTTACCGCCGCCGAACGGGGCGGATTTCACCGCTACTCATTTGCAGCGAACACTAATCCAGAGCTTTGGATTGACCTCAACTACCGCGATCGGGTGTTTCGGGCTTCAGCGCGCCTAGAGGGGTCCGTGCTTCACTTGAGTCGGGTCAGCCAAGCTTGGGCCAAAGAACAGCACGCTTACCTCGCAGTGTTCGTACCCGCTGGAGCGATGGTTGACATTGTGGATTCGCTGCACGTTCGGATTACGTTTTCTTCGCGCGCCACAGAATTGGCAGTTGGTTTCTCAGGAACCGATAGCCAAGGGGCACAGCGAAACCTTCGCGCCACGCTGGCTTCGTCACGGAATTTTGAGGGCTGTGCAGCGCGCACCGCCGAATTGTGGCAAGCCGAATTGGACCGGGCTCAGGTCGCGGGCGGTTCCGCCGCCCAAAAACGTATTTATGCGACGGCGCTCTACCATGCGTTTAGTGTTCCAAACCTATGGAGCGACGTGGACGGGCGCTACCGCGGTATGGACGGCCGCATTCACGGCGACGTAGACCACGCGCACTACACGGTGTTTTCGCTGTGGGACACCTACCGAACGGCGCATCCGCTCTATGCGCTGGTGCAGCCCGAACGCACCCGCGATTTTATAGCGACGATGCTCGACATGCACGAGCAGTCGGGCCGCCTGCCCGTATGGGAGTTGGCCGGAAACGAAACCAACTGCATGATCGCCTACCACAGCGTGAGTGT
>Ga0102879_1001247_pt1 | contig 10492 bp, 9 predicted proteins | sample Colrivmet1548B02_FD_78187 | JGI IMG/M metagenome (GOLD analysis project Ga0102879, IMG submission 78187) | Estuarine microbial communities from the Columbia River estuary - metaG 1548B-02 | ecosystem: Environmental > Aquatic > Marine > Intertidal zone > Estuary | place: USA: Columbia River... | reverse complement strand
CCCCCAACGTCACGGGGACCCTGCATATGGGGCACGCGTTCAACCAGACCATCATGGACAGTTTGACGCGCTATCACCGCATGCGGGGTTTCAACACGGTCTGGGTACCGGGCACAGACCACGCAGGTATCGCCACGCAAATCGTCGTCGAGCGTCAGCTCGCCGGAGAGGGTATCAGTCGACACGATATGGGTCCTACCCCTGAAGAGGCACGGAAAAATTTCGTCTCGCGCGTGTGGGAGTGGAAACATCAGAGCGGCGGCACCATCACCAACCAAATGCGCCGCATGGGTGACAGTGTTGATTGGGCGCGTGAATATTTCACGATGGACGACAAACTATCGACCGTTGTGGTGGAGACGTTCGTGCGCCTCTACGAACAGGGGCTGATCTATCGGGGTAAGCGGTTGGTGAACTGGGACCCCGTTCTGATGTCTGCGGTCAGCGACCTCGAAGTCGAAAGCACTGAGAGCGATGGCAAGATGCACTACATCTGCTACCCCTTCGCAGACGGCCCACAAATGATCGATGGGGTCAGCCAGCGCGGCATGACCATCGCCACAACGCGACCAGAGACCATGATGGCGGATGGCGCGTTGGCCGTGCATCCGGAGGACCCGCGTTACCAACACCTGATTGGTAAACACGTTGAGTTGCCACTTTGCGACCGTCAAATCCCCATCATTGCAGATGACTTCGTCGACCGGGAGTTTGGCTCCGGGTGCGTGAAGATCACCGGTGCCCACGACTTCAACGACTATGCCTGCGCACAGCGCCACAATCTGCCGCTGATCACCATTTTTACGCTGGATGCGAAGGTCAATGAAAACGGCCCTGCCGTTTACCAGGGCTTGGATCGTTTTGACGCCCGAAAAGCACTTTTAAAAGACCTCGAGGCACAGGGCTTCCTAATTGAAATCAAGCCGCATAAATTGATGTTGCCCATCTGCGCCCGAACTGGGCAGGTGGTCGAACCGATGCTGACCGATCAGTGGTTTGTTGCCATGACCCGTGTCGCTGACAATGACCCAAGCGGCAAGAGTATTGCGGATAAAGCCATCCACGCCGTCGAAAGCGGCGACGTCAAGTTTTATCCAGAAAACTGGGTCAACACCTACAACCAATGGATGAATAACATCCAAGACTGGTGTATCAGCCGGCAACTGTGGTGGGGCCATCAAATCCCAGCTTGGTACGACGCCGACGGCCAAGTGTATGTGGCGCGAACGGAGGCGGAAGCCCTCGAAAAATCAGGCGGCAAATCGCTCACGCGTGACCCTGATGTTTTGGACACGTGGTATTCGTCTGCGTTGGTTCCTTTTTCGACCATGGGCTGGCCTGAGCAGACACCTGACATGTCACGCTACTTACCGTCAAGCGTCCTCGTAACGGGCTATGACATTATCTTTTTCTGGGTCGCCCGGATGATCATGATGACAACCCACTTCACGTCGCAGGTACCCTTCAAGCATGTCTACATTCATGGCCTGGTGCGCGATGCACAGGGCAAGAAGATGAGTAAGTCAGAGGGGAACGTGCTGGACCCCGTCGATTTGATTGACGGCATCGAACTATCCCCTCTGCTCGATAAACGCACCACTGGACTACGCAAGCCAGAAACCGCGCCGACCGTGCGCAAGAATACCGAGAAAGAGTTTCCAGACGGCATCCCCGCCTTCGGTGCGGACGCGCTGCGTTTCACATTTGCATCACTGGCAAGCCTCGGTCGTAGCATCAACTTCGACGCGAAGCGTTGCGAAGGCTATCGCAATTTCTGCAACAAACTGTGGAACGCATCACGCTTTGTCTTGATGAACTGCGAGGGCTACGATTGCGGCTTGATGCCGCACACCAAAGAGGCTTGCGCCGTTGGCGGTAGCGCACACGGCTACATGCGCTTCAGTCAGGCGGACCGCTGGATCGCTTCAAAGCTACAACGCGTTGAGGCCGATGTTGCAAAAGGATTTGAAGACTACCGACTCGATAACGTTGCCAATCACATTTACAGTTTTGTCTGGGATGAATTCTGTGACTGGTACCTTGAAATTGCCAAGGTTCAAATTCAAAACGGTGATGAGGCTGAGCAGCGCGCAACCCGTCGGACACTGATTCGCGTGCTCGAGGCCATTCTGCGCTTGGCTCACCCGATCATTCCGTTCATCACGGAGGCCTTGTGGCAGACCGTTGCGCCGATTGCAGGACTCAAGGGTGAATCAGTCAGCATTGCTGCCTACCCCGAGAGCCAGCCTCAGAAGATCGATGAGCAAGCCGAAGCCGAGATGGCGACATTCAAGAACTGGGTCGATGCGTGTCGTAACCTGCGCGGTGAGATGGGCTTATCGCCCTCAACCCGGGTGCCCATGTACGTGGTGGGCGAAGCCGCTTTCGTCAACACCTACAGCGCCGCTCTCAAGGCGCTGGTGCGCTTGAGCGATGTCAAAGTGTTTGACTCCGAAGCTGAATGGACCAGCGCCGCAGATGGGGCGCCCAGCGTGGTTTTGGGACAGGCACGCGCCGCGTTGTTTGTCGAGGTTGATGTCGAAGCGGAAACCAAGCGTCTCAGCAAAGAAATCGCCAAGCTGGACACTGAAATCGCCAAAGCCAACGGCAAACTCAGCAACGAGGCATTCGTCGCTAAGGCCCCACCGTCAGTGATCGAGCAAGAGCGTGCGCGGATCGCCAGCTTCAGCGACAAGGTGGAGAAAATGCGCGGGCAACTTGAGAAGCTGCAGCAACGCCGGTGAAGACAACATGGAGGCGTCTGGCAGCAGGCGCCTCAGCGGCGTTGATGTTTAACGACGCTTCAGTACGAACGAGAAATCGGGGCCGGTGGCGTCCATCTCCAGCATCTCATTGCCTGTTTGTTTGGCAAAGGCTTGGAAGTCACGCACTGATCCCTGATCAGTCGACAACACGCGCAAAAGTTGTCCGCTCTCCAAATCGGCCAAGGCCTTTTTGGCTTTCAGTATCGGAAGCGGACAATTGAGTCCGCGCGCGTCAAGTTCTTTATCGATTTGCATTTTGTGATCGGTTAAGTCAAATGATTCAGGGGTGGGCTGGCTATCGCCCCGTGTTTAAGCGGGGAAAACCCCTGTTGAAAGATAGCGGTCGCCTCGATCGCAAACGATGAAGACGATCGTTGCGTTTTCCACCTCTTTTGACAATTCTAAGGCGACATGCGCTGCACCAGCGGCCGAGATACCCGCGAATATGCCCTCCTCACGGGCCAAACGCCGGCACATTTCTTCAGCGGCATCCTGAGTGACCAACCGCAATCCATCGACGTTTTTGGCGTCGTAAATCTTTGGTAGATAAGCCTCTGGCCACTTCCGAATACCTGGGATCCGCGAGCCTTCGCTGGGCTGCGCACCAATAATTTGGATGGCGCTATTCTTAGACTTTAAGAACCGGGAGACCCCTGTGATGGTGCCAGTGGTGCCCATCGCGCTAACAAAATGCGTGACATGGCCATGCGTATCCGCCCAGATCTCAGGACCCGTGGTCTCAAAGTGAACGCGCGGATTGTCCTCGTTCGCAAACTGATCTAGTACCAGCCCTTTGCCCGCCTGCTGCATGTTCTCCGCTAAGTCACGCGCATACTCCATACCGCCGCTCTTTGGGGTCAAGATGAGCTCTGCACCAAAGGCCTTCATCGTCTGCGCGCGCTCAATCGACAGGTCTTCGGGCATGATCAAGATCATCCGATAACCCTTGATCGCAGCCGCCATGGCAAGCGCGATGCCCGTGTTCCCACTCGTTGCCTCGATGAGGGTATCCCCAGGCTTGATATCGCCACGCTCCTGCGCACGCTGGATCATCGACAAAGCGGGGCGATCCTTAACGGAGCCTGCGGGATTGTTACCCTCCAACTTTCCCAAAACGATGTTGCCGCGTGCATCTGCAATGTCACGACCGATCCGCTGCAACCTGACCAAAGGGGTGTGTCCGATGGCCGCCTCAATGGTTGCGTATGTGGGTTGAGAGGATGTGTCTTTAGTCATGTCACGGAACGCTGGGCGCATGTTATTTTTGCTGGGCCTCAACTTTGCCACAATCAAAGAGAGATTGTTCCAACGCAGGTTACTGGCGCAACCAGCGAATCGTCAGATTTTTTCAAGGGCGACAAAAGTTGCTGAAAGTTGTGCCATAATCTCGGTCTTGCACTGCCTGGGTGGCGAAATTGGTAGACGCAGCAGATTCAAAATCTGCCGGTGCTAAACACCGTGCCGGTTCGAGTCCGGCCCTAGGCACCAATTCGGAAAAGCCTGAAAACGTTCGCGTTTTCAGGCTTTTTTCTTGACAGGTCCGCCAACTGCCGTTGCGCTTGTCCCCGTCACTCTTTCACGATGCTGATGGCCACCCGTCGTGCCTGCGCATCGCTGCCGTCGCCAACAGAAACTGTTGACGTCAGCACGGTCAATTGCGATGGCGGGGCTCCCAGGGCGATCAACTGTTTACGAATCGCCGCGCTGCGGTGCATGGCGAGTATCTCGTTTTGCCGCGGGTCCCCGGTTTCATCGTGAAAACCGGTAATGGCCAAGCGTTCACCCGCTCTCGCACGATCTGCCAACGGTTGCAGCGCACGACTCGCACCCAAGGACAATCGCGCGCTACCGCTGCGAAAATAAAGCTGAACCTCGCTTACATCACGATAAATTGCCCCGGTACGCGGCGGCTCGCTGGCCTCCTCAGCAAACGGCACGGTGATCGCGGGTTGTGTCGATACGGCGACCGTTTGGTCAGCATCTGCACGCACAAGTGCAACCCAAATGACCAAGGAGACGCATCCCAAAACAGTTCCCGTCAGAAGACTAAAAACGGGCCACTCATCGGCGCTTTGTATCGAGTTTGACATGCGTTGGCGAGATCCTTAAAACAAGCGGGTAAGTCTAACGCCTCTATACTTCGCACATGCCTACAAACAACATCGCCGACCTTCGCAAAAGCTACGAGCGCGCAGCGCTGAACGAGACCGAATCGTTGGCCGATCCGCGCCTGCAATTTGAGCAATGGTTCCAGCAAGCGATCGACAGTGAAATTCCCGAGCCCAACGCCATGACATTGGCAACCGTTTCGTCAGACTTGCGCCCCAGCACGCGGGTGGTGCTCATTAAAGGGGTCGACGAGCGGGGCATCGTTTGGTACACCAACTACAACAGCCGGAAGGGTCAGGAGCTGGCGGGCAACCCCTTCGCCGCGCTCCAATTTCATTGGGTTGAGCTTGAGCGTGTGGTCCGCATTGAGGGCCAAGTCGAAAAAATCAGCGATGCGGAAAGCGATGCCTACTTCCATAGCCGGCCGCTTGATTCACGAATCGGCGCATGGGCCAGCCCACAAAGCGAGCCCATCAGCGGGCGTGACGTCCTCGTCACCGCAGCCGCTAAGTATGGGGCGCAATTTCTGCTGAATCCACCCCGCCCGCCCCACTGGGGTGGCTATCGGTTGCGGCCAACGTCTTGGGAGTTCTGGCAGGGCCGTAAAAGCCGACTGCATGACCGGCTCCGTTACACCATCGACAGCGATCAGCAGTGGCGGCGCGAGCGCCTCGCCCCCTAGATACGCCGAATAGCTTGGTCGGCGAGCGCGTGAAGGTGACACGCATCAACCCGGTTGGGTGCGATTTCCTGTAGCGGTACCAAAACGAAAGCCCGCGACCACATTCTGGGATGGGGGATCTGCAGGCGCGCTGAGTCGATCCGCGCATCACCGTACAAGACGATGTCGAGGTCGAGCGTACGCGGCGCATTGGGATAAGGGCGCTCACGCCCCGCGGCAAGCTCTAGCCGTTGCAGTTCATCCAACAGGTCTGGCGCGGTTAGCAATGTATCCAGCCCCACGACCGCATTGACATAGTCGGGACCCGACGCGCCTTGCGGCGCTGTTCGGTAAAGACTCGAACACACCCAGGCGGCACCCAAACGCTGAAGATCGCGCGCGGCGGTCACCACCTGCTGCTGCGCATCGCCAAGGTTCGCGCCGATGGCAATGTAGGCGCGAACGGCTGACCTACTCGGCGGCGTCAGAGTCGGCACGTCCGTTATCGGCGCCACTCACGCCGCCATCGTTGGGCTTGCGACGACGGCGACGACGCTTGCGCGGCGCATCCTGAGCGTCCCCATCACTTGAAGGCAATGGCTCAGCTTCATCGGTTACATCATCTACACCGGGTGCCGCGCTCGCCTTAACAACGCGCTTGCGTGGTACGCCCTTTTGTGACCGCATCGCTTCAAGAATATCGTTTCGGACATCCTCATCTGCGAGACTGAAAGTCTCCCACCAAGTAGCGAGTTCGCTATCAACCTCGCCGACATTGGCTCGCAGCCGCAGAAAATCAAAGCCTGCACGGAACCGGGGCTGTGAAACCAAACTCAGCGCACTGGCCGGCGTGCGCTTTTCAAAGCGCGGCTGCATGGTCCATATCTCACGCATGTCAGCCCCTAATTTGCCGCGGCCAGAGACATCGCCAATGCGCGACTCGAACACCTCATCCACCGCCTCTTGCAGCGCTGGAAAACTGCTGGCACGAGGGCCCTTTTGACGGGCCAACCGCTTGGACCAACCGACACGAACGTCTGACCAAAGAATGCAAGCCAGTAAAAAGCTCGGCGCGACCGGTTTGTCCTCGTTGACACGGCGATCGGTATCAGCCAGCGCTTGATGCACGAAGGGGTCTGACGCCCGAGCCACTGCAAGATCAAGCAACGGATAAATACCGGTCGCCAGATTCAGTGCCTGTAAGGATTCGATGGTTGCCAACGCATGCCCGGTTTGCAGCAGCTTCAGCATTTCATCGAATAGGCGACTTTGCGGGACATCGGCGAGCAAGCGCGCACTTGCCACCAGTGGCTCACGCGTTGCACGCTCCATGGTGAAGCCCAGATGAGACAGCTTCGCCATGAACCTCACGGCACGGATGATGCGCACCGGGTCTTCACGGTAACGGACCGCAGGTTCACCAATCATGCGCATGACACGCTTCTTGGCGTCCCGAATGCCGTTGTGATAGTCCACGACCACCTGCGTGGTTGGGTCGTAATACATGGCGTTGATGGAGAAATCGCGCCGTGCAGCATCCTCTTCCATTGGCCCCCAAACGTTGTCTCGCAACACACGGCCCGACGCATCAACAGCGTGGCTGGAATTTGCCAATTGCTGTTTGCTGGTCTTCTCGTTACCCGACACTTGTTTGGCATCTGCGCTGTCAAGGTAGGCCCGGAACGTGGAGACCTCGATCACCTCGTTCGCCCGACCGCGGCCATAAATGACGTGCACGATACGGAATCGGCGACCAATGATGAACGCGCGCCGAAACAGCCGCTTCACCTGCTCTGGGGTTGCGTCGGTTGCGACATCAAAGTCTTTTGGCTTGACGCCACACAGCAAGTCACGAACGGCACCGCCAACGATATAGGCATCGAACCCCGCGTCTTGCAACGTCTCGACCACATCGAGCGCGCGCTCATCGACGAGGCTTCGATCAATTTTGTGAACCTTGAAGGGCACGTCCTCGCGATACCCAAAGCGACGCTCCGCTGGAGCCTTACTGCCACCCAGCAACTTGTTTATCAGTTTCTTAATCATTAAATAATTCCAGAACAGGCCAGCCACGCGTCTGCGCGATGGCCCGTAAATTCGGGTCCGGGTTGGTTGCCACCGGATGCGTGACCCGCTCCATCAACGGTAAGTCGTTAATCGAGTCGGTGTAAAAAGCGCTGCGAGATACATCGCCCCACGTCAGCTTGCGTTCACCCAACCATTGTTCCACACGGGTCACCTTCCCCTCGCGAAAGGATGGAACGCCATCGATGTCGCCGTTCGGGATACCGTTTGCATCCAAAACAAGATCCACGGCGATCAAATGCTCGATGCCGAAGGCTTTCGCAATGGGTGCGGTCACAAATGAATTGGTGGCGGTGACCAAAATCACGGTATCACCCGCCGCCTTGTGCTTATCAATCAGTGCCAGCGCAGAGGGGCGTATCGCAGGGGTGATCACGCTCGCCATGAATTCCGCATGGGCGGCAGCAGCCTGCGTGGCGACATCACCTCTCAAATCGCGCAAAGCCTGCGTGGCGAAACGCACGTATGCATGAATATCGAGGGTCCCCGACTTGTACTGCTCGTAAAAAGCGGTGTTTGCTTGCGCAAACGTCTCTGGGTCACGCCACCCAATTTTCACCGAGAACTGACCCCAAGCGTGGTCTGAATCGAGAGGCAGTAGCGTGTGATCGAGGTCAAACAACGCCAAATTCAACATAGCTAACTTTCTGTGGCGAGCGCCGCTCAAAGCCTACTCGTCCTCGAGCATGGCCTTGATGAGAGGCACCGTCACGCTGCGTTGCGTTCGCAACGCGTATTGATCCAAATGGGCGAGCAAAAGCATGAGGCTGCTGAGGTCACGCGAAAAGCGGCGCAGCATGAAGTCAATGACGTCATCACTCAAGAGCACACCGCGATCGTCAGCCGCCCGCCGTAAAACAGCGCGTCGCTGGTTTTCATCCAGCGCGTGTAATTGGAACACATGTCCCCACCCCAAACGGCTGCGCAAGTCATCACGGAGCTTTAAATCAGCCGGCGGCGTCATCCCAGACGAAAACACCCCGCGGGTACGGCCATCAGCTGGGTTCAGCGCGTTCACGAACCAATTGAAAGCGACTGCCTGCTGAGGGGCGGTGTAGAGGTGGCAGTCATCCAAAATGATGATGTCAGCTCGCTCGTCAAAATCAGGCTCATCGAACCGGCTCGCGTCAAACCAAGCGACCCGTAACCCGTTGTCCTGTACCGCCAGGCGAACGCCATTCAGGAGGTGTGTTTTCCCGCTGCCTGAGTCACCCCACAGGTAGGTGGGCACCGGGTTGGGTCGGTCACCCCGCGTCCATAGTTGCAGATGCCGGAAGGCGGGTTCGTTGCCACTCGCCTCGAAATTGTCCAGACTTGGCTGGGGGGCCAAACCAATGTCAAGCGCCATCTGCCTCATCACTGCGCGTCTTCCTTTTGCTTCAGATAGAAGGCGCTGGCTTGGTAAGCGCCGCGCAAGCGCCGCACCGCCACCACCAAAACAGCCGATGCCGGCAACGCGATCAGAACACCCACAAATCCCAGCAATTGGGCGAACGCCATCAATGCAAAAATGACGGCGATAGGACTGAGGCCAATGCGCTCCCCCAGTAATTTAGGTGTGAGCCAGAAGCCCTCGATGACCTGTCCAGCGACAAACACGCCCAAAACAGCCAAGATACCAACTGCCGACTGGAACTCGAGCGCCGCCGCAAGCAACCCCATCACAAGCCCAAAACCAAAGCCCAGGTAAGGAACAAAGACAAAGAAACCGGTAAAGAAACCAATCGGAAACGCCAAGTCAAGGCCCAAGGCTGCCAACGCCGTGACGTAGAAGACGATAAGCACCAGCATCACCAGTAATTGACCGCGGAGGTAGTGGCCCAAAACGCCATTGACATCGTTAACAAACGCATGGGTCACATCCGTCCAACGTCGCGGTACCAAGGCGAACAGACGGCTGACCAGACGGGGGTAATCCAGCAACAGATAAAACGCGACGATGGGCATCAAAACACCGTGACCCAAAATCGCTAAAAACGAGCTACCGCCCATGCGCAGCGAGTCCAATAACGCGCGCAGCAGGTCGGTGTCATGGTTGCTCAAAACTTGGTAGAGGGTTTGCCTGATTTGTGCAACATCGACCTGCAAGTTCAGGCCCCATTTGGTCAACAGTGGCTGGGTCCATGTATTGAGATGGCTGAGCAACGCTGGGATTTGATCGCGTATCAGCGGAATCTGCTTGGTAACGACTGGCACAACCAACACCAGCAAGGCGAGCGCCACCAGCATGACAAGCCCCATTGCGAGTGCCGCACCCAACCACCGTGGCAGGCGATAACGCGCCAAACGATCAACCAATGGGGATAAGGCATAGGCCAATAAAGCCGCAAAAATGAATGGGGTCAGAACAGGCGCCAAGCTCAATAGCAGCCAGCCCGTCACGGCTACAGCGGCGAGGACGGTTAAGACTTGGTTGAACTTTCTTTGAATCTGCATACAGTTGGGCTCCCGCGCCTCATACAATAGTTGGCTCGTATCGGGCAAGCGCTGTGAGGCGGCAATGCCCCGATTCTATAGACGCACAGCCCCACAAGCTAACCACCACGAAATACCATGAGCCAAACACCCTTGACCTACAAATCCGCAGGTGTTGATATTGAAGCAGGCGACGCATTGGTCGAGCGCATCAAACCGCTCGCGAAGAAGACCATGCGCGCGGGCGTCATGGCTGGCATCGGCGGCTTCGGTGCGATGTTTGAAGTCCCCAAGCACTACAAAGAACCTGTCTTGGTGAGCGGTACCGATGGCGTGGGCACCAAACTCAAGCTCGCGTTTGAATGGCAAATGCACGATACCGTTGGCATTGACTTGGTGGGCATGAGCGTCAACGATATTTTGGTGCAGGGTGCTGAGCCTCTCTTCTTTTTGGATT
>Ga0102879_1001244_pt1 | contig 10505 bp, 7 predicted proteins | sample Colrivmet1548B02_FD_78187 | JGI IMG/M metagenome (GOLD analysis project Ga0102879, IMG submission 78187) | Estuarine microbial communities from the Columbia River estuary - metaG 1548B-02 | ecosystem: Environmental > Aquatic > Marine > Intertidal zone > Estuary | place: USA: Columbia River... | reverse complement strand
CGGCCATCTTGATATCCGATACAACTATTTTAAATGTGAAAGTTTGGTGCGAACATATTTTTGGAACGGCTCCTGAAATTGTGAAGCAAACTTGTGATACTAGAAAATACGATCTTTATTTTTTAATGAAAGATGATATTCCTTGGGAAGAAGACCCGCTTAGAAATTTCCCGAACCAAAGGCCTTCCTTTTTTAAAGTATTCCAAAATGAACTGGAATCTAGAAAGGAAAATTATGTTATTATTGAAGGAGATTTTGACAATAGAATTGCGCTAGCAAAAAAATATTTGACTAATTATATTTCTACGCTTCCGCTATAAACTAATACAGCAGGGCCTTTAAGGTATACCTCTGTAAATTCATTAGCCGTAACATTAAAAGAAACGGTTAAATTTCCACCTAATGTTTCTACCGAAATGGATTGTTGATTGTTTAAATTGTTCGCATAGGCATAAGCAATTGCAGCAGCAGTTACTCCGGTTCCACAAGATAATGTTTCATCTTCTACACCGCGCTCGTATGTTCTCACAAATAAACCAGCACTTAATTTTTCTACAAAATTAACATTGATGCCATCTTTAATAAATGATGCAGCATTTCTTATTTTTTTTCCTTCCGTAAAAACAGGAAAATTTTTAATTTCATTTACAAACTGAATGTAATGCGGCGAGCCAGAATTTAAGCTTAGGGCATTTGTTAAACTATTAATTTCAGTTACATCAATCATTTTTAAGGAAACTAAATTTTCTGAAATTTTGGCATAATGTGCGCCATCTACTGCCAAAAAATTGGTTTCAGTATCTATGATATGTAAAGATTTTGCAAAATTGACCAAACACCTGCCGCCGTTTCCGCACATGCTGCTTTCGCCACCATCTGCATTATAATAAACCATTTTAAAATCAAAATCGGGATGGTTTTCTAATAACATTAAACCATCTGCACCAATACCAAACCTTCTGTCGCATAGGCTTTTAATTTGATTTTTTGTTAAAAAATCAAGCTCGTGCTGGCGATTATCAAAAATGATAAAATCGTTTCCGGTGCCTTGGTATTTATAGAAAGTGTATTTCATTTTAATTAAACAGCGCTTTGTAAATTAGTTTTTACAAAACTACTGCAATTTATTGAATAATATTGACGTTCAAATGGCATTGATTTTGTAAGCATCAATCAAACATTCTAAATTAAATTTAAAATGAAGACAAAAGTAATTTATTTATTATCGGCAGCCTTTTTAGGGGGTTTAGTGGCTTTGGGCGCTCATAACTTATTTAGCGAAAATAAATCCTATAGTATTGAAGCGCAGCAAAAAGCACAGTTTGCAAGCTTGCCAAGCTTTGTTTCTGCAGCAGATGGCAATACAAATTTTACAATTGCGGCAGCTAAAACAGTACCTGCAGTTGTGCACATTAAAGTTACGCAAGAGCAGCAATCGGATGCAAATTATTTTGATCCATTCCGCGATTTTTTTGGAGAGGGTTATGGGGGTTTTAATTTTGGTCAAAGAGGACCTGCCGTTGGTTCTGGTTCTGGCGTAATTATATCTTCAGATGGATATATTGTTACCAATAACCATGTGGTAAAAGGAGCAGATAAAATTGAAGTGGTATTAAATGATCGCCGCTCGTTTAAAGGTAAAATTGTTGGAGTAGATCCAAATACCGATTTAGCACTGATTAAAATTGAGGCAACCAATTTACAATTTGTAACCTATGGAAATTCTGATGATGTAAAAATTGGTGAATGGGTTTTAGCAGTTGGAAATCCATTTAATTTAACTTCTACCGTAACGGCAGGTATTGTATCTGCTAAAGGAAGAAATATAAATATTATTGGAGAAAATGGCAGTACATCTGCATTTCCTATTGAATCATTTATTCAAACAGATGCGGCTGTAAACCCCGGCAACAGTGGCGGTGCGCTTGTTAATACTAATGGCGAATTAATCGGAATTAATACAGCTATTGCATCTCAGACTGGCACCTATGCTGGTTATGCATTTGCGGTTCCTGTTAATTTAGTGAAAAAAGTAATGGATGATTTATTGGAATTTGGAAAAGTACAACGCGCTTTCTTAGGGGTACAGATTACCGAAATAAATTCTGAAGTAGCGAAAGAAAAAGGTTTGAGTTCTACTAGTGGAATATATGTTGCCAAAGTAAATAACGAAAGTGCAGCTGAAGCTGCTGGTATTAAAGAAGGAGACGTTATTATTTCAGTGGCTGATGTTCCGGTGAATACCACCAGTGAATTAACAGAACAAGTAGGCAGACATAGACCAGGAGATAAAATAAATATTGAGTTGTTTCGTGGCGAAAAGAAAAAAACGATTGCGGTAATTTTAAGAGGCGCAGACAATACAACGGCTGCAAATAAAAAAGAGCAAATTAATTCTAAAACTGCATTAGGTGCAGATTTTGCGGAGCTTTCGGCTTCAGAAAAAAAGAATTTCAAAATCAATAATGGTATTAAGATTCAAAGCATTAAAGCAGGAAAATTTGCTGCAAGCGGCATTCGTCAAGGTTTTATTATTACTAGATTAAATAGTAAAACGGTAGATGCGGTTGCCGATGTAGATAATATCGTTAATGACGCAGAAAATAATATGTTAACCGTAGAAGGCTTCTATCCACAGAATCCTGGCAGTCGATATGTTTATTCATTTAATATAAAATAAGAAGATTTCATTAAAACAAAAAAGGCTATCAAATATTTGGTAGCCTTTTTATTTTATTTCGATTGGAATTAATCTTCCGCCTTTATAAAAATATCTTTTATAATACCCTTCTCTTAGATCACTCATGATCACTCCTTTTTGAGTAGAGGAGTGAATAAATTTATTATTTCCTAGGTATACACCAACATGCGAAATTTGACCTCTTGCAATATTAAAAAAAACTAAATCACCTTCTTTTAATGCAGACTTTGCCACAGGATTACATTGCTTGAACATGCTCCTAGAATCTCGCGTTAAATTGATCTTATAAATTTCTGCCACTAGCATTTTGGTAAAGCCCGAACAATCAATGCCATTTTTAGTGCTACCGCCAAATTGATAGGGTGTGCCAACCCAATTGTACATTAAATAATACAAGTTTAAATTGCTGGTGGTATCTAGGTCGATGCCGGTTTTTTGCGAATGATATAAAAAGCGCAAAGTGTCTGGATCTAAAACATCTTGGTCCTTTTCGATTTTTCGAGGAATGCTATAGCTGCGTTTAACCGCTTTTTTTCGATGAGGTCTTTGCTTTTTTCTGGCTTGAACCGAAAAGCAAAGGGATAATACCAAAATAAGGGTTAGGAAGTACTTCATTGGGTCCAAAAATACGCATTCCAAATAAAATAGCCTTTTTATTGCCTTAAGACTTCTAAAAGCAATATTTTTAATAAAATGAGCTTTAAATTATCGATAGTGTAACTAGTACAGTAAGCAAGGCGCAAAAGATTGCTATTGTGCTTCAAATGGGCCAAATTTCTCTATAAATAAATGGCTATTTATACGCTTTTTCAATTTTATTGATAGATTTGTGTTCTATTTTGAATTGATAAGAAATATGGCAACTAAAATTACAAAAGATACTTATTTAGCCTGGTACGAATCCATGTTATTGATGCGCAAGTTTGAAGAAAGAGCGGGTCAATTATATGGTCAACAAAAAATCAGAGGATTTTGCCATTTATATATTGGACAAGAAGCAGTAGTAGCAGGAGCAATGTCTGTGTTGCGCAAAGAAGACGGAATGATAACTGCATACAGAGATCATGCACATGCTGTTGCAAAAGGGATTACGGCTAAAGCAGTAATGGCAGAACTTTTCGGAAAAATAACAGGTTGTTCTAAAGGTAAAGGTGGTTCGATGCACATGTTTTCTAAGGAACATAATTTTTATGGTGGCCATGGAATAGTAGGTGGTCAAATGCCATTAGGTGCGGGTATTGCATTTGCAGAAAAATATAAAGGCACAGATAATGTTTGTGTTTGTTATATGGGAGACGGCGCTGTTCGTCAAGGTGCATTAAACGAAACATTTAATATGGCCATGTTGTGGAAGTTGCCGGTAATTTTTGTTTGTGAAAACAACGGTTATGCAATGGGAACTTCTGTAGAGCGTACCACTAATTTATCGGATATTTATAAAATTGGTTTAGGTTTTGATATGCCTTCTGCACCAGTAGATGGTATGAGTTGCGAAGCAGTTCATGAAGCAATGGATATAGCGGTAGACCGCGCTCGTAAAGGAGATGGCCCTACCTTCTTAGACATTAGAACTTATCGTTTTAAAGGACATTCTATGTCTGACCCAGCTAAATACCGTAGCAAAGAAGAAGTAGAAGAATACAAATCGAAAGATCCATTAGAACAAATACATGCAACTATAGTTGCTAAAAAATATGCAGATCAAAAATGGTTTGATAGCATGGACGAAAAGATAAAAGCAATTGTAGAAGAATCGGTAACTTTTGCAGAAGAGTCACCTTATCCAACTGCGGCAGAATTATATACCGACGTATACGTTCAAAATGATTACCCATACATTCGTGACTAAATTATTATAATTAATAATTACCATACAAAAAAATAAGCATATGGCTGAAGTAGTAAGAATGCCTAAAATGAGTGATACCATGACGGAAGGGGTATTGACTAAATGGCATAAAAAAGTTGGAGATAAAGTAAAATCTGGAGATTTGGTTGCAGAAGTGGAAACAGATAAAGCCACTATGGATTTCGAATCTTTTCAAGAAGGTACTATTTTATATATCGGAGTTGAAGAAGGAAAAGCGGTACCTGTTGATGCAATTATTGCTGTACTAGGTAAAGAAGGAGAGGATTTTAAATCTTTACTTACCGAAAGCCCTGCAGCTGTAACAGCTGCACCGGTAGCAGCAGCAGCGCCTGCGGCAATTGTTGAAGCAAGTCCTGTAGCTTCCGTAGCTGCAGCACCAACGGTGATTAGCACATCTTCAGATGCGCGTGTGAAAGCTTCGCCACTTGCTAAAAAAATTGCACAAGAAAAAGGAATTAATTTAAATCAAATTGCTGGTTCTGCAGAAAATGGACGTATCACTAAAAAAGATGTCGAAAACTTTAAAGGTGGAGCAAGTATGCCGGCATTTGTTGGTGTAGAAAAATATACAGAAGTACCCGTTTCGCAAATGCGTAAAACCATTGCAAAAAGACTTTCTGAAAGTTTATTTACCGCGCCTCATTTTTATTTAAAAATGAACATTGAAATGAGCAGTGCTATGGAAGCAAGGAAAATTATCAATGACCTTGCGCCTGTTAAAATTTCTTTCAACGACTTAGTTTTAAAAGCAGTTGCATTATCATTAAAGCAACATCCAAAAGTAAATTCATCTTGGTTGGGCGATAAAATTAGATACAACGAACACGTTAACATAGGCGTTGCGGTTGCAGTTGAAGACGGCTTATTGGTTCCAGTAGTAAGATTTGCAGATGGTAAAGCATTGTCTCAAATTTCTACAGAAGTAAAAACATTTGTTCAAAAAGCAAAAGATAAAAAATTACAACCTGCAGATTGGGAAGGTTCTACTTTTACAATTTCTAATTTAGGTATGTTTGGTATCGATGATTTTACCGCTATCATTAATCCGCCCGATGCTTGTATTTTAGCAGTTGGTGGAATTCAAGAACAACCTGTTATAAAGAATGGTCAAGTTGTTCCAGGAAATGTAATGAAGGTAACTTTGTCTTGCGACCATAGAGCGGTAGATGGTGCAACTGGTGCAGCATTTTTACAAACACTGAAACAATTTTTAGAAGAACCGATGCGAATGCTTCTTCAATCAAATAATATTTAAAAAAAAAGGCGCTTAAATTAAGCGCCTTTTTTTATGATTCTAAAAGTTTGATAGCAGCATAGGCCATCAGTCCGGGCCCAATGTTTAATGCACTTTCGTCGATATCAAAATTTGGCGTGTGTACAGATGCCGTAATTCCTTTTGATTCATTTCTGGTGCCTAATCTATAAAAACAAGCGGGTACTTCTTGAGAATAATAAGCAAAGTCTTCTGCTGCCATCCAAATATCTAATTCCACTACTTGCTCTTTCCCTAAATATTCTTCTGCCGCAAGTCGGGAAATATTGGTCGTGTTTTCTTCATTTACTAAAAACGGGTAACCATTTTTTATTTCTATGTCACAAGTTCCGCCCATGCTTTGCGCAATACCTTGTGCAATTTCTTGAATTTTAATTTTTGCAGCAGCGCGCCAAGTTTCATCTAGAGTTCTAAAAGTTCCTTCCATTTTTACTTCGTTTGGTATTACATTGGTTGCGCCGTTTGCAATAACTTTACCAATCGATAACACAGACGGGGTTTTAGGGTCTGTAACTCTGCTCACTACTTGTTGTAAGGCAATAATAATTTGCGCAGCAATAAGCACAGGATCTATATTTAAATGCGGCATTGCTCCATGTCCACCTTTACCTTTTACGGTAAAATAAAGTTCATCGGTAGAAGCCATGTATTTTCCATTTCTAAATCCAACTTTGCCCACTTCAATCAAGGGCATTACATGTTGTCCTAAAATATGATGTGGCATAGGATTTTTTAATACTCCTTCTTTAATCAATACACTTGCACCGCCAGGTAGTTTTTCTTCGGCAGGTTGAAATATAAATTTAATACTACCTGCAAAATCTGCTTTGCATTCGTTCAAAATTTTAATACAGGTAAGCAATGAAGCCGTATGAACATCGTGTCCGCAGGCGTGCATAACACCCGAAACGGTTGATTTATATGGCTTATCACCCATTTCTTGAATCGGTAATGCATCTATATCTGCTCTTAAAGCAATCACTTTTTCGGATGTTGCTTTTTCGCCAGTTAACAATACGACTACTCCAGTGATTCCCATTATTTGAAATGGAATCCCCCAATTTGTTAATTGGCTTTGAATAAATTTGGAGGTTTCGAACTCTTCAAAAGATAGTTCGGGGTTTGCATGAATATGCTCCCTATACTTTATCGTTTCTGATAAGTAATCGGCAGTTAATTTTTTAATTTTTGAAATAAGCATAAGCAATAAATATTAATTCAATTTATTTTGGAAATGCAATATCATCTTTCACAATAAATACTGCAGGAAAATCTTTAAGAATTATTTTTTGAAAATTACCAGCTGTAATTCGGTTTCTAAAGTCGCCCACTCTTAATTTAAAATAAGGCTGTTGGTAAATTAAGTAAGCGTTGTAATCAGTATAAAGACTGGTAAATCTTGCTTTAATTTCGGCGGCTTCGTTTCTATTACCACCAAAATATAATTGTAATCGATAACCAGCTATAACTGGCTTTTCTTTATCTAATGCTGTTTTCTTATTTAATATTTCTTCTACTTTCGGATTCATATTTATTTTTACGAGGCCTTGTTGTGCAAAAGCGCCGTTAGAAAATAAAAGAAAGAAAATTAAATAAGCTAATTTCATTATTGTGCATTTATACCATGGCAGCTTTTATATTTTTTGCCACTACCACATGGGCAAGCATCGTTTCTTCCTATTTTTTGATCAACTCTAACCGGTTGCGCTTTTGGCGCCTCCGCTTGAACATCGTCTCCAGCAGTATGACTAGCAGTATAGTTTGGTTTACTTAACTTTAATTTGCTTAAGTCTGATTTTAAAGGCGCCCTAGCTTCTTTTACTTCTTCTGCATTTGTTTGTGATGGAATACTTCCACGATAAACAAAACTCATCACGTCTTTATTCACTTCAGAAATCATTAATTTGAATAATTCAAAAGATTCAAACTTATAAATGAGTAAAGGATCTTTTTGTTCGTACACCGCGTTTTGTACAGATTGTTTTAATTCATCCATTTCGCGCAAATGTTCTTTCCATGCTTCGTCAATTAAGGCGAGCGATACTGATCTTTCGAAATCTTTGACTAGTTCTTTTCCTTTCGTATCAAATGCTTTTTTCAAATTACTTGTAATTTGAATTTGTTTTGAACCGTCTGAAAAAGGAACCACAATATTTTCAATGGTTTGTCCTCTGCTTTCGTAAATATCTTTTAACACCGGCATGGTGCTTTCGGCTAATCTATTGGATTTGCGTTTGTAGAAAGAAGTTAACTCTTGATATAAAACATCTGCAATTTCATTTGATTTCTTGTTTAAGAAATCATTTTCATTGATGTTAATATCTGCAGAAAACAATCGAATAATTTCTAATCTAAATCCTTCGAAATTTCTTTCGTCTTGATATTGAATGGTTAACTCTTCACATAAGTCAACAATCATATCGTCTAAATCTACATCTAGTCTTTCGCCAAACAAGGCATTTAACCTTTTCTTATAAATTACTGTTCTTTGCGAATTCATTACATCGTCGTATTCTAATAGACGCTTACGAATGCCGAAGTTATTTTCTTCTACTTTCATTTGCGCACGCTCAATAGATTTTGTAATCATAGAATGTTGAATCACTTCTCCTTCTTCTAATCCCATTCTATCCATTAAAGAAGCAATTCTTTGTGAGCCAAACATGCGCATCAAATCGTCTTCTAAAGAAACAAAGAATTGCGTAGTTCCTGGATCACCTTGTCTTCCGGCTCTACCTCTTAATTGCCTGTCAACACGTCTAGATTCGTGTCTTTCGGTACCAATAATGGCTAAACCTCCAGCGTCTTTTACACCTGGGCCTAATTTTATATCTGTTCCTCTACCAGCCATGTTAGTAGCAATGGTTACGGTTCCGGCTAAACCTGCTTCTGCAACAATATCTGCTTCGCGTTGATGTAATTTTGCATTCAACACATTGTGTTTGATGCCGCGTAATTTTAACATTCTGCTTAGCAATTCCGAAATTTCAACAGATGTTGTACCTACTAGCACGGGTCTTCCGTTTGCAGTTAAAGAAACAATTTCTTCTACAACTGCATTGTATTTTTCTCTCTTGGTTTTATAAACTTTGTCTTCGCTGTCTTTTCTAGCAATATTTCTATTGGTAGGAATTTCAATTACATCTAATTTATAAATTTCCCAAAACTCACCAGATTCTGTTGTGGCGGTTCCGGTCATACCACAAAGTTTGTGGTACATTCTAAAATAATTCTGAAGGGTAATGGTCGCAAATGTTTGTGTAGCGTCTTCAACTTTTACATTTTCTTTTGCTTCAATGGCTTGGTGAAGTCCGTCTGAGTAACGGCGGCCTTCCATAATACGGCCTGTTTGCTCATCTACAATTTTAATTTTTCCACCATCAATTATATATTCAATATCTTTTTCGAAAAGGGTATAGGCTTTTAATAATTGATTTACAGAATGAATGCGTTCCGATTTGATAGAGAAGTCGCGCATCAATTCGTCTTTGCGGGTAATTTTTTCGGTATCGCTTAAATTTGCTTTTTCTAATTCTGCTAACTCGCTGCCAACATCTGGTAAAATAAAGAAACTGGTATCTTCTCCGCTGGCCGTAATTAATTCAATTCCTTTTTCTGTTAATTCAATCGAATTATTTTTTTCATCAATCACAAAGAATAATTCGGCATCTACTTTTACCATTTCTTTTTGTTGATCTTGCATGTAAAAGTTTTCTGTTTTAGTGAGGATCTGTTTGTTCCCCGTTTCACTTAAAAACTTAATGAGCGCCTTACCTTTTGGTAAACCTCTATAACATCTTAACAAGGCCAATCCGCCTTGCTCCGTTTTGTTTTCTGCAATTAATTTTTTTGCTTCTTGAATGGCGGTATTGATATAGCTTTTCTGCGCGTTTACCAATCTTTCAATTCTAGGTTTTAAATCGTAAAATTCGTGTTCGTTACCTCTTGGAATAGGACCCGAAATAATTAAGGGCGTTCTTGCATCATCAATTAATACCGAGTCAACCTCGTCTACCATGGCAAAGTGTAATTTTCTTTGCACTAATTCTTCTGGCGATCTCGCCATGTTATCTCTTAAGTAATCGAAGCCAAATTCGTTATTGGTACCAAATGTAATATCTGCTTGGTATGCCTTTCTTCTTTCTTCCGAATTAGGTTGGTGTTTATCGATGCAATCTACGCTAATGCCATGGAACTCATAAAGTGGTCCCATCCATTCACTGTCGCGTCGAGCTAAATAATCATTCACGGTTACAATGTGAACGCCTTTACCTGCTAACGCATTTAAATAAGCTGGCAAAGTGGCTACTAAAGTTTTTCCTTCACCCGTTCCCATTTCAGAAATTTTTCCTTGATGTAAAACGATACCACCAATAATTTGCACATCGTAATGCACCATGTCCCATTTCATTGGGTTACCGGCTGCTATCCAAGTGCTATGGTGTTTAGCTTTAGATCCAACTATTTCTACATTTCCTTTTGCAGCAGCTAAATTTTTATCCATTGTAGTTGCGGTAACTTCAATAAATTCGTTGGTAGAAAATCTGCGAGCAGTTTCTTTCACAACTGCAAAAGCGGTAGGTAGTATGGTTAATAAAACTTCTTCTATTAATTTATTTTCTTCTTTTTCTAAAACATCAATGCTATCATATAAGGAAACT
>Ga0102879_1001238_pt1 | contig 10531 bp, 6 predicted proteins | sample Colrivmet1548B02_FD_78187 | JGI IMG/M metagenome (GOLD analysis project Ga0102879, IMG submission 78187) | Estuarine microbial communities from the Columbia River estuary - metaG 1548B-02 | ecosystem: Environmental > Aquatic > Marine > Intertidal zone > Estuary | place: USA: Columbia River... | reverse complement strand
GGTGCAGCCATTGAAGTTCCACTTAGGTAGGCATACGTGGAGTCCGTAGCACTTATTGTTGAATATACAGAAAGCCCATCGGTAACAATATCGGGTTTTATTCTTCCATCATCGGTTGGGCCCCATGAACTAAAACTTGTAATGGAGGCATCTAAGGGTTTTAAATAACCTGCACTGATGGGAGCAATGGCACCCACGGTTAAAATATTTTTAGCATTGGCATCTGTTGGTAAAATATCAAAACTATTATTGCTGCTTAAACTATCTGGTCGGTTGCCTGCATTATATAATTTTCCATTTTCGTCTCTACGCCAATAAGGTTGACCTACTGCTGGACCAGTATTACTTCGGTTATTTCCTGCGGATTTTACAATTAAATAATAAGGTGCATTATAAGAGATGGAGTCATAGGTTTGTGCAGTTTGGTTATACAATCCAAATTTAAAATCTTCCTTTTCATTCCATTTCCCACCAAATTCCCATCTAGATGAATCCTTGTTATAATCCCATCCACTAACGGTTCCGTAGGAATGATTTGAGATGAGTAAACCGTTTGCAGCTGCACTTGCCATTTCTGAAACGTCATTGTTCCAGTCATACGCATACGCACCTTTTACTCCATAAGACATACCCTTTGCAAGTGGGTTCACGCCTTTTGACATAATAATACCTGCAACATGCGTTGGGTGGTCCACTGTTTTGCTCGCATTGTCTTTTAATACTAAACGTCCTGCAAATTCATTATGTGTTAAACGTGGGGAAGATTCATCCCAAACGCCAATACGATTCGTAATACTATCACTTGACCCACTTAAATTAAATCCGGTACTGCCGCCCTGCCACACTTGATGCGTATTAACAGTAATGGCTTGAACAGGATCGGCATAGGTGGTTAGGTAGATGGGAAGTCCAAATTTATCAATGCCAATTAAACTTGATGTTTGATTATCCTTTGATTTATATTCAAGGGGCCAACCTTTTTGCTTTGATTTAATAATGGCTTCACTAAAATTTGATCTTGATTCTACTTCAAGTGATTTAGCGGTATTGGTTAATACATCTTTCTGCGTTCCAATTTGTGCATGAGTGGATGTAAAAAAGGCAGCACTAGATAGTAATAAAAATAATAATTTACGCATGTAGCATTATTGAGATTAAAAATGACAATTAAGTCCTTTAAAAATACAATGATTTCTTCAAATTATTTAGCGTTTTTTGCATTAATTTAGGGCATGTCTAAAAAGCTATGCTATTTACTTGCTGGTTTGGTATTGCTCCCCTTTTTGGCTTGTAGAAGCCAAAAAATAGTTAAAGAAAAATTCAATTTTCAAGGGGTAGTGCTTGAACAAAATTTCAATAGTATGCCCATGTCAGATAGGCCTAGTGCTATGGGCACCCCTTTAGCAACTAGTTTGTTTATTTATAAGGCAACAAGCATTAAACAGTTAGACAGTCTAAATGGCCATTTTTGTAGCCGAATTAATGGGGATTTAATCGCCACTCTTCAGTCGGATGCAAAGGGTAGTTTTAATGCGCAATTAAAACCAGGTATTTATAGTGTTTTTGTACAGTATGAAAATGCTAATTACATACCCTATTTTTCGGGTACTGAGTGGACTGCATTATTTGAAATTAAGGAAAATGCACCTACGCAATTAGAAATTATAGTGCGTGGTAGTTCAAATATTCAATAAACTAAACGCTAGGATTGGTATCTTTGCGGGGTAGGTATGAATGAGCAATCTCTGTTTGAGCGTTTAGAGCAATCCCCCCTCCTAAATAATTTGGCGGACAAGATAGCTATGTCTAGTGGGAAAGAAAATCCACTCCAAGTTTTTTTACAAAATTTAAATGGCTCTTCTGCAGCCTTTGTTTTGCAATCTATTTTTAGCAATCCAAAAACCAAGCACTTAAATCATATTGTAGTATTAAATGATGCGGAAGAATCGGCTTATTTTTTTAACTCCATTGAAAGCGTAACGGAGGCGTTGGACTTATTTTATTTTCCTTCTTCGTTTAAATCGCCTCATAATTTTAGTGCCTTAAATCCTTCGCATGTCATGTTAAGGACCGAGGCATTAACAAAGATTTCCATGGGGGGGAATAAAAAAATTATTGTTACTTATCCCGAGGCTTTGTTTGAAAAAGTGGTGTTGGCAAAAACATTACAGCAAAACATCATTCAAATAAAAACCAATGACAACTTGGATTTGAATGGCCTCATGCAGCAAATGGTTGATTATGGTTTTGAAAGAACCGACTTTGTATATGAGCCTGGACAATTTGCTTTAAGAGGTGGCATTTTAGATATTTATTCTTTTGGCAATGAAAAGCCCTATCGTATTGAATTATTTGGGGAAGACGTGGATAGTATTCGGTTATTTGACCCAGCTTCGCAGCTAAGTGAAAGAAAATTGCTGCAAGTAAATATTATTCCCAACGTTACTACGCAATTTGAGGATACAGAGAAAATTCCATTATTAGATTTTTTAGCGAAGGATACCATTGTTTGGTTAAAGGATTGGGATGTGACAAAGCAAAAAGGCTTGGATCAACAAGAAGCGGTAGAAACTTTTATTACACATCATGCTGCTATGAATAAAGCAGATGAGAATGATTCGCATAAAAAAGAAAGTCATATTGATGATTTTGAAACGGTATTAGATACCGAGGCCACACTGTCTTCGCATACCCTTATTGAGTGGGGATTTCATGCACATTTAACTACCCAAAAAATAGCTTTTAATACGCAGTCGCAACCTGTTTTTAATAGACAGTTTCAATACCTGATTGCCAATTTGCAGGACTTTCATAAACAAGGCTATGTTTTGTATTTATTTGCAGAGCAAGCAAAGCAATTGGAAAGGCTACATGCTATTTTTACCGATTTAAAAACGGACATTCAATTTATACCCATTGTAAAAAGTATACATGAAGGATTTATAGATCATGACCATAAGATGATTTGTTATACAGACCATCAAATTTTTCAGCGGTACCATAAATACAAAGTAAAACAAGCTTATAGCAAGAGTAAGGCTATTACATTAAGAACATTGCGGGACTTACAGCCGGGCGATTATGTAACACATATTGACCACGGAGTGGGTGTATATAGTGGGTTACAGAAGATTGAAGTGAATGGACATACACAGGAAGCGGTAAGAATTATATATAAGGATAGTGATATTTTATATGTGAATATTAATTCACTGCATAAAATTTCAAAATATACGGGTAAGGAAGGCGCACCTCCAAAAGTAAATAAACTAGGATCGGATGCTTGGGTGAAATTAAAAGATAAGACCAAGGCAAAAGTAAAAGCCATTGCCTTTGACTTAATTAAATTATATGCACATCGAAAATCGCAGGCTGGTTTTGCTTTTACACCAGATAATTATATGATTCACGAATTAGAAGCCTCATTTATGTATGAGGACACCATTGATCAGGCCAAGGCAATTGCAGATGTAAAAAAGGATATGGAGCAACCTTCGCCTATGGATCGTCTGGTTTGTGGTGATGTAGGATTTGGTAAAACCGAAGTAGCCATTCGCGCGGCCTTTAAGGCGGCCATTGACGGCAAGCAAGTGGCCATCTTAGTACCCACTACGATATTGGCATTTCAACATTATAAAACATTTAAAGAGCGGTTAAAAGATTTTCCAGTAACCATAGATTATTTGAATAGGTTTAAATCGGCGGCAGAGAAAAAAGTAACCATTGAAAAAGTGAAGGAGGGGAAAATAGATATTTTAGTAGGCACGCATGGCATATTAGGTAAAGAAGTAGCCTTTAAGGATTTGGGATTGATGATTATTGACGAGGAACAAAAATTTGGAGTTGGGCATAAAGAGAAATTAAAAACATTAAGAACCACGGTGGACTGTTTAACATTAACGGCTACTCCAATTCCTAGAACATTACATTTTAGTTTGATGGGCGCGCGCGATTTAAGTATTATTAATACCGCACCCGCCAATAGACAGCCCATACATACCGAAGTGCAAGTGTTCCATGAGGATTTGATTAGAGAAAGTATTTATTATGAAACTGAAAGAGGCGGACAGGTTTTCTTTATTCATAATAGGGTACAAGGTTTGGCGGAGATGTGCGCAATGATACAAAAATTATGTCCCGATTTAAGCATTGGCTTCGCACATGGACAATTAGAAGGGCATCAGTTAGAAGAAAAAATATTAGATTTTATTGAGAGAAGATATGACGTATTGGTGTGTACTAATATTGTAGAAAGTGGGGTGGATATACCCAATGTAAATACCATTATTGTAAATAATGCGCATCATTTTGGATTAAGTGATTTGCACCAATTAAGAGGAAGGGTAGGTCGTAGCAATAAAAAAGCGTTCTGTTATTTATTGGCACCCCCAATAAGCACATTGCCGGACGATTCCAGAAAGCGTTTGCAAACCTTAGAACAGTTTAGTGAATTAGGCAGTGGATTCCAAATTGCCATGCGTGACTTGGATATTAGAGGGGCGGGTAATTTATTAGGGGGAGAGCAAAGTGGATTTATGGCGGATATCGGTTTTGAAATGTACCAGAAAATTTTAGCAGAAGCGGTAAGAGAATTAAAACGCACCGATTTCCAGGAATTATTTAAAGAAGAAATTAGCAAGCAGGACGATTTTGTGTCGGACTGTACTATAGATACGGATCTAGAAATTATGATACCGGATAGTTATGTAGAAAATATTGGCGAAAGACTTTCCTTATATACAAGATTGGATCAATCGGAAGAGGATGCAGAATTGGAACAAATGAAAGTAGAATTAACGGATCGATTTGGCCCATTGCCAGCACCTGTGAATGATTTATTCGTTACCATTCAGTGTAGAAGACTTGCCATATCATTGGGTTTTGAGAAGATGACTTTAAAGGAAAAAACAATGCGTTGCTTCTTTATTAATAGGCCTGACTCTCCTTATTTTGAAAGTGATACTTTTAAAAATCTATTGTCCTTTACCAATACTTCCATGAACAATGCGCATTTTAAGCAAGTAGGTAAAACTTTTATTTTAATCATAAAAGATATTAAAGGAATGGAAGCCTGCTTTAGCACCTTACATAAAATGTACACAGGAATATTTGGTAAATAAAAAAAGCCACTGATGAATCAGCGGCTTTTTTTATAGTAGTTACTTTAAAACAGTAAACAATCCCACGCGTTTATGGGGTGGGATTGAAAAATTAAAATCCTTTTTTAGCTACACCGTCAGCGATTGCTTTTAAAGCATTTGTTTCGCTCATGATAGCAGCCATTTTATTTCCTTTACCATCGTGACCACCTGCCATGTAACCGCCTCTAGCAGTTTTAGTTACAACAGCGTCATGCATTGGTACATTTTTTTCTTTTGTTTTTAAGCAATAAGCTTTGATCATTTTTGAAGTGTCCATTTTGTATAGATTTTAATGTTAAAATTGCTGAATTGAAAGTAGGTTATTTATTGTGATTCCTTTTAGAAACTCATTGATTTTTTGTTAAAAATTGCCTTTTTTAGGTCTAAAACTAGGTTTAGACGTCAATTTTGGCATATTTAGCATGGCTTTCAATGAATTCTCTACGAGGAGCCACTTCGTCGCCCATTAACATACTAAAGATACGATCTGCCTCGGCAGCACTATCAATAGTCACTTGTTTTAGGGTTCTGCGACTTGGATCCATGGTTGTTTCCCATAATTGGTCGGCGTTCATTTCGCCCAAACCTTTGTAACGTTGAATGGTTACTGAGCTGTCATTGCCGCCTCCAATTTTAACCACTAAATCCTTACGTTGCTCCTCGCTGTATGCATATTCTTGCTCTTTACCCTTCCTTACTAAATACAAAGGAGGTTGTGCAATATATACATATCCATTTTGCACCAATTCTTTCATATATCTAAAGATGAACGTAAGAATTAGGGTAGCAATATGCGAACCATCCACGTCGGCATCGGTCATGATAATTAACTTATGATAACGAAGCTTTACAATGTTTAACGCTTTAGGATCTTCGGGTGTGCCCACCGTTACGCCTAATGCAGTATACATATTTCTAATTTCCTCGTTCTCGTAAATTTTATGTTCCATTGCTTTTTCAACGTTCAAGATTTTACCACGCAATGGTAAAATAGCTTGATAGCTTCTGTCGCGTCCTTGCTTTGCCGTACCACCTGCCGAGTCCCCTTCCACTAAATATAACTCACATCTTTCAGGATCTCTTTCTGAACAGTCTGCTAGTTTACCAGGTAAGCCACCGCCTGATAAAACCGTTTTTCTTTGCACCATGTCACGTGCTTTCTTTGCAGCAACACGCGCTTGGGCGGCTAATATAATTTTTGAAATAACGTACTTCGCTTCTTTAGGATTTTCTTCTAAATAAGCTTCTAAGGCACGTCCTACGGTGGTTTGCACCACACCACTTACCTCGCTATTTCCTAACTTGGTTTTGGTTTGACCTTCAAACTGAGGTTCTGGTACTTTCACAGAAATAATTGCACTCAAACCTTCTCTAAAGTCATCTCCCTCTACGGTCACTTTTGCTCTATCAAATAAACCTTCCTTATCACCATAGCTTTTAAATACACGTGTTAAAGCAGTTCTAAAACCGGTCACGTGGGTACCCCCTTCAATGGTATTGATATTATTTACGTAAGAAAAAATGTTTTCTTTAAAATCGTCATTATAGGTTAACGCCACTTCCACCATTACATTAGAGGTTTCGTCTAAACCTTCCACATACAATGGAGCACTAATGATTGGATTTCTGTTTGCATTCTTATCTAACATTTGTACGAACTCAATGATGCCTCCTTCGCTGTAAAAAGTATTGATGTAAGGTTTTCCGTCATCTCCTAATTCTCTTAAGTCGGTGAGTGTAATCGTAATACGCTTATTTAAATAAGACAATTCGCGTAAACGCCCTTCTAGAATTTCTTTTTTGTAAACAGTCTCTTGAAAAATAGTCGTGTCCGGCCAAAAGTGAACCTGTGTTCCCGTTTTGTCACTTAAGCCAGTTTCTCTTACTGCATATTGTGGAGCACCAATGCAATATTCTTGTTCAAATACTTTACCTTCTCTCTGAACAGTCACTAATAATTTTTTACTTAGTGCGTTCACGCAACTCACCCCCACACCGTGCAAACCACCCGATACTTTGTAGGTGTTTTTATCAAACTTACCACCAGCATGCAATACGGTCATCACCACTTCCAATGCCGACTTTTTTTCTTTAGAGTGCATCGCCGTTGGAATACCACGTCCATTGTCCTGAACACTAATGGAATTGTCTTCGTGAATGGCAACTTCAATGTGTGAGCAATAGCCCGCCAATGCTTCGTCAATCGAGTTGTCTACTACCTCATATACAAGATGGTGTAAACCTTTAGAGCCCACATCACCAATATACATTGCGGGTCTTTTTCTTACCGCCTCCAAGCCTTCTAATACCTGGATACTATCGGCACCATAATTTTTATTTTCGGCCGAATCTGGGGATTGTAAATCTTCTGACATAAACAGGGATATTTTTTGTTTTATTGCGCGTTACAAACGCATACAAACTTAAGAAAATTAAGCAGTTAGACCTGCGTTTTAAGGGGGTTTAGTTATCCCCAAATTCATTCCTTTGTGCATTATTTAGAGGCCGAAAATGAGGCTAAAAACAGCCTTTAAATGGCATTGTTTTTGGGGAATCACGCGGCTCTTAAATATGGTGACTTAAATGTCATTTTTAGGTCACAAAATGAACCTTTTAACGCCATTTAGTGTTTATACATTAATTTTACATTCTAATGCAAGCACTTGACATCCTTAAATACGCTAACAAACCTGCCGAATACAACGGTATGGCATTGTTATGGCATAAGGATCAGCATATTCCAGGGTCCACTCAATATAGTATTCGCCGATATGCCGCACAAGATTCTTGGACGACAGAGGATACGGGTATGTTTGTATACCATTACAACGATGCACATCCTAAAGATAATTTTTTAGAACTCCGTTTTTGCATTGCAGGGAATAGATATTGTGACAATAAATTATGTGGTGATTGTAGTCAATTGCCAACCGAAGATTGTGCCGGTCCATTGCGCACCGTAGATGTTTTTTCTTTTCACTTTACGACTTCATTTTTACATCAATTTTTACACAATGTAAAATTGACGAATACCAAGGACGAAGTGTTGGCCTTTAAGCATCCGAATGCTTTTACTAAGATATTTCCTTTAAGTGTTCGTAAAAGAAACACATTGGATAGTGTATTAAATCACGGTTACTCAGGTTCTTTGGAAAATATTTTTATCAATGCTAAAATACACGAGCTGCTTTTACAAAGCTTGGATGTAATTGGGGATGATGAAAAAGAGGAAGGCTTTACGTGTAAATTCTTAGCAGACGACCGTGGCAAAGAGAGCATTTATCAAGCCCGCGAAATTTTGTTAAAACATATTGGAGACCCTATTACCATTAAGGAATTGAGTCGTAAAGTGGCGATGAATGAATGTTATTTGAAGAAAGGATTTAAGGAGGTATTTGGCACCACGATATTTGATTTTTACCAACAACAAAGAATGGAGCACGCTAAATATTTGTTATATGAAAAGGCATTAAGTGTAACGGATGTGTCTGCATTATTGGGCTATTCGTCTATTTCGCACTTCTCTGCGGCATTCAAAAAACATACAGGCTTAAAGCCTTGTGAATTGTTGAACTAATTCGTTATTTTTATTTCCTAAAATTTTACCATGCGTAATGTATTGGCGATTGCCCTAATTGTTTTGTGCAGTTCTTGTATTAACCAAAGAGTAGACTTAATTGTGCACCATGCACAAATTTATACCGTGAATAACGAATTTGCTACTGCCGAAGCAATGGCGGTGCAGGATGGCAAAATTGTTGCGATTGGTACCAATGATGAGATTTTAAAAGTATATCAGTCCGATAGTTTGGTAGACGCAAAAGGGGCTGCTGTGTATCCAGGCTTTATTGATGCGCACGCACACTTTTTGGGATATGGACAATCCTTATACTCGGTGGACTTAATGTTTGTACCAAGCTGGGAAGAAGCTATTACACGTGTGAAAGATTTTGCCGCAAAGCATCCAGGAAAGGGTTGGATCAAAGGAAGAGGTTGGGATCAGAATCGTTTTCCTGGCAAACAATTTCCAACCAATGCGGAATTAAATGCATTGTTTCCTGACCGTCCTGTTATATTAGAAAGAGTAGACGGTCATGCAAGTATTGCGAATGATTTTGCTTTGAATTTAGCCGGGGTAAAACCAGGACAAACTATTGAAGGCGGACAGTTTACGATGCAGGATGGAAAGCTCACTGGATTATTGGTGGACAATGCTGTGGGCGTGGTGGAAAAAAATGTTCCTGTCGCTACAAAAGATGATTATAAAGATTGGTTGACTGCTGCACAACAAAATTGTTTTGCAACCGGTTTAACAACCATTACGGATTGCGGATTAAGTCCTTCTGATATTGATTATATAGATGCATTGCAAAAAAGCAATGATTTAAAAATGCGCTTGTATGTGATGCTTAGTGATAAGCCTGCATCTTATGCTTCAAAATATTTTACAGGTGGTGGATATGTAACCGATAGATTGTCTGTTAAAGGCGTGAAAGTATATGGTGACGGTGCCTTGGGAAGTAGAGGGGCTTGTTTATTGCATCCTTATTCGGATAAGCCAGATTGGTCTGGTTTTTTATTAAGCAGCCCTGCGCATTTTGATTCTATTGCAGCAAAATTAATTAATACCGATTTTCAAATGTGTACGCATGCCATTGGAGACAGTGCCAACCGTACTATTTTAAATGTGTATGCTAAATACTTAAAAGGGAAGAATGATAAACGTTGGAGAATTGAACATGCACAAATTGTGCATCCAGCTGATTTTCATTTATTCGGAGACAATAGTATTGTGCCTTCCGTGCAGCCTACCCATGGCACCAGTGATATGTATTGGGCAGGAGATAGATTGGGTGCAGAAAGACTAAAAGGAGGCTATGCCTATAAAAAATTGTTGGAACAAAACAATTTGTTGCCACTTGGAACCGATTTCCCTGTTGAAGAAATTAATCCATTCAAAACTTTTTTAGCAGCTGTTGCAAGACAGGATAGTAAAGGCTTTCCTGCTGGTGGCTTTCAAATGGAAAATGCCTTAACGCGTGAACAAACTATTAGAGGAATGACTATTTGGGCTGCAAAAGCCAACCGCATGGAAAAACAAGTAGGCTCTTTGGAAGTAGGCAAGAAAGCTGATTTTATTATACTTGACCAGGATTTAATGAAAGTAGCTACCGATCGTATTTTACAAATAAAAGTATTGAAGACTTACCTAAATGGAGAAAGAGTACATTAATCAAAATCATTTATAGTCCAACCATATCTTTAGGGATTACCCAGGCATCAAATTCTTCTGGTGTAACATAGCCTAATTTCACGGCCATCTCTTTTAAGGTGGTTCCTTCTTTGTGTGCTTTTTGAGCAATCTCGGCCGACTTGTAATAACCAATTTT